>OKVL01000994.1_pt1 | contig 13447 bp, 12 predicted proteins | sample 1606791 | NCBI WGS metagenome assembly OKVL01 (sample SAMN03281006, study PRJEB24777) | human gut metagenome | isolation source: fecal sample PR165 from 1 month old male Malay infant, vaginally delivered...
CTCCCGGAAAGAAAAGCATTGTCAGAATTCAATGCAAGCTCTGCTATCCTCAGTCCTAACCTTGCTTGAGTTCTGTGTGAAGTGGCCTGGTTTTTGTTCCGCCTTTATAGTGAGGCGGCTTGCGCCGCTTGATTCGCATAATACTCGGTTTCCACCGCTTCCGGTGTCCTGTAGCCCAGGGACCGGTGCGGCCGTTTCGAGTTCCACCACGAGACCCACCGGAACGTCGCCAGCTCCAGGTCCTTCAGATCATGGAAGGGCCTGCGCCGCCAGACGAGCCCGGTCTTGCACGCGCCGTTGACGGATTCGGCCATGGCGTTGTCGTAGGAGTCGCCGACCGTGCCGGTCGACGGCAGCATGCCATATTCCATCACCCTGGTGGCGTACACCGTGCTGATGCACTGCACGCCATGATCGCCGTGGCGGACGAGACCGTCGGTCCCGCCATGCGACGCGGCCCACGCGATCGCCTGCCCCAACGCCTGCGGGGGCAGCTCCTCCGTGTTCATGGTGGTGGCGCGCGCCCAGCCCACGATCCGCCTGGCGAACACGTCGGTGACGAATGCGGCATATGCGAAGCGCCCGTCGACCATGCGCACGTAGGTGATGCCGGCCACGTGCAGCCGGTTCGGCGCCTCGGCCTCGAACTTGCGGTCCACCGGGTCGGGCCCGCCGCCCGTGCCCTTCACGGGCTTGGTGGTGACGGGCGTCTTTCCACGCCTGACGCCCTGTATGCCGAGTCCGCGCATGATGTTCATCACCTGGTCGCGGCCCACTTCCCCGGGATCCCAGCCCTTGCCGATGGGCTCATGCCACACCTTGCGGTATCCGTACACGGCGGAGAACCCGCCGGCATGGATGTCCATGACGTCGCGGGCCAGCGCCTCGTGACGCGCCCGCATGCGGCTGACGGGCCTTGACCTGAACATGCGGTAGCCGCGCGGCGTGAGGAAACCGCAGTCCAGCGCTTCGGACAGGACCCTGCAGATCGGCCCGACCTTGAAACGGTTCCTGTATTCGTCGATGTACGCGGCCATCAACGCCGTGTCGGGTCGAGCCTGGCCGCGAAAAAAGCCGAAGCCGTCGTCAATATCTCGTTCGCCCGGCGCAATTCCGTGTTCTCCGCCCGCAGCCGCTTCAACTCCGCCATCGCCTCCTGCGCGGACTGCTTCGTCTCCGCGGCGGCCGTCGCGTCCGACTGGTTGCGCCAGCGCCGCAGTGATTCCGGCGCTATCCCCAGATCCTTGGAGACCTGTTCGATCGCCTTCGTCTCCGACGAATACGACGACCTGGACTCCGTCAGCAACCTGACGGCCTTCGCCCGGAACTCCGGAGTGTATCGAGTGCCCTTTGCCATGGTTCCATCATCTCCCATCGAGTTAGAGGAAATGCGGAACAAAAATCAGGTCATATCACACGGCACGTCAGCATCATGTGCGTATGCGACTTATTGGCAATATTCTGTGGCTGATTTTGGGTGGTCTGTTTCTGGCTGCGGGCTGGGCCGTTATAGGGCTGGTGCTGTGCGTCACCCTCATCGGCATTCCACTGGGAGTGCAGGCGTTCAAAATGGCTGATTTAACGCTGACCCCGTTCGGCAAAACCGTGGTGTATGGCGGCGGTATGGGATCGGTTCTGGCCAATATCGTATGGCTTGTGTTGGCTGGCATATGGATGGCGATTGGCTACATACTTGCCGGCCTGCTGAACTGCGTCACCATCATTGGCATTCCGTTCGGCATTCAATCGTTCAAGATGGCCAAACTAGCGCTATGGCCGTTCGGCTCGCGAATCCGCAGCTTGTAAATCACTTCAGATCACTTCATCCAGCATAGACGGCCATCGACTGCCGTCTTGCATATAAGTATCGAGGAGCTGCGGTCCGAACGGGCCGTGACACTGCACCCGTCAAATATGGTTACTTGCGCAGCTTGCTTGCCGCGAAGATAAACAATGGCAGCGCGGCGAACGCATAGTTCTCGCACTGGATATACAGGTACACGATCAGGACAAGCCAGCAGATAACAGTCTTGCTCCAAACACCATGCTCGGCAGCTGCCGTATCGAAGACACGCGTCATGGAAACTATGGAAGCGATGGCCAGCAGAATCAGGCCGATCAGCCCGTATTCGGCGATGACGCTGGTATACGCGCACATCGTCCACACCGTGTCCGCGTTCACGCCGGCCGCGAATCCCGTGACCATGCCGCCGTTCATACCAAGACCGTCCAGCAGCCGTCCGGCTTTGGCCGCGCCGGCCCACACCGCATTGATGATGTTGCCCGCGCCATAACCGGTGAGCAGCGTCCACGGATGGGTGAGCAATCCGCATATCGGATCGAGGCTTTGGTAGATCCGCGCGAAGAACGATCCGTCTCCCTCGGCCCCGTTCTCCGCGATGGCGGAGAGTCTGGAATCCGCCAGCACACCCAGCAGGCCCAGTGCGCATGCGCCGAGAATCTGCAGCATACCCCGGACGCGGCGTGCGCCGTCATGCCAATCGGTGCACGCCACAAGGGCGATCAGCAACGCCACGACGGAATCGATGACGATTCTGGTGCCGGCTTGCATGAGCACCGCGCCGACGGCATACGTGACGATGAGGTCACGCAGCCGTTTGGCGTAGATGCGGTCGCGCCCGCGCATGAGCCACATGAGCGGAAGCAGTATGCCGAACAGGTGCATGCCGATATAGCTGGGCTCGGCGAACAGGAACTGCGGACGGCCGCCGCCCCACACCGAGTTGTCGCTGATGTATTGCCGGTACATGAGGTGCGAGAAATAGTCGGTCAACGGTTTGGCGTGCAGACGGATGGACAGCCATTGCACGACGCCCACTCCGAAGGAAACCCAGTATGATGCGATGAGAATCCGCAATGGCGTACGCCACGGAATGCGTTTGATGTCGAACGCAAGGGCGATCGCACCCAAAGTGGCGAGCACGCCCAGCAATCCGGTGATGCTCATGAACGCGGCGTTGAGGTGGATGCCGAACTTCAGCCATCCCGGGATGGACAGGATTATACAGACCACCGGTAGGAGGAACATTGGCAGGTACCGGTTGGCTGCGATGCGCAGTTGCCGCCAATTGCATAGGCAGTACACGGCGAACAGCGCCGGACTGATTGGCGACCAGAACGGCGCGTACAGGCCAAGCGTGGTGCCGTCCACCGGAAGAAAAGCAATGGCCAGCAACAGCCAAATGACGTTGCGTTCCTGCGATGTCAGAAATCGCAGGAACGACCGGTATTGCGGTCGGCCATGATGGTTGCCCGCGTCGATGGTGTCGTTGCGTACGCATGCCTGGTTCATGTGATTCTCCCTCCCCGTCAACCTTACTCGTTCATCATGATGCGCGGACGGGGCATGCTTTCCCCGCTGAAAGTGCAATGGCCCGAACATTGACAAGGTCACACCGAATGCCCCCATCATTGGCACATTGTGCGATCTCGTCGCGGCTGGCTAACGAAATAATGTTGGCCGACCGGTTACATTGGTTCGGTACAGTGGCGGCATTATCGGCCACTGAATCAAGCGATTCGCGGCAGAACGACGAAAACAACACCTGGGCGAAAAGAGGCAGGCATGACTACGAATCGACCGCTCATTGCGGTGACTCCGCTGATGGATTACGGGCGCGATAGTCTGTGGATGCTGCCCGGATATATGGAGGCGATAATGCGGGCCGGCGGTACGCCCGTCATGTTGCCGCTGACCGATGACACCGACATTCTTGCGCAATGCGCCGAACGGTTTGACGCGTTTCTGTTTACGGGCGGGCCGGATGTGGGACCGATGGTTGGTGCAGCGGCCTCCGCCACCGGCCGTAGCGAGGTGCTCTCTCCTGAGCGCGACCGAATGGAATCGATTCTGCTGCCAGCTGTAATGGCTTGGGACAAGCCGATTCTGGGCATCTGCCGTGGCATTCAGTTCATCAACGCAGCGCTGCGCGGCACGTTGTGGCAGGATCTGCCAAGCCAGCATCCGAGCGATATCGAACACCATATGAATCCGCCGTACGATGCGTTCGGACATAACGTTTCCTTGGTGCCCGGCACTCCCCTGGCTTCATTGTTCGCAGGGCAGACTGAGATTGCGGTGAATAGCTATCACCACCAGGCGGTTCGTGAGCCTGCTGCTGGACTCGAGGTCATGGCCGTCGCGCCCGACGGCGTGATCGAGGCCCTGTACCGGCCGGCAAGCCACTTCCTGTGGGCCGTGCAGTGGCATCCCGAGTTTCTCTACAAGGTAGATCCACGCTCGCAGACGATTTTTGATGCGTTTGTGGGGAGTTGCCGATAACAACAAAAGGGGCTGCTCCGGTTTCCCGGAACAGCCCTTTTTCAGCGGTAGCAGTCAGCAGACTGATTTAGTCATCGGTGCTGGCTTGCCAACGCTGATTGGCGCGTGCGGAGACCGCCGTCCGAAGGCGAAGGCGCACGAAGGTACGTCGAACCTGAGGAAAGGCGGTATACGCTCCGCCAATCAGTGCTGGTTGTTGAGACGGTGGTACATCTCGGACAGCTCCAGTTCCTTCTCGAACTGGCGAGCGGTGGTGTTCTCGTCGATGACGGCGAGCTCAACACCGGCGATGCGGGCGAAGTCTTCCCAAGCCTCACGACCAACGGAGGTGGTCATGCAGGTGTGGTGAGAACCACCGGCGGTGATCCAGCACTCAACAGCGGTCTTCAGGCTCGGCTTCGGCTCCCAGACGGCGCGGGCGCACGGAAGCTCCTTGAGAGAGCCCTGCGGCTCAACGACGTCGACGACGTCCATGAGCAGGCGGAAGCGTTCGCGAACGTCGGACATGGAGACCACGACGGCGTCCTTGGCGGGCTTGCCGGAGAAGACCAGGCGGACCGGGTCGGCCTTGCCGCCGATGCCCAGCGGGTGGATCTCCAGCTTCGGCTTGGCGATGGTGCCGATGGACGGGGAAACCTCGAGCATGTGGGAGCCCATGTCGAGCTCGTCACCCTCGGTGAAGTTGTAGGAGTAGTCCTCCATGAGGGAGGCGCCACCCTCAAGGCCGTAGCCCATGACGGCACCGATGCGCACGAGGACGGCGGTCTTCCAGTCGCCTTCAGCGGAGAAGCCCCAGCCGTACTCGGACGGGAAGCGCTGCGGGCCAACGCCCGGCAGCTGCGGCAGAGCGCCGAGGTCCTCGAAGTTGTCGACGCCGGCGGTGCAGCCGTTGGCGCGCATCATGTTGACCATCGCGGCCTCTTCCTTGGCGGCGATGAACAGGGAGTCGTACTTGGCGTCCAGCAGAGCCGGGTCGACGTCGTACTTGGCCTTGTAGTCCTCGATGATCTCCTTGACCTGGTCGTCCTTGACGGCGTCGTACGCAGCGACGAGCTCGTTGACGGCCCAAGTGTTGATGGAGGCGCCGAACACGCGCTCAGCCTCGGTCTTGTCGCCCTCGGTGACGGCGACGTTACGCATGTTGTCGCCCCAGCGCATGACCTTCATGTTGTTGGAGGCATCCCAGCCGGCGCAGGCGCGGGCCCAGGTGCCGAGCTTCTCGGCGACCTCGGGATCGGTGTAGTGACCGACGACAACCTTGCGCTTGATGCCGAGGCGGGAGACGATGTAACCGAACTCACGGTCGCCGTGGGCGGCCTGGTTCAGGTTCATGAAGTCCATGTCGATGGTCTCCCACGGGATTTCCTTGTGGTGCTGGGTGGCCAGCTGCAGCAGCGGCTTGGTCAGCACTTCGAGGCCGCGAATCCACATCTTGGCCGGGGAGAAGGTGTGGCACCAGGTGATGACGCCGATGACGTTCGGGTTGGCGGAAGCCTCGACCATGAACTCCTTGACACCGTCGGAGGACTTCAGGGTGGGCTTGAGGACGATCTTGGCCGGAATCTTGCCGGTGTTGTTCAGGTAGTCGACCATTTCAGCGGAGTGAATGGCGACCTGGCGCAGGGCTTCTTCGCCGTACAGGTCCTGCGAACCAACGCCGAACCAGATTTCCTTGCCCTCGAAGGGGTTTTCCATAACCATAGGGTTACTTCCTTTACTTCTTTGTTTATGGGGGTTTGTTTAAGTTTCATTCGCCGACCGAGGCTCCCCTCAGTCAGCTATCGCTGACAGCTCCCCTCAGAGAGGGGAGCCAAGACACCACCGTGCTGGCGGAGTCAGCGCTGATTTGATGCGTGTGTCCGCAAGGCGCGGAAGGCGAAGGCGTACGAAGGTACGTCGGGCCTTCCGTAACGCGGCGGACACTCCATCAAATCAGTGCTGACCGTAGACGTTCTGGTAGCGGTCGTTGAGCTTATCGATGTCGGCCTGGTCGATCTCGATGATGTCACCGAGCTGACGGGCGGCCCACATGGTGTGAGCGACTTCCTCGGTCATGGCAGCGGCCTTGACGGCGCCTTCAGCATCCTTGCCGATGGTGAAGGGGCCATGGTTCTGCATGAGGACGGCCGGGGACTTCGGGTACTTCTTGAGGGTCTCGACGACACCCTTGCCGATCGCCTCGGAGCCGATCAGACGGAACGGGCCGACCGGCACCGGGCCGCCGAACTCGTCGCCCATCATCGTCAGGCCGCACGGGATGTTCTGACCAGTGGCAGCCCAAGCGGTGGCGTAGGTGGAGTGGGTGTGCACGACACCGTAGACGTCGGGCATGTTGCGGTAGATGTAGGCGTGGGAAGCGGTGTCCGAGGACGGGGCTTCGGTGCCGTCGACCACGTTGCCGTCAAGGTCGCACACGACCATGGAGGATGGGGTCAGGTACTCGTAGCGCAGGCCGGAGGGCTTGATGACGAACAGGTCGGCGGTGTGCAGACGCTGGGAAACGTTGCCTGCGGTCCACACGACCAGGTTCCACTTGATCAGCTGCTGGTGCAGGTTGGAGACGACCTCACGAACCTGCTTGACCTCGGCGCGAACCTCGGGGCCGTAATCAGCCAAAGTTGCCATTATTGGTTTTCCTTTCCACTGTGATGGATGGACGTTTTTTCAAAATCTCAAGGACCTCCCTCAATAGAGGGAGGTCAGAAAGGCTTACTTATCTTCGAGGTTGATGGTTTCGATGGCGGCGTGCTCGATGGGCAGGCCCTTGGTGAAGCGGGCGAAGAAGTCCTCGAAACCAACCACATCGGAAGCCACCGGCTTCTCCGTGGTGGACTGGGCGTCCTTGAACACGCAACCGTCAAGGAAGTCAGCGAGGTTGCTGTGATCTTCGTTGGTGTTCCACAGGTAGTTGGCGAGCACGGCCATACCCCAGGCGCCACCTTCGGCGGCGGTGGACATGACCTTGATCGGGGTGTTGAAGGCAGCAGCGAGAATCTTCTGAGCCACCTTCGGAGTGGCGAAGATGCCGCCGTGGCCCACGAGAGAGTCGACCTGCACGCGCTCCTGCTTGGTCATCACGTCCATGCCGATCTTGACCGGGGAGAACGCGGAGAACAGCTGGGCGCGCATGAAGTTGCCGAGGGTCATGTTGGCCTCGGGGCTGCGGGCGAACAGCGGGCGACCTTCAGGCAGACCGGCCAGGAATTCGCCGGAACGGAACGGGTAGTTCAGCAGGCCGCCGCAGTTGGCGTCCACGTCGTCGGCGATGGCCGCGCGGAACAGGGTGCCGTACAGCATACCGGCGTCAACCGGCTGGCCGATGGCCTTGGCGAACTGGCCGAACAGGCCGACCCAAGCGTTGAGGTCGGAGGTGAAGTTGTTGGCGTGGCTCATACCGGCCAGATCGCCGGCCGGGGTGGTGACCAAGTCAACCTCAGGGTGGAGGGCCTTGAGCTTGTGCTCCAGAACCACCATGGCGAAGATGGAGGTGCCGGCGGAGACGTTACCAGTGCGTACGCGCACGGAGTTGGTGGCTACCATGCCAGTACCGGCGTCGCCCTCAGGCGGGGCGAGCACGATGCCGGGCTTCAGGGCACCGGACGGATCGAGCAGCTTGGCGCCTTCCTCGGTCAGCTCGCCAGCCGGAGTGCCGGCCACGAGCGGCTCAGGAAGCAGATTCTCCAGCTTCCACGGCTGGGCTGCGACCTCAGGTAGAGCGTCGAACTTCTCAATGAATGCGGTTTCGTAAGTGTGAGTGGTCGGGTCAATCGGGAACATGCCGGAGGCATCGCCCACGCCGAGGACCTTCTTACCGGTGAGCTTCCAGTGCACGTAACCGGCGAGTGTGGTGAAGTAGGCCACCTTGGAGACGTGCTCTTCCTTGTTGAGCACGGCCTGGTACAGGTGGGCGATGGACCAACGCTCGGGGATGTTGTACTGGAACAGCTCGGAGAGCTTCTTGTGAGCTTCGGAGGTGTTGGTGTTCTGCCAGGTGCGGAACGGCACCAGCAGTTCGCCGGCCTCGTCGAATGCGAGGTAACCGTGCATCATGGCGGAGAAGCCGATGTGGCCGACGTGCGTGAGCTTCTCGCCATAGGCGGTCTCGACGTCGTTGGCCATGGAGGCGTAAGCGGACTGCAAACCGCCCCAGATCTCCTCGGTGGTGTAGCTCCACAGACCATCTTCCAGATGGGAAGCCCAGCTGTAGTCGCCGGAGGCGATGGTCTGGAAGTTGTCGTCGATGAGGACGGCCTTGATGCGGGTGGAGCCGAATTCGATGCCCAGCGTGGTCTTGCCAGCGCGAATCTTCTCGGCGATGTGGGCGACCTGCTCGGCCGCGTTGTCGGTTGCTGCCATATCTTTCCTTTGCCTTGGAGCGCCGGCGTTGTTATCCCCTTCCTTGGGGAGGGTGTTAGCGCTCACAATTTCCAAAAAACATTGTACCGACAACCTGCATTCGACACAACTTATACCGTGTCACGCATCATAACGGTTTGATAACAGCGCCAATTTACCGCCGAGGAGCCGGTCCCAAGGACCGCCGAGCACGCACCTCGGCGGGAATCAGCCCCATGCCGTGCTGGGTGGTCAGGAAGGTCGGCTCGCCGCCCTCCCCCAGCAAGCGCAGCGTCTCGCGCATGGCGGCCACGCCGAGCCCCTCGAAATCGGGATGCACGGTGGTCAGCGGTGGGTACATGTTATCCACGCCAGACATGTCGTCGAATCCGACCACGCTGATGTCTTGCGGAATCCGAAGCCCATGCTCATGCAACGCGCGCATGATGCCGACGGCCTGATTGTCGTTCGCGGCGACGACCGCGGTGGGCAACGCCGCGCCTCGACGCCCATACTCATCAATGAGATGATTCATGTGCGCATATGCCTCAGAGGCATCCCACGTATGGCAGCGCACGATCTGTGAATCGATGGATCGGGAGGCGGCGAGCTTGCGCCACGCATCCAGTCGGGTGTGGGCGTCGCGCCATTCGTTGGGACCGGCAAAATACAGAGCCGATTTGTGCCCGTATTCGCCCAGCAAGGCCACCACTTTGGCCATTGCACCCCACTGGTCGATACCGACCAGCGCAGTGCGACGCTTGTTTTCGGTGGAGATAAGGCCCAATCCCTCACGCACGGTCATTTGGCCGTGGGTGGCGGTGACGATGACGCGCGGCTGAGTGACTCGTGCACGGCAGGCGGCGGCGAACATCACGTCGGTCGGGGTCAGGAAGATGAAGGCGTCGACGTTCTGCTCGTTGAAGGTGTCGCACAGGTTGTCGAAGTCGGCCTGCGCGCACAAGGCCTCGTGGACCATCATCACGCTCATGAACAGACCGTGCTCGCGGGCCATGGATTCGATGGAGGAGATGGAGGAAATCGGGCCGAAGAATTTGAGGCCTCCGGCGATCAGCCCTATGGTGCGCGAACGGCGGGAAGCCAGTGCGCGCGCGGAGTTGGAGGGGCGGTAGCCGAGTTGGTCAATGGCGGCCTGGACTCGCGCACGGGTGGCGTCGGAAACGTCCGGCGAGTCATTGATCACACGGGAGACGGTTTGGTGGCTGACTCCGGCGAGCTTGGCCACTTCGAACATGGACGGACGTTTGCTTGGCTTGCGGCTGGTCACCATATTGCCTAACCTCCCCGCTGGCGGCCGGCATCCATGCACGGCCAGTCTTGTACCTTAATCAATACTGACTTTAGCGCGTCCACAACAGTTTTGCGTTAGCGCTCACACTGTCGTGTCGCACGCGGCTCAGGTCAGGTGCCATGAGACACGATGGAGCGGAGTCGGCCCGTGTTCGGCGATGGCAGTACGGTGTGCGGCGGAACCATAGCCCTTGTTATGAGCCCATTCGTAGGCGGCGTAACGTGGGTTGCTTTGCGCGAGGTCGACCATCAGCCGGTCTCGGGTCACTTTGGCGATGACCGCCGCGGTGGCTACGGTGGCGCAATGCTGGTCGCCTTTGACTTTGGTCGTTATGTCGGCTGGAATCGGCACGTCCGGCGCGTCGAACGTGTTGAGCGCCTTGGTGATGTAATCGCTCGGCCCGTCGAGAATTCCGGCGACTTTGGGCAGAGCGCGAACGCTTCCCTCGCAATTTCCAATGGATTCCCCTACGGAGCCTCCCGGACGACCTTCCACAATCTTCCCCGCAGACTCCCCCGAAGCCTTTTTTATCGTCGATTCCCCTCCAAGTCGTAAGCCAAGTTCGCGTTCGACTTGGCTGAGCGCGCGCAGGGCGGCCACGCCAAGCGCGTAGGTGATGCCCCATTCGTCGATCTCGGTGTTGCTGGCCTGGCCTACGGCGTAGGCCGCGCACCAGTCGCGCAGTTCGTCGAAAATCGCCTCGCGCCTATGTTCGGTGAGCATTTTGGAGTCGGCCACGCCGTCCGGCACGCCGAGGTAGGTCCGCCCGGACAGTTCGACGGCATCATCGCCATCCAACGGCTCCAAATCACGGGCCCAAATGGCGGCGCACCCGACCATCACCGGGCCGGCGAGCGCGCCGCGGCCGACTTCATCGAATCCAGCGATAAGGTCATAGCCCTGGGCCGCAAGGCTGCGTTCCAAGTCAAGTGTCGGGGTAATCATGCGCGGCTCCCATCGTCTCACAATGGTTAGGATTCAGACGGTCCAGGATTCATATGGTTCAGGGTTCAGACGGCCCGGAACTCAATCAGTTCAAAGACTCACACGGTTCAAAAAAGACTCAGGAATTCGAGCCGGAAGCGTCAGGCACGTCCTTGAAGACTTCGTGGTGGTCATCAATCGCACCAAGCCGGTCAAGCGGCCAGTATTTCGCGATTCCGACTCCGACCACATCGGAGATGGGAACCAAGCCGCGATCGCCGTCATCCTGATGATAGCGGGAGTCGGCGGAATTGGCGCGATTGTCGCCCATGACGAACACGCGGCCCTCGGTCACGGTTACCGAGAACGGGAAGGCGCTCGGGTCCACGCCGGGGCGAATGTAGGAGGTCTCATTGATGGCCACGCCGTTGATGGTCACCGGCTGGCCCGCGCCCTTGCATTCGACCACGTCACCGGGCAGGCCGATCAGTCGCTTGATGAGGTACCCGCCACCGGGAGCACTGCTCTGCTCCTCGTTCAACCAGTTGTTGGGATCTTTGAATACCACGACGTCGCCGCGCTGCAGATCGAAGATCTTGGGGGTGAGCTTGCTGGTCACCACGCGATCGCCGGGCACCGTGGTATCCATCATCGAGCGCGAAGGAATCTCGTAAAAGCCGACGGCGAAAATGCGAATCAGCAGCACGATAAGCACGGGAACGCCGCACCACAGGAAAAAGTCACGTAGGGTGAAGTGGTCATCATCTGACGATGATGCTGCCGCGGCATTCGCGCCAGCGGCTGCACCCGCGCCAGCGGAAGAAGCGGCGTGTGCCGGGCGCGCCGGTGCCGGGGGAACCGGGGACAGGGCGATGCCGTGGTCAGCGACTTGGAACGTGCGGGAATCGCGGGCATCGGCCTCGTCATCATACGAGGTCTGGTTGCTCTCCGGATTGTCGGAAACCGGGAATTCGCCGTTATCCTGATCGTCCTGCATACCATCTCCTCGCGATTCATGCTGCCGGATATGAGGGGTGCCGGCGCCCGTCCATCATACGTGGAAAATACGAAAACAGCCCGAAACCGAAACGGTTCCGGGCTGAATTTCACGGTTTATTCGCGCACCTGTATCATCAGGCTCACGATTGCACCCGCGAATCGACTCACTTAGCGGAGTTGTCGCGGCGCTCGGCAATACGAGCGGCCTTACCGCGCAGAGCGCGAAGGTAGTACAGCTTGGCGCGGCGCACACGGCCCTTACGCACGAGCTTGATGGAGTCGATGGACGGGGAGTGCACCGGGAAGCGACGCTCCACACCAGTGCCGAAGCTGATCTTGCGGACCACGAAGGTCTCACGCACGCCAGCGCCCTTACGAGCGATCACCACGCCGGTGAAGGTCTGGATACGGGAGTTGTTGCCTTCCTGGATCTTCACGTTCACGTCGACGGTGTCGCCGGGACGGAAGGCCGGGATTTCCTCGGCCGGCTTCATGTGCTTGGCGTCAAAAGCCTCAACAGCGTTAACCATTGTTTTCCTTCAGTGCTGCCGCATATCAGCCACAGATCTGGGGCCATCCACGCGATTGCGCATCGCGTACGTTGGCCTGTTCTCGTTATCCCTCGGGTTTGCCCTTGGGAAGCCTGCCGATCCGCCGAAAGTCAGGCCTTGCGGCCGTTCGGACTGGACCCATGGAGACGCGGGCTTATGCGGCGGCCCACTTCTCGACACAGCAATCGACTATTTTACGGATTATTGCGGACAGTATCGGCGTGTCGTCGTCTCTCTCCGTTATTAACGCATCAGTTTGGCCGAGGCAGCACGGATGGCGGATTCGAATACTTTCCGTCCCTCCTGCTGGTCGCATGGATACCGACGATGGTATCGATTTGGCGTTTCAGCGCACGGCTTGAAGGAGGTGAGAGTCCGATGGACGGTGATTATTCCAGTAGTTCCGCCGCCGGCAACAGTCATAGTTGAGGGGGAGCATACGGAGCGTTCCATAACTCCCTCTCAGTCAGCTTCGCTGACAGCTCCCCTCAGTATTGAGAGGAGCTAGAAAAGCGAATCAGAATTCGCGACGTGGACAGTCGCCAGACTGCCCACCAGACAGCACAGCCGCGGTCGCGCGAATCACGAATTCTGACCGAGCAAAGCGAATCAGAATTCGCGATTCGCGCGGTAGAACTTGATCAGGCTCTGGGTGGAGGCGTCCTGGGCGGCGAGGGCGTCGTCGTCCTGGGAGATGGCCGGGGTGATCTGCTTGGCAAGCTGCTTGCCGAGCTCGACGCCCCACTGGTCGTAGGAGTCGAGGCCCCAGACGGTGCCTTCCACGAAGGTGATGTGCTCGTACAGGGCGATGAGCTCGCCGACGGCGAACGGGGTCAGGGCCACACCGAAGATGGAGGTGGTCGGACGGTTGCCGGTGAACACGCGGGCCGGGACGATCTCCTCCGGGGTGCCTTCGGCGCGCACTTCGTCGGCGGTCTTACCGAACGCCAGGGCCTTGGTCTGGGCGAAGTAGTTGCCCAGGAACAGCTCGTGCACGTCCTGGTCGCCGTCCTTGGTCGGGTT
>OKVL01001002.1_pt1 | contig 13359 bp, 20 predicted proteins | sample 1606791 | NCBI WGS metagenome assembly OKVL01 (sample SAMN03281006, study PRJEB24777) | human gut metagenome | isolation source: fecal sample PR165 from 1 month old male Malay infant, vaginally delivered...
AGACTATACCGGCGCGCTGGACATTGCCCGCCATGCCATTAAACACGGCTGGGTCCTGCCGCAGCGATTCAACCGGACCTGCGGGACCGCTGTTGCGGAGGAGTTTGCCGACGCGGCAATGCGCGCTTTTTCTGCCGGTGAATCATTCAGTGCCGCCATTCTTACCCAGGTGCTCGATATCGTTGAAGGTCAGGATATGCCGGATCAGTCCCGCGCCCGACTTCATAAGGCGATGGGCTACGCGCTGCGGGATAACGATCAGGCAGTGGCGGCACTTAACCATCTGAAGCGTGCCCTGCAGCTGGATAACAGTTCTGGCGTCAAAACCGAAATCAACAAGCTTGAAAGCCGATTGCGACAGGCAATGTCGGCTTAACGAATCGTGCCAACGCGCGGGGCGGCACGGGGTGGCGACAGGCTTTATGCCGCGTCAAAACCCCGTCCACCGCCCAACTATTTGGGAGTGCCAGAAATATGCAATTCGTTTCGCCGGAACAGGCCGGGGAAAGTACCCAGGACGTTATTAAAAACACCAGTTTCTGGCCTGATGTCAGGGTTTCAGAGTTCCGCCGTGATATGCGCATGGATGGGAGTGTCACCGATCCACGCCTGCGTCTGGCGTTGCTGACAGCGATTGCTGAAGTTAACGCCGATCTTTATGAGTTCCGCGAGAAACAACGGGCGCAGGGGTATGCGAGCCTGGCCGACGTCCCTGCTGATGTGATCGACGGCGAAAGCCAGCGGCTCATGCTGTATCGCCGTGCGGTGTTTTGCTGGGCAAAAGCAAACCTCGTTGAGCGCTATCGCGATTTTGACGCAACCGGCGACGGAAGCAAGAAAGCTGAAGATATCGAAACAACCTTAGGCGAGCTATGGCGCGATGTGCGCTGGGCGGAGTCCCGCCTGCGCGATATGCCGCATATGACGGTGGAGCTGATTTGATGAAAGTGCGTGCGCATCAGTATGACACGGTGGACGCACTCTGCTGGCGCCATTACGGGCGCACGCAGGGAGTCACTGAACAGGTGCTGCAGGCGAATCCGGGGCTGGCTGAATATGGCCCCTTTTTACCGCACGGGCTGCAGGTGGAGCTGCCGGACATTACGGCGTCAACCACTGCGCAGACTGTCCAGTTATGGGACTGAACTATGACGCTTGAACGAATCAGCGCCTTTATCACTTACTGCGTTGCCCTGCTTCTGGCATGGCTCGGCGATTTGTCTCTTAAAGATGTATCGACCATTACCGGTCTTGCGCTGGGGATTATTACTGCAGCGGTGACCTGTTATTTACGCTGGAAAGCCTACCAGCTGCTGCGGGACGGCAGAATATCCAGGGGGGAATATGAGTCCTTCAATCGTTAAGCGTTGCCTGGTCGGCGCGGTGCTGGCGATTGCCGCCACGCTGCCGGGCTTTCAGTCGCTTCATACCTCCGTCGAGGGGCTGAAACTGATTGCTGACTTCGAAGGGTGCCGCCTGCAGCCATACCAGTGCAGCGCCGGGGTCTGGACTGACGGGATCGGCAATACGTCCGGGGTTGTGCCGGGCAAAACCATATCGGAGCGACAGGCCGCGCAGGGGCTGATTAATAACGTGTTGCTGACGGAAAAAAGGATTGAAGCCTGCCTGCAGGTTAAGCCACCTCAGCATGTTTACGATGCCCTGATCAGTATCGGCTTTAATGTCGGAACGGGGGCAATCTGCCGGTCAACAATGGTTTCTTACATCAATCGCCAGCAATGGTGGCAGGCGTGCAACCAGCTCCCCCGCTGGATTTATGTAAATGGTCAACGGAATAAAGGGCTGGAAAACAGGCGCGCCCGTGAGCTTGCCTGGTGTCTTAAAGGGGCTGGGGCATGACGCGCGCGCTGGCGGTGATCCTGGCTCTGGTGCTGGCATTGCTGGGCTGGCAGTCATGGCGGCTTAACAATGCCGGTCACACCATCGGGACGCAGGCTGAGGCGCTTAAAAATAACAAGCAGGAGCTGGCGAAGAAAAACAGCCAGCTCATCAGCCTGTCCATTCTTACCGAAACCAACAGCCGGGCGCAGATGCAACTTTATGCTGCAGCGGAGGAGACTTCCTCGCTGTTGCGGAGTCGCCAGCGCCGGATCGAGGAGCTAAAACGTGAAAACGAGGATTTACGCCGCTGGGCTGACACTCCTTTGCCTGCTGACATTATCCGGCTGCGGGAGCGCCCGGCCCTCGCCGGAGGTGCAGCTTACCGTGAGTGGTTGTCCAAAAGTGACGCAATGCCGCCTGGACAGGTCAGCGCCGCGCAGTAATGGGGATTTGAACCAGGTGCTGGATGAGACTGAGGCCGCCTGGGCAGTATGTGCCGACAAAGTGGACACGATCATAGCGTGTCAGGAGCGAGATAGTGAACAAGCCGCAGTCCTTACGCAACGCCCTGAATAAATCGGTGGCGTATGTCCGTGACAACCCGGACAAACTGCACCTTTTTGTTGATAACGGTTCGCTGGTCGCAACCGGCGCCCGTTCAATGTCATGGGAATATCGCTACACCCTGAATGTGGTGATTGAAGACTTTAGCGGCAACCAGAATTTAGTGATGGCGCCCGTATTGCTCTGGTTAATGACCAATCAACCGGACGCTATCAACAACCCGGAGCTGCGCGAAAAACTTTTTACCTTTGACGTCGATATCCTGAGCAACGATCTGTGTGATATCAGCCTCAATCTGCAGCTCACGGAGCGCGTGATTGTCAGCACAGACGGCACCGTATCGAGCGTTGAAGCGGTGCCGGAACCCGACGTACCCGAAGAAATGTGGACGGTGAAACGTGGATGACCTGCAGAGGGTGGATGACTGGCTGGCGGCCCTGCTGGCGAATCTGGAACCGGCAGCCCGCAACCGTATGATGCGACAACTGGCGCAGGAGCTGCGCCGGTCGCAACAGCAAAATATCAGGCTGCAGCGTAATCCAGACGGCACCACCTTTGAGCCGCGCCGGGTGACGGCCAGAAGTAAAAAGGGGCGCATCAAGCGCCAGATGTTCGCCAAATTGCGCACCACTAAATACCTGAAAACCGCAGCCACTGCGGACTCTGCCAGCGTGCAGTTTGATGGGAAAGTCCAGCGCATCGCCCGTGTTCACCATTATGGTCTGCGTGATCGAGTCAGACGCAACGGCCCAGAGGCCCGGTACCCGGCACGCCGTCTTTTGGGCGTGAATGATGAGGTTGAAACCATCACCCGTGACACGCTGTTGCGCTGGCTGTCGGAGTGAAATTTGTGTCACCGACGGCACAAAACCCAACGCTGCCTCCCTTTTCCCTCTGATGGCAACCTTTCGTTATGAACGCACAACTAACCGAAATCATGCGCCTTATCACCAACCTGATCCGCACCGGCACCGTAACCGAAGTGGACCGGGAAAACTGGCTGTGCCGGGTGAAAGTGGGTGAGCTTGAAACCAACTGGATTAACTGGCTGACACTGCGCGCTGGCGGTGCCCGTACATGGTGGTGTCCGTCGCCGGATGAGCAGGTGGTGGTGTTGAGTATGGGCGGCAATCTGGAAACCGCTTTTGCCTTACCTGCGATCTATTCCAACCAGTTCGCGCCGCCGTCGGGCTCAGTGGACGGCTGCGTAACGGAATACCCGGACGGTGGATGGTTTGAATATGAACCCGCGACCGGCCGCTGGCATGTACGGGGTATCAAATCCATGGTGATCGAGGCGGCAGATAACATAACCCTGAAAACGGGGGAGTTTGTGGTGGAAGCAAGCAACACGCGCATAAACAGCGAAGTGGTGATAAATGGTGGCGTCACCCAGGGCGGCGGCGCCATGAGCTCTAACGGGATCGTAGTCGATAAACACGGTCATACCGGCGTTAAGTCCGGCGGCGATACATCGGGAGGTCCTGTATGACGCTGTATATCGGTATGAATCAGGACAATGGCAAAGCCATTTCTGATGCGGACCATTTGCGGCAGTCGGTCAGGGATATTTTGCTGACTCCTCAGGGAAGCCGTATAGCCCGCCGGGAATATGGTTCCCTGCTTTCAGCATTGATTGACCAGCCCCAGAACCCGGCGCTGCGCCTGCAGATTATGGCGGCTGTTTACGTATCGCTGAGTCGCTGGGAGCCTCGGCTTATGCTGGATTCCATCACCATCAACAGCAGCTTTGACGGCTCGATGGTGGTTGAGCTAACCGGGAAGCGCAATAACGGCGCGCCTGTTTCTCTTTCGGTATCAACAGGAGCAGACAATGGCAGTCATTGACCTTTCCCAGCTCCCCGCGCCGCAAATCATTGACGTGCCGGACTTTGAATCCCTGCTGGCTGAGCGTAAGGCCGCTTTTGTGGCCCTGTATCCGGCAGATGAACAGGACGCGGTGCGACGCACGCTTGAGCTGGAATCTGAACCCATCACCAAACAACTGCAGGAAAACACGTACCGGGAAATCCTGCTGCGCCAGCGTATCAACGAGGCGGCGCAGGCGGTCATGGTGGCTTATGCCATGGGCGGCGATCTCGATCAGCTGGCGGCCAACTACAACGTTAAGCGGCTGACGGTTACACCTGCCGATAACGACGCGGTGCCGCCGGTCGCAGCGGTAATGGAAAGTGACGAGGCGTTGCGCCTGCGTGTTCCTGCTGCATTTGAGGGGCTGTCCGTTGCGGGACCAACAGCGGCTTATGAGTTTCACGCTAAAAGCACGGACGGGCGAGTCGCTGACGCCAGCGCAACCAGCCCGGCACCGGCGGAGGTGGTGCTTACCGTACTGAGCCGTGAGGGTGACGGAACGGCAGCGGCGGACCTGCTGGCGGTGGTTGAACAGGCGCTTAACAGTGAGAACGTGCGGCCGGTTGCTGACCGTCTGACGGTGCGCAGCGCTGAAATTATTCCGTACAGCGTGGATGCAACGATCTTTCTTTACCCGGGGCCAGAAGCTGAGCCGGTGATGGAGGCGGCAAAGGCCAGCCTGCAGAAATATATCGCCAGCCAGACGAGGCTGGGGCGCGATATTCGCCGCAGTGCTATTTATGCCGCGCTGCATGTTGAAGGTGTGCAGCGTGTTGAGCTGGCCTCGCCGCTCGCTGATGTGGTGCTGGATAAGACACAAGCCGCTTCATGTGCGGAATGGAGCGTAACCAACGGGGGAACGGATGAATAGTCTGCTTCCTCCTGGTTCATCGCCACTTGAGCGTCGCCTGGCGCAGACCTGCAGCGGAATTTCCGATCTGCAGGTGCCGCTGCGCGATTTATGGAACCCGGCAACATGTCCGGTCAAGTTTCTGCCGTATCTGGCGTGGGCCTTCTCGGTTGATCGCTGGGACGAAGGATGGGCGGAGAGCGTGAAGCGCCGCGTGGTGCAGGATGCGTTCTATATCCATCAGCACAAGGGCACAACCAGCGCTGTGCGGCGTGTGGTGGAGCCGTTCGGCTTTCTGATCCGCATCATTGAATGGTGGCAGACCGGTGAGGCGCCGGGCACGTTTCGCCTGGATATTGGGGTGCAGGACCAGGGCATAACAGAGGAAACCTATCTGGAGCTGGAGCGCCTGATTGGTGACGCCAAACCCTGCAGTCGGCATTTGATAGGCATGTCCATAAATCTGCAGACGAGCGGGCCATGTTTTGTGGGGGCTGCCACCTATAGCGGCGAAGAAATCACGATTTACCCGTATATCAACGAAACCATCATTTCCGGCGGTTCTGCCTACGAGGGCGGCGCCGTCCATGTTATTGACACAATGAGAGTGAACCCATGAGCGCAAAATTTTATACCCTGCTGACGGATATCGGCGCGGCGAAACTGGCAAATGCCGCCGCGCTCGGTGTTCCGCTGAAAATTACGCAGATGGCGGTGGGGGATGGCGGCGGCGTGCTGCCAACGCCAAACGCACAACAGACAAAGCTGGTCGGTGAAAAACGCCGTGCAGCTCTGAATATGCTGTATATCGATCCGCAGAACAGCAGCCAGGTGATCGCTGAGCAGGTGATACCCGAAACGGAGGGCGGTTGGTGGATTCGTGAGGTTGGTCTGTTTGATGAAACCGGCGCGCTGATTGCTGTCGGTAACTGCCCGGAGAGCTACAAGCCGCAGCTGGCAGAGGGCAGCGGCCGCACGCAGACAGTGCGCATGGTGTTAATTACCAGCAGCACCGATAACATTACGCTGAAAATTGATCCTTCCGTCGTACTTGCTACCCGTAAATACGTGGATGATAAGGTACTGGAGCTTAAGGTGTATGTGGATGAGCTGATGGCGGCGCATCTTGCGGCCGCTGATCCGCATTCACAATATGCACCAAAAGCCAGCCCGACGTTTACCGGCACACCAAAAGCCCCGACGGCGGCAGCTGGTAACAATTCCACTCAGCTTGCCAATACTGCTTTTGTGCAGGCCGCTATTGCAGCGCTTGTTGGTTCCTCACCTGCAGCGCTTGATACATTGAATGAACTGGCGGCGGCGTTAGGTAACGATCCTAACTTTGCGGCCACTATGACTAATGCCCTGGCGAATAAGCAGCCTCTGGATAACACGCTGACCGCCTTGTCAGGAAAATCTGTTGCGGCCCTTCTCGAATACCTCGGTTTAGGAGAAGGGTCAGCTTTGCCGGTGGGCGTTCCCATACCCTGGCCGTCAGCAACCCTCCCGACCGGGTATTTGAAATGTAACGGAGCACAATTTTCATTAGCACAGTATCCGAAGCTGGCTATTGCTTATCCCTCCGGCACGCTGCCTGATTTACGCGGCGTCTTTATTCGTGGCTGGGATGATGGGAGAGGCATTGATAATGGGCGTACAATTTTGTCATATGCCGCCGATAAGCTGCGGAAACACACCCACGCATTATTGTTTGGTAATGGTGACGGGTCGCAAACTCCTGCTATACATGAAAGTTATCGCAAGAGTTCATCAACTACCTATTTTGCATATTCGGGAAGTAGTGGCGTGTATTTAACTGAAGAGGGGCAAAATGAAACAGCGCCTTGCAACGTCGCATTCAATTACATCGTGAGGGCTGCATAATGTCTAAGGCGGAATTAAACAGCGATCATATTGCCGTAGTGGCCGGTGATATTACTGTATTTAACTATGACGGAGTGACGCGCGAATATATTTCATCATCAGTAGAGTTTTTGCACGTAGGCGTAGGCATCCCGGCTAATTCGTGTGTAGATGCGCCTGGCAAAATAAGAGACGGCTTTACCGTTTGCAGAACGAACGATAACAAAGCCTGGGAAGACGTTGCCGATCATCGCGGTGAGACTGTATACAGTACAAAGACCGGTGAGAAAATTACCATCACTGCACCGGGTGATTATCCGCAGGACACCACGGCACAGGCTCCATCTACGCCATATGATCAATGGGATGGCAGCCAGTGGTTAACGGACCCGACAGCGCGGCACGCTGCGGACGTGATGGCAGCAGAACAGACGAAAGCTCTGTTATTGACGGAGGCGACGGCAATCATTGCACCACTGGCAGATGCTCAGGCTGGAGGCTACATCGAAGATGCTGACGTGCCGCGCCTGACCGAATGGCAGCGATACCGATACAAGCTGACTAAAGTCGATACCAGTATCGCGCCTGACGTTAGTTTTCCACCGAAGCCGGAGGTGTAGGCCATACGGGTTTTGTTGTATCAACACGCATCAGCAAGACCCGGTATTTTTTCCATTCAGACAGTGCAGTAGATTCTTTATCTGTTGCCATGCCTAAATCAACAGCATCCTGAAGCGGCGCGATAATCGCCGCTGCCTCCGTCAATAACGCCGCTTTCCGAAACTCCGTAGCGAAAATTTGTTCTTCTTTAGATGGTGGCGGCGCATCTATCCAGCATGGTTTGCCATTAACATCTGGGGCGCGAGTTTTACCTTCTGGCGGTGTACCGCTATATATCGTAAAAATATCTTCGTCTACATCAGTGCCATTTTCAGGCCATACATTAGCTCGTTTATAATCATCAATTAATGCCCATGGATAAAAGGAATTTGTCTCTCCAGAATATCTGTATTTCATTATCAATACCCCACCGCTATATATGAGAGGTTGAATCCACCGTTACCACTCATCCATGCCTGAAACCCTGTTCTGGTTTGAGTTCCTACGACGATTCCATAAGACCTTGCCGTCTCCGGAGTCGCACCACCTGGCGTGACGTCAGACCATGTAAGATTGACTACGGCCCCAGAGGCAAACGCAACCGGAAATGTAGCGCTTGATAGATTTGAACCAATCCCAAATCCCAGCGATCCCTTTTGAATAATTAGCCCACCTACAGTCTTGACCCAGTTAGAGCCATAACCCTGATAGCTCATATCTGGTATCTGGTTCGCGCCCGTGCCAATGTCCCGTTTTGCCGCTTCTTTTAAACCGACGTTTTGTATCAATCAGATGGCGTCAACCTCACCCTTTTCTGTCATTTCATTTTTAATTTCTAAAAGAACGGGTTCACCTTTGTCATTTACATCAAGGCGCATCCCTTTCGGTATTTCTGAAGTCCTGAAAAACCAGTTATCAGCAGGCAGCTCAATCGCCCCGGCAGTATCATGAAAGCCGGGTATAACCTCTGTCATAGTATTCGGATTAAACAGGCGCATAATAAACTCTCCACGAAAAACCATTATTTGATGGGGCGCCCGTTGCGGCCATTGTGCAACGAGCTTTGAAACCAACATTTGTTGTTAAGGCATCAATGATCATTGATGAATGAGCATAGTTGGGCCCAGTTCCAGGATCGGCAGAAAGGCGTTCGGCAATGCTGATATAGCGGCTTATACCTGGTAGCGCGATTGGGTAATTAACCGTTGCCAGGCCGTTATCAAGGATTACACCATGCCCCATTACCTCAATGGCTCCATCCGACCATATTACCCAGGCTCCATTTGCGTTACTTCCTCTACTGGTTACGTATTTAGCTGCTCCCAAACCGAGGTTTTTGGTTAAACACGTTCACTTTTGACTGTGCTGGCCATTGACCTGCAGGACCGTCAAAAATGACCGTGCTCGATAAAAAGGTGGCATTATTTCTCGCTTTTTATGGGCGAAAAATCATGCAAATAGGTTACGTGAGGGTGTCAACAAATGACCAGAACACCGCTTTACAGCGAAATGCACTTGAGTGCGCAGGATGTGAGCTGATTTTTGAGGATAAAATAAGCGGTAAAACCGCAGATCGACCAGGGCTAAAGAAGGTGCTGCGCACTCTGTCAGAAGGTGACACGCTGGTTGTCTGGAAGCTGGACAGGCTCGGCAGGAGCATGCGGCATCTTGTTACCCTGATCGAAGACCTTCGCAGTCGGGGCGTAAATTTTCGCAGTCTGACGGATAGCATTGATACATCAACCGCGATGGGGCGTTTCTTTTTCCACGTTATGGGCGCCCTGGCCGAAATGGAACGTGAGCTAATCGTTGAGCGTACCCGCGCCGGGCTGGCAGCGGCCAAACAGCAAGGGCGTATAGGTGGCAGGCGGCCAAAACTGACAGAGCAGCAATGGGCGCAGGCCGGGCGACTCCTTGAGGCAGGGGAAAGCAGGAAGCGCGTTGCGCTAATTTTTGATGTGGGTATCTCCACGCTGTACCGAAAATTTCCCGCGTCTGCCGTGGCGCCATTGTCTGAGCGGTCAGACACTCCTGTATAAATGAACATGCTTTCTCATTTATGTAACCTGAAATCAGGCACATAAGAGAGGCAAAGCTATGCAAAAAGCGGTTATTGGGGCGGCAACTATTTACTGTGGTGACAGTCTGGAAATTTTGCGCGAACTCACTGGCGAATTTGATGCAGTAATTACTGATCCGCCTTATTCCAGCGGTGGTATGACGCGCAGTGATCGGCAGGCCAAACCCTCAGGGAAGTATGTAGGCAATAACAACTACCATGAGTTTTACGGCGACAACAGAGACGTGCGATCCTGGGCGTTCTGGATGACGCAGTGGATGAGCCAGGTTAACCGCCTGGTCAAGTCAGGCGGGTACGCCATGGTTTTCACTGACTGGCGGCAGCTTCCAACGCTTACTGACGTTTTCCAGGCTGGCGGTTTTGTATGGCGGGGGCTGATTCCGTGGGATAAAACCCTCTCAACCCGTGCGCCTCATACCGGTTATTTTCGCCATCAGTGCGAATACGTTGTCTGGGGAAGTAACGGACCATTGCCTAAAAGTCTTCATGGTGGACCCTGGCCGGGTATGGTGACTCGCCGGGTTATTCCGTCTCAAAAACTCCATATGACCGGCAAACCGATTGAGCTTATGGAAAGCCTGATTGCCCCCGTTCCCCCTGGCGGCCATATTCTTGATCCATTTATGGGGAGTGCATCAACTGGCGTTGCCGCGCTGAGGAAGGGATATAAATTTACCGGGATTGAGATGAGCCAGCAGTATTTTGATATCTCATGTGAACGCCTGGAAAAAGAAAACGCAGATATCCGCGCGGGCGTATTGTGTGATTAAGGGAACAATGCCGCGTAGCTGTCTGCGCGGCCCATTCAATTCACCATAGGGCGAAACCTAAACACCGGAGGGTTCGCCGTATGGCTCAGGATTATCACCACGGTGTGCGCGTCGTTGAGGTCAACGATGGCACCCGCCCAATTTCAACAGTAAGCACGGCAATTGTCGGTATGGTCTGTACCGGCGATGATGCAGATGCGTCCGTGTTCCCCCTCAATAAACCGGTCCTGCTTACCGACGTGCTGACCGCCAGCGGTAAAGCAGGCGAGTCCGGCACGCTGGCCCGCTCGCTGGATGCCATTGCCGACCAGGCTAAACCCGTGACCGTCGTTGTGCGCGTTGCACAGGGTGAAACCGAAGCGGAAACAACCTCCAACATTATCGGCGGCGTGACAGCTGACGGTAAAAAAACGGGCATGAAAGCGCTGTTATCTGCGCAGTCCCAGCTCGGCGTTAAGCCGCGCATTCTTGGCGTGCCGGGGCATGACACGCAGGCGGTTGCCACTGAACTGCTGAGCGTGGCGCAGAGTCTGCGCGGCTTCGCCTATCTGTCAGCCTACGGCTGCAAAACGGTAGAGGAGGCCATTGCCTACCGCGCTAATTTCAGCCAGCGCGAGGGGATGCTGATCTGGCCTGATTTCATCAGTTTTGACACCGTGCTGAACGCTGACGCAACGGCTTACGCCTCAGCCCGTGCGCTTGGCCTGCGTGCCAAAATTGACGAACAGACCGGCTGGCATAAATCCCTGTCCAACGTGGGCGTGAATGGCGTCACCGGCATTTCTGCGGATGTGTTCTGGGATTTGCAGGACCCGGCAACTGATGCGGGGCTGCTGAACCAGAACGATGTCACCACGCTGATCCGCAAAGACGGCTTCCGCTTCTGGGGCTCCCGCTGCCTCAGTGACGATCCTCTGTTTGCCTTTGAAAACTACACCCGCACCGCGCAGGTACTGGCTGACACCATCGCCGAAGCGCACATGTGGGCGGTTGATGGCGTGCTTAACCCGTCGCTGGCCCGCGACATTATCGAAGGTATTCGCGCCAAACTGCGCAACCTGAAAACGCAGGGCTACATCATCGGCGCCGACTGCTGGCTGGATGAGTCCGTAAACGATAAGGATTCCCTGAAAGCCGGGAAGCTCACTATCGATTACGACTATACGCCGGTACCGCCTCTGGAAAACCTGATGCTGCGCCAGCGCATCACCGATCAGTATCTGCTGGATTTCTCCAGCCAGGTCAGCGCGTAAGGGGACAATATGGCTTTACCACGCAAGTTAAAACACCTGAACCTGTTTAACGACGGGAATAACTATCAGGGGATCGTTGAGTCCCTGACCCTGCCTAAATTCGGCCGCAAGTTTGAAAAGTATCGCGGCGGCGGTATGCCCGGTTCGGCTGATGTTGATCTGGGGCTGGATGATGGCGCGCTGGACACGGAATTTTCAATCGGTGGCACCGAACTGCTGTTATTCAAACAGATGGGTAAAGCCACCGTTGATGGCATCCAGCTGCGTTTCACCGGCTCCATTCAGCGTGACGATACCGGCGAAGTGCAGGCCGTTGAGCTGGTTGTGCGCGGGCGACATAAAGAAGTCGATTCCGGCGAATGGAAAACCGGGGAAAGCAACACCACAAAAGTCAGCAGCACCAACAGCTACGCGAAGCTGACCATTAACGGCGAGGTGCTCTATGAGGTTGATGTGATCAACATGATTGAAATCGTTGATGGCGTGGACCTGATGGAAGAACACCGCAACGCCCTGGGCCTCTGATCTACTTTAAAGGCGCGGGCAGCCGCGCCAGTACCTTATTAACAGGAAATGACAATGAGTGAACAACAGACTGAAAAAACCGTACAGCTGGACACCCCAATCAAACGCGGTAAAACCGAAATTGCCGAAATTGTGCTGCGCAAGCCGCAGTCCGGCGCGCTGCGTGGCACCCGTCTGCAGGCGATCATGGATATGGACGTCGGCGCGATGATGACGATTATCCCCCGCATCTCCACGCCCGCGCTGACCGCTCAGGAAATGGCTGAAATGGACCCAGCCGATCTCACCGCGCTGTCGGTTGAGGTGGTCACTTTTTTGTTGAAGAAATCGGTGCTTGCCGGTTTGCCGACAGCCTGACGGTAGAAGACCTGGTGGCTGATATCGCCACCATTTTTCACTGGCCGCCGTCCGTCACTGACGTTATGCCGCTGACCGAAGTGCTGGAGTGGCGGCATAAAGCGATTCAGAGAAGCGGGGCCAGCGATGAGTGACACTAACCTGCGTTTGCAGGTAATTCTAAATGCGGTTGATAAGCTCACCCGCCCATTCCGATCAGCGCAGGCCAGCTCCAAAGAGCTGGCTACCGCCATTCAGCAAAGCCGCGCAAGATTAAAAGAACTGGACGCCCAGGCGGGCCGTATTGACGGTTTCCGCAAGGCAAGCGCGCAGCTGGCCGTCACCGGCAACAGTCTTAAAGCCGCACGCGAAGAAGCGGCGAAGCTTGCCACGCAGTTCTCGGCAACTAACCGCCCGACGGCGGCGCAGGCGCGTCTGCTTGAGCAGGCAAAAAAACGCGTTAACGAGCTGCAAAGCAAATACAACGGCCTGCGTCAGTCGGTGCAGCGTCAGCGTCTTGCGCTCAATGAGGCCGGGCTGGACACCAAAAAGCTGAGCAGTGCACAGCGGGAGCTGCGGCAGAATGCCGACGAAACCCGGCAGGCGCTGGACCGACAGCAGAAATCCCTTAAACGCCTGGGCGAGCAGCAGGCCCGTATGAACGCCGTCCGCGATCAGTATTCGCGGCGCCTTGAGGTGCGGGATCGTATTGCGGGCGCCGGAGCAACGACTACTGCCGCCGGGCTGGCGATGGGCGCGCCGGTGATGGCTGCCGTTAAAAGCTATGCCAGCATGGAAGATGCC
>OKVL01001011.1_pt1 | contig 13223 bp, 13 predicted proteins | sample 1606791 | NCBI WGS metagenome assembly OKVL01 (sample SAMN03281006, study PRJEB24777) | human gut metagenome | isolation source: fecal sample PR165 from 1 month old male Malay infant, vaginally delivered...
CCTCAGACAAGCATATTGTATAGTGTTTCGTTACCGTGAAGGTTGATATAACTTGGGTCAAAAGCCGAAAGACGCTCGAGAAGTCCATCATAGTCATTCTTGTCACTAAGAGCGATACCAATGAGAACTGGGCCTTTTCCTTTATTAGCACGTTTTATGTACTCAAAACGAGTGATATCATCATTTGGTCCCAAGATATCATTTACAAATTCACGAAGGGCACCAGGACGTTGTGGGAAGTTAACCACAAAGTAATGCTTGATACCATCATAGATAAGCGCACGTTCTTCCATCTCTGGCATACGGTTGATGTCATTGTTACCACCTGAAATGATGCAGACGATGGTTTTCCCCTTAATCTCATCTTTGATCACTTCCAAAGCTGCTACTGATGCTGCACCTGCGGGTTCTGCAATGGTACCAACCTTAGAGTACATATCAATTAGGGTTTCTGAAATCAATCCTTCATCAACTCCCAAGAGGCGGTCAACATATTTACGTGCGACTTCATAGGTCTTGACACCTACCTTTTGAACAGCAATCCCATCCGCAAACTTATCAATTTCTTCAAGTTTTACAGGATAACCACGGTCAAAAGCAGCACGCATACTACGAGCACCACTAGCCTCAACACCTACAACCTCTATAGAGGGTGCCACATCCTTGATATAGGTAGCCACACCAGAGATGAGTCCACCCCCACCTACCGGCACTAAGATACTATCAAAAGAAACACCTTCCTCTTGAGCCTGCTCATAAATTTCATAAGCAACAGTTCCTTGACCCGCTTGGACATTATAATCGTCGAACGGATCAATGAAAGTCATGCCTTCAGACTTGGTATATTCCTGTGCTGCTTGAGCAGAAGCATCAAAGGTATCTCCAACCAATTTGATTGTTACAAACTTACCACCAAAGAAACGGACTTGACCAATTTTTTGATGAGGCGTTGTTACTGGCATAAAGATAGTTGCAGGAATCTTCATTTCATTACAAGTATAAGCAACCCCTTGAGCATGGTTTCCGGCTGATGCACAAACCACACCACGCGCCTTATCCTCGTCACTCAATTGATGGATAGCATAGTAGGCTCCACGCAATTTGAAAGAACGTACCTTTTGCATATTTTCTTTTTTAATATAAATAGTCGCTCCATATTTTTCAGATAAGTAGCGATCAAAATCTAGTGGTGTGCGTTCCACCACGTTTTTTAAGACTTCATTAGCCTTTACGATATCATTTGCAATAATCATTGGCTCTCCTTTGACACAATATTCAAACTATTTCTATTGTATCACAATTTTCAGAAAAATAGCAGTCTATCAAAAGAAAACTCCTTGTTTACACAAAGAGTTCTACTTATTGTTTATCAACTTTTTTGACATCAAGAAGTTACGAAGAGCTGTCGCATCTGCTAGGACTATAAGGATAACAACAACATGTTCTCCCCACTTATGAGATTTTGCTGTTTTAGCAATGTAGCCTTAAGATTTTTAGTTGATCCTTTATCACCTGCTTGCATCTTTGTCTTACTGACAAGGTTAAGATCTTGACTACCATTGTAGGTGTTCTCTGACGAGGCGACTGAAACAGATATACTTGTGGCCTCCGAAATTAAAATATTGATTGAATCTGATACTACTGAACCTTGATCCGTATTAGAAGCTGAGTTATCATCTTTCTTATCATGTGCAGTCTCTGACACAGCTATCACTACTGGAGCAGTTGATGAGTTAGTAAACTCATCAACTGATGGTGCTGGTTTAGTTGTTTCATCTATCTAATTCTATATAAGATGACAAAAATAAGCAGTAAATGATGACATTTCAGCTCCTAAAATACTAAATTTGATGAGAATAAAAAAACATCTCCCACACAAAGTGAGAAATGATTTATTTATCTATTTTTAGTATCCAAGATAACGGTAACAGGTCCATCATTGATTAGGCTAACCTGCATATCTGCACCAAAGCGTCCCCTTTCTACAGGAACATGAGCTGACAAGGATTGGTTGAAATCGTCATAGAACTGGCTAGCCATGTCAGGCTTTGCAGCTCCCGTAAATGCCGGTCGATTCCCTTTTTTCGTATCTGCAAAAAGCGTAAACTGAGAAATCGACAAAATCTGACCACCAATATCCTTAACAGAGAGATTCATCTTGCCATCTTCATCTGAAAAAATACGCATATTGACAATCTTGCGAACCGCATAGTCAATATCCTCTTTAGTATCCTCTGGTCCAACGCCAACCAAGAGTAAAAGCCCTTGCTTAATAGCACCGACCGTAGAATCCTCAATAACTACAGAGGCACTTTGCACGCGCTGAATTACAATCTTCATCGCAGTAACTCCTTAACCATTCGTACGTTTAACACTATAAACGTCAGGGATAATTTTAATCTTATCCACAAGACCAGTCAATTCAATAAGGTTTGCAATTTCAAAGCTAACGTGAATATTAGCAAACTTCATGTCCTTAGTCGGTTGCGCATTAACCGTAGCGATGCTCTTGGTTGTATTGGACAAGATTTGAAGAACATCGTTCAAAAGACCAGAACGGTTAAGGCCATAGATATCAATCTCAGCTAAGTAAGATTTATTGGCATTACGTTCATCCCACTCCACTTCGATTAGACGTTGCTCATAACCTTCTTGACTCTTGATATTATTACAATCTGAGCGATGAATAGCTATTCCACGTCCCTTGGTGATGTAACCTTCAATCTCATCTCCAGGTACTGGGTTACAGCACTTAGCGATACGCATGAGGAGACCAGATGCACCTTGAATGATAACTCCATTTTCACTTTTAACCTTGAGAATTTCTTTCTTCTCAGTTTTGACTTCGCCACCATTCATTAACTCTTCAGCTTCAGCTTTTGCCTTAGCACGCTCTTCCTCACGGCGTTCTTTTTCTGTCAGACGATTGAAAACAGCAGCAGCACTAATTTCGCCAAAGCCAACAGCGGCATAAAGAGCTTCTTCACTACGCACACTCATACGAGGGAGAATTTCCTCAATATGTTTCTTGTCTAGGTACTTATTGGCAACATAGCCATGCTCTTGGAAATAGGCAATCAAAAGCTCACGACCCTTGGTAATTGAAGCTTCCTTGTCTTGATTCTTAAAGAATTGACGAATTTTATTTCTGGCCTTAGTAGTTTTGACCATCTTAATCCAGTCACGACTAGGACCAAAGGAATTGGCATTGGTGACAATCTCAACCACATCACCCGTCTTGAGTTTGGCAGTCAGAGGCACCATACGACCATTAACCTTGGCACCTGTGGCCTTCTCACCGACTTGGGTATGGATGGCATAGGCAAAGTCAATAGGACCTGAATCTTTAGGCAATTCCTGAACAGCACCATTTGGCGTAAAGACATAAATTCGCTCTGAGAAGATATCTTCTTTTACAGAGTCAACAAATCCCTTAGCATCCCCATTCGAGGCATCTTGGAGTTCCACAAGATCCTTAATCCAATTCATTCCCAAAGCAGACTCTTTCGAATCTACCTTGCTCTTGATGCCTTTCTTGTAAGCCCAGTGAGCTGCAACCCCGTATTCGGCAACTTGGTGCATCTCCTTAGTACGGATTTGGATTTCAATAGGCCCTTTAGGTCCATAAACCGTCGTATGGATAGACTGATAACCATTGGATTTAGGATTGGCAATATAGTCTTTGAAACGTCCAGGCATAGGACGCCAGAGCTCGTGGATGTATCCCAACATGGCATAAACATCACTATGCGTCTCCATAACACAACGAATAGCAATTAAATCATAAATCTGATCAAATCGTTTCTTCTTGTCACGCATCTTACGAAAAATAGAGTAGATGTGTTTTGGACGACCATAAACATCACCGACAAGCCCTTGTTCAGCTGTATAGGTCTTAATTTTATCGACAATCTCGTCCACAAGTGCCTCACGCTCGCGACGCTTTTCCTTCATCATGTGGGAAATCTTATAAAATTCTACCTCGTTAAGGTAACGGAAAGACATGTCTTCCAATTCCCATTTGATACGACTAATACCTAAACGGTGGGCCAAAGGAGCATAGATTTCCATAGTTTCGCGAGAAATGCGCTCTTGCTTATCCTTACGAAGATGCTTAAGGGTACGCATATTGTGCAAACGATCGGCCAATTTAACCAAGATGACACGGATATCCTTAGACATAGCCATAAGCATCTTACGGTGATTTTCAGCCAACTGCTCCTCGTGAGACTTGTACTCAACCTTACCAAGCTTAGTAACACCGTCCACGATATTTCGTACATCCGTACCAAAATCCGCTTCCAAATCATCGAGCGTTTTTTCGGTGTCTTCAACGACATCGTGTAAGAAACCACAGGCTACTGTCACTGCATCAAGATGGAGATCTGCCAAGATACCTGCCACTTGAATAGGGTGAATAATATAAGGTTCTCCTGACTGACGAAATTGCCCACTATGAGCATCTGTCGCATAATGCCAGGCTTCTTCAACTAATTTCAAATCATCTGCTGACATGTAGGCCGAGCAAATGTCTAAAATTTCTTCTCCTGTTACATTTTTATCTTTAGCCATGATTTCTTCCTTCGCTTCTTTTAATAACCTTTATTTTATCACTTTTACAAGTAAAGAAAAAGAGCTAGATAGGCAATTCTTAAGCGCAAGGAGCTAACTTGAAAAGCACAATATCTTGTGTTAGAATGATTAAACAAACACAAGATATAGATAGAAAGAGGACGCTTATGTCTCAACTTACCCTCGTTTATATTAGTCTAAGCGGTAATACCCAAAGCTTTGTCAAACGTATGTCTGACTATTTATCCCTCAACCACGGGATTGAATGTCGCCAAATCAATATTAAAGAGCTTAATCATGAAACCTTCCAAGTAGATGACTCCTTTGTCGCACTCTTGCCAACCTACCTTGAAGGAGGAAATGGCGTTGACAATGGAGATGTTGAAATCCTAACCAATCCACTGGGTGACTTTATCGCAGCCCATGGCAATCACAAACGTTGCTTTGGTATCATCGGTTCTGGCAACCGTAACTTCAATAACCAGTACTGCCTAACCGCCAAACAGTACAGTCAACGTTTTGGCTTTCCAATGTTGGGAGACTTCGAGCTACGCGGTACACAGTCCGATATCGAACGTCTGGCACCTATTATCCTAGAAGCACAAAAGAACTTTAACCAACGCTAAAACTAGAGCAAAAAAGCCCTGATAGGGTCTTTTTCCTTTGCTTAATTTTTTTCGTGTTTTTTGATTCCAAAGCATCTAGCCAAGGTCATAAGAATCAGACCAGCTAAAGTTACTGACACAGATTCATCTGAACCAGTGTTTGGCAAGGCCTTAACTGAACTTAAACCTTGAGTTTCTTGTACTTGAGCTTGAGGCAAGATAACGACTTGAGCGTTTGACAACTGGCTAGCTGGGGCAGGTTTAGCCACGCTGGCAACTACAGTAGCTTTTGATATCTCACGCTTAGATTGGTCCGTCGTCTCAACACCTTTTGGTGACTTCTCAGATTCTTTATTAGTCGTATCATCAACTTGATTTGCTTTTTCCTTAACAATCAAACGGTACTCTGCAAATCCTGCTTGTGTTGATGTCCCATTGTGGTCATAAGCAGCCATATCAATTAGATCTTTATCCGCAATATCTGACTTAGTATCATTTTTTCAAGCTTGGCCTTACTATTGACAACTTTCCATTTGCCGTCCGTATCAGTAAAGGTCTTGTTGACAATCTTATAAGGATTGTAATAGTAATCACCTGTCTGAGCATTGCGCACATTGACATTGATAATGTTAATCTTAGCAGCCCTAACCATACGATCCAAAAATTCGAGGCCATAGTTAAACTCGTGGTTTCCAAGCGTTTCAGCATCGTAACCAAGCATCTCAAAAGCCTTGTACATAGGGTGAGTCTCACCTTGGGCAACAGGATCAATCAAGGCCTTATAAGCTCCAAAAATAATTCCCTGAATCGTATCCCCACTGTCCACCAAGACCGTATTGGGATTGGTTTCACGGGCTTTTTTGATAAGGACATCAGTTTTAGACAGACCAACGGTTTGAGACGGCTTATCTTGATAATAGTCATAGTTAACCAAGTTGGTATGAAGGTCTGTTGTTGACAAAATCTGCATATCAACTGTCTGCCCCTCATGAACGGGCTCTGTAACAGTTTCAGTAGAGGTCGTTACTACTGGTGCCTTTCCTCATCAACATCCCCTACAACTTGTGGTACAGTCAAGAGAGCAACAAGTCCCAAAACCACAGCAGATTGAATCACATAACGATTCGTTTTCATTAAAAATCTTCCACTTTTATAAAGATAATACAATTATATTTAATCTAAATAAGAGTATAAACTTTTTTAAAAATGCTCAATTTTTCATGCAAAAGAAAAGCCAAGATCAAACCTCAGCCTAAAAGTGTCAAATACAAAAAAGTTGGAACAAAGCCAACTTTCTCTTAGTTATTCAATTCTAGGGCATAACTCACACTGCTCAAAGCGTAGAGGGGAGCTGTTTCCGTCCGCATAATACGCGGTCCAAGGCCAACCTTAACGCCACCAGCTTCTTCAAATGCATCAATCTCAGACGGAGAAATACCACCTTCTGGTCCAAAGATAAAGAGAATTTTCTGACCACTCTCTACATGAGCCAACTCACGAGCTAGAGTAGCCAACTCGCCTGCTTTGGCTGTTTCCTCATAGGCGATAAAAATCTTATCAAAATTATCTAATTCTGATAGAAATTCTCCCTTCTTCTCGAACAATCTGACTTCTGGAACACGATTACGCTTGGATTGTTCTGCAGCTCCTAGAGCAATTTTGTCAAGCTTATCTTCCTTCTTGGCAAGCTTCTTACCATCCCACTTAACCACAGACCAGTCGGCAGGGAAGCCCCAAATAGCCTGAGCTCCAAGCTCTGTTGCCTTTTGTGTCACCAGCTCCAACTTGTCTCCCTTGGGAAAACCAGAAGCAATGGTTACAGATACAGGCATCTCAACATTCTCATTTAAAACTTCAATCACTTCCAAGACATGATTCTCACGGTCAGTCACACGTGCAAGATACTTGATACCGTCTTCAAAAACCAAGACAACCTGATCATCCTCTGCTAAACGCATAACGTTAAACATATGCTTCACAGTATCCTTGTCTTTGATGATTACTGGATTTTCCATCTGCCCCTTTATAAAATATTGTTGCATTTAGCCTCCAATCACACCTGAAATATCATCTGTCTTCTTGAAGACACAAGCATTCCACTCTCCCTGAACCATGTGAGTTTCTAGGAAGAAACCTGCTTTCTCAGCCGATGTACGCACCATATCCCATTTTTCAGAGATAATCCCTGACATAATCAAATAACCTTCGTCCTTAACCAAACGGTAGGCATCTTCCGTCAGATGAATGAGAATGTCCGCCAAAATATTAGCCACGATAACATCAGATTCTTGAGTCACACCCTTCAAAAGATCTCCCGTAGCAACGTGGATATTTTCCATGCTAGGATTCATATCAATGTTTTCCTGTGCCACTCGAACTGCTACGTCGTCAAGGTCATAGGCATAGATTTCCTTAGCTCCCAGAAGAGAGCTAGCAATCGAGAGGACACCCGATCCAGTTCCCACATCAATCACAGTCTCGCCACCACGAAGCACCTGTTCGAGTGCAAAAAGGCTCATCTTAGTCGTTGGATGTGTCCCTGTTCCAAAGGCCATGCCAGGATCTAGCTTGATAATCTTCTCACCCACTGATGCCTCATAATCTGTCCATGACGGTACAATGGTTAAATCATGAGTAATTCGTGCTGGTTCATAGTATTTTTTCCAATTCTCAGCCCAATCTTCTTCAACCAATTCTTGAGTAGCCAAGTGAATATCTCCCGTTTCAAGACCAAAATCCGTCAACTCAGCCAAACGCTCATTAACCTGCTTAGTAATGGCCTCGATATCTACTGATTCCGGATAATAAGCCGTAATTTTAACTGTCTCAACCTGCTCAACCTCAGGATAAAGTTCCCCAAAACGGTCCGCATTTTCCAAATAATCTGCACTATCATCAATAGCCACACCTTGACTACCAGATTCAATTAAAATATTAGAAGCCGCCTCTTCGACCTCACGATTAACCTCAATCGTTAATTCTTGCCATTTGTCCATTTAATTCTCCGTTTCCTTTCCTACTAAATAGTCTTTAAAGCGTTCCTGCAACTGGGGAATGACACCTTCTACTTTTATAAAATCCTCTACAGGCATTAGCTTAAATGCCTGTCCCTCGTCACCAAAACGAATCTCACGATACTGCTCTTGGCTAATTCGGCCAACCACAAAGACAGCTGACCTATCTTTATCCAACATACTAGGATAGATTTTCGACCAAATAATCGATTCCTCTGTCAAAGTCAATCCCAGCTCCTCCCAGACCTCACGTTGAAGACATTCAAGAGGCGTTTCTTGACCTTCTCTTCCACCACCTGGCAACTCCCACATATTGGGCCAAGGAATATCTGGTTTATTATCTCTGAGAATGACCAAAATACTTTGCTCTACGAGTAAGGCAGCCTTAACACCTGTAAAATCAAATTGATCTTTTAAATAAGCATCCATCCCTTTTCGCTCCCTTTAATACCTTGGATAAGCAAAAAATTCCTTCTCTTCAAGTTGAGCTTTCCCTTTTTCAAATGCATCTTTGTCCCAAGCCAAACCAAATTCCTCAGGTCCATCATCAGATAGAAAATCCATCAAGTCACTCAAGCCTTCTGTTGCTACCTCATTTAGGGTTTCTGCAAAATAAGCTAAAAACTCACGGGATAGACCTTTCTTAGGTTCATATGGGATTGTCACTAGGTAGTCCTCTTCATCAAAACGCGATTTTGCTGGATTGTAAAAGAGCACGTAGTCCTCAAAAATGACATCTTCATCAGACACTTCACCCTTATCATCAATAGTCTCCACATTGCTACTGTTTTGTGCTTCTAGTATAAACGTTACTTCTACAGCGTGATTCTTTTTATCCCAGTCCATAGCGAAATCATAGTCCAGGTGCTTATCCAATTCTTCTTCTAATACTGACAAAAAGCCGAATTTAGCCATTTGTTTTCCTCGTTCTTTCTTATTATTCCCTTTATTTTAGCATAAAAGGAGCCAATAAAAAACAGAGTAGGCTGTCCCACTCTGTCCTAGTTTATTATTTAGCATTTTCAACCGCTGCTGTCACAAAGGCAGTGTAAAGTTCTTCAGCATGGTTTGGACGGCTATGGTATTCTGGGTGGTATTGAGCTGCCACAAAGAATTTCTTGTCTGGGAGTTCTACAACTTCCATCAAACGATTATCTGGTGACACACCTGAGAATACAAAGCCCTCAGCCTCAAACTGTTCACGGAACTTAGTATTAAATTCATAACGGTGACGGTGACGACGTTGAACAACTTCTTGGTTGCCATAAGCTGCAGCAGCCTTAGAACCTGGTTTCAACTTACATGGGTAAAGACCGAGACGAAGAGTACCACCCATGTCTTCAATGTCAATTTGATCACGCATAATATCGATAATTGGATATTTTGTGTTTGGATCAAGCTCAGCTGAATTAGCGCCATCCAAGTGAAGGACATGACGAGCAAACTCAATACATGTCAATTGCATACCGAGACAGACACCTAACATTGGCACATCATTTTCACGTGCATAACGAATAGCTTGAATCTTACCTTCAGTACCACGTTGACCGAAACCACCAGGAACGATGATACCATCAGCGTCAGCCAAACGAGAAGCAACATTTTCAGCAGTCAAATCATTAGCATTGACCCAGTCAATATCAATGGCAGTATCATTTGCCAAACCAGAGTGTTTAAGTGCCTCAACCACTGACAAGTAAGCATCGTGAAGCTCCACATACTTACCGACAAGAGCAATCTTAGTTGTCTTCTTAAGATTAAGTACCTTATCAACCATAGCAGACCACTCTGTCATATCTGCAGCTGGAGCATCCAGTTTCAAATGATCACAAACGATTTGATCCATACCTTGAGCCTGCATATTAAGTGGCACTTGATAGATATGTTCCACGTCGAGTGATTCGATAACAGCCTCAGGTGCAACATCACAGAACTGAGCCAATTTATTCTTGATTCCTTGACCAGCAGGTTGTTCTGTACGAATAACCAACATATTTGGTTGGATACCCAAACCACGCAATTCCTTAACAGAGTGTTGCGTTGGCTTTGTCTTCATTTCACCAGCAGCCTTCAAATAAGGAAGAAGCGTTGTGTGGATATACATAACATTGTCAGAACCCACATCAGCCTTCATTTGACGAAGCGCTTCAAGGAATGGAAGACTTTCAATATCACCAACCGTACCACCAACTTCAGTGATAATGACATCTGAATCAGTCGTTGTCGCTGCACGCTTAATCTTGTCTTTCAAAGCATCTGTGATATGAGGAATTACCTGAACAGTCGCACCTAGATACTCACCTTTACGTTCCTTACGCAACACCTCACTATAAATCTTACCAGTAGTAACGTTAGAGTATTTATTAAGATTGATATCAATAAAACGCTCGTAGTGACCAAGGTCAAGGTCAGTTTCAGCACCATCATCAGTGACATAAACTTCACCATGTTGGTAAGGACTCATTGTCCCTGGATCAATATTGATGTAAGGATCGAATTTTTGAATCGTTACCTTAAGACCACGGTTCTTAAGCAAACGTCCAAGACTTGCAGCTACAATCCCTTTACCAATTGAAGATACCACACCACCAGTGACGAAAATATATTTTGTCATATTAACTCCTTTAATATAATGTAAAACCATAAAAAATAGCAAATTGATTACCGTATTCAATAATCAAAATAATCCTTTACCAATGCCCAACATGAGTACTATTCAGTAACTCAATATCAACAAAACCAGTAAATGACTAAAAACAAAAATGACCCCCAAGAGTTTTACTCTGGGAGCCTTAATCACGACCTCTTCAAAAGAGGTGCCCGATAAATAGTCTAAACTATCCAAGACCATTTGTCAATAAAAACTTAGTCGTTTGACTCATCCTCATAGTCATCATCATCATCTTCTTCTGACAACTCAACATCATCCAAATCGTCATCTGGAATAATTTCATTCAACTCAGAGTCATAAGATTCCACTTCGGCTTTCTCATCATCTTCGCTATCGTCGTCATATTCAAGACTATCAGAATCAGGTGTGAAGTTTTCATCTTCTGGATCATCATCATTATAATCGATAGCATCTTCATCACCATCCATGAAGGCATTAACTTTCTTATTCTTACGTTTTGGTGCATTTTCATCAGTATCTTCCAATGTGATGACCTCTTCATCGATTTCATCAATTGCGTACCATGAACGCAAGCCCCATTTGTTATCACCTAGTGGAATGAAACTTCCATCCGTATTCAAATCTGAATAAAAGAATGGCAAAGCACTACGGATATCAGCATCCGATTTTTCTAAGTAATTTTGAATTTCATTGACTAAATCGTTGAAATACATTTCATTATCACGACCACGTGTTTCTAAGATAGCACGGGCCACTTCAATCATTGATAATTCACTTTTTTCTTGTCCAGCAAATACGTCTAGTTCCAAAGTGGTTCTCCTTCATTCTTACTCAAGCTACTTTCCATCAGAAATAGCTCAGCAATCAATTTTTCGCTACCTTTTATTTTACGCTAAAAAGAGTCAATAGTCAAAGCATTTATAGAAGAAAAAATCAAGTCTCAACAGAAACTTGATTTTAGTCATATTATTTAACTTTTGCTGTGCTTGTGATAACTTCAACAGCTTTCTTCATAGTGATATCGTGTTTAAGCATTTCAGGTGAAAGAAGTGCAGAAACTTGTGATACTTCCATGTTGTACTCAGCTGCAAGATCGTTGATTTCTTTTTGGATTTCTTCTTCTGTAGCGTCGAATCCTTCAGCAGCAGCAACAGCTTCGATAACAAGGTTAGTTTTCACACGTTTGTCAGCGTCAGCTTCATATTGTTTGTGAAGATCTTCTTGAGTTGTACCAGTGATTTGGAAGTACATTTCAGGAGAGATACCTTGACGTTGCATGTTACCCATGAATTCGTTCATAGCACGGTGAACTTCGTCTTCAACCATTTCTGCTGGCAATTCAACGATTTCAGCGTTTTCAACAGCCAAATCAAGTGCAGCACCTTCAACAGCGTCATCATATGCGATTTCTTTAGCTGCTTCAAGTTCTTTACGATATTTAGCTTTCAACTCATCAAGAGTTTCAACTTCATCGTCAAGATCCTTAGCCAACTCATCATCAAGAGCAGGAACTTCTTTAGCTTTAACTTCGTTAACTTTAGTAACAAATACAGCAGCTTTACCTGCAAGGTCAGAAGCTTGATAGTCTTCTGGGAAAGTAACTTTAACTTCTACTTCATCACCAGCTTTTGCTCCAACCAATTGGTCTTCGAATCCTGGGATAAATTGACCTGAACCAAGTTCAAGAGAGTGGTTTTCACCTTTACCACCGTCAAATTCAACACCATCTACTGAACCAACAAAGTCGATAACAACAGTGTCGCCATTTTCAGCTGCACCTTCTTTAACGACCAATTCAGCCAAGTTTCTGCGTTCGTTTTCAAGCTTAGCATCAACTTCTTCATCAGTAACTTCTTTAGAAGCTTCAACTGAAACTTCAAGATCTTTATATGCACCAAGTTTTACTTCAGGTTTTGTAACAACTTCTGCAGTAAGTGTCCAATCTTGACCTTTTTCAATTGATTTTACATCAATTTTTGGTTGTGCAACAACATCAAGATCAAGTTCAGCAATCGCTGCTTCATAAGCTGATGGAAGAATTGCATTCAAAGCATCGTCGTAAAGAGCTTCTTCACCAAATTTTTGGTTAAATACGGCACGAGGCATGTGTCCTTTTCGGAAACCTGGTACGTTCAAATTCTTTTTAACCTTGTTAAACGCTTGATCCAAAGCTGGTTGAATTTTATCTTGACCGATAGTAAATGTCACCACACCACGGTTAGTGGCTGTGTTTTCAAATGATACAGACATGTAGTCATTCTCCTTAAAATTTTTTATAGATACAGTTTAGTTTACCATATTTCAAAGCCTTTTGAAAGTTTTTTTCTCCAATTTAATATCAAGAAAATCGTTAGAGACTGCTTCTTTTTACAAATTTTGATAAACTAGAGATATGAATAT
>OKVL01001027.1_pt1 | contig 13126 bp, 9 predicted proteins | sample 1606791 | NCBI WGS metagenome assembly OKVL01 (sample SAMN03281006, study PRJEB24777) | human gut metagenome | isolation source: fecal sample PR165 from 1 month old male Malay infant, vaginally delivered...
CCGGTGTCGACAAAGCCTTGACGATATTTGGTTCCGGTGCCGTTGGCGCTGCAGGCTGTGCCGCAGGTTGCGCGGGCTGTTCTGTCTTCGCCGGCGGTGTTGCCGACTGGTTGCCGGCAGTCTCGGCCGGTTTCGCCGGGGCTTTGTCGCCGCCGCCTGTCAGGCTGGCAAGGTAGGTCTTGACCGATGCGGCCCGTGCAGCGATCTGGTCCTTGTAGGTCCAGCCGGCATAGGCACCGCCACCAATAAGGACGAGCAGGCCGAGAAGGCTGACCAGGGGAACCAGCGAACGCTTCTGTTTCGGCTGCTTCAGCGGTCCGCGCGAGTAAACGCCATAGTCCGTGGGCCCGCGGTCCTCCGGTTTCAGTTCCGGCTCGTCGTCAAGCTCCTCTTCCGGTCCACGTCCGGATTTCAGCTTGCCGGCCATACCGGAAAAAGATCCGGCAAGGGGGCGCTCATCCGATCGTTCATTGTGGAACCCGTCCTCCCGATGCTCGATCGGCTTGGCGCCGCTCGGCGTGTGGGTCGTCAGGAAATCCTCAAGCGCATCGGACTGGGCGATGGGCTTGGTAAAGGATGGCGCAGGCACGACCGGAGGCGTTGCGACGGGTGCCGGCTTTGCCGGTATCGCCGCAGCAGGCTCCGGCTTTGCCACAACCGGTGCCGGGGCGACCGGCGGTGGTGGCGGCGGAACAGGGGCCGCAACGGGAACCGGGTCCCGGACATGCGTCAGATCGTCGAGAGCAGGCGCGAAATCCGACTCGACTTCGGTGATCGCATCTTCCAGCGCCTGTTTCTGGCGAACGGCGACAGCTTCCGGCGCATTCAGCGTCGCAAGCTTTTGCTCAATCGTTGCGCGAGCCTTTGCATACACACGTTGACGGAGCTCGGGCTTTGGGTCCGCGAGCCCGTCAATTGTCTTTCTCAATACTGCAACGAAATCAGCCATTCACCCAAACCTATGGTTTTGTTGTGAGATTAACATCGAAACCCGTTTGTGAGTCTAATCATGAAACGGGTCGGTAACAAGTATTGTGTCGTCCCGTTCCGGGCTGGTCGAAAGCAACGCGATCGGCGCACCGATCAGCTCTTCCAGATAGCGGGCATATTTCACCGCCTGCGCCGGCAGTTCGCTCCAGCTGCGTGCTCCGGCCGTTGTCTCTTTCCAGCCTTCCAGCGTCACATAGATCGGCTTGACGCGCGCCTGCGCGCCCTGGCTGGCCGGGAGGTAATCGATGACCTCGCCATCGAGTTCATAGCTGGTGCAAACCTTGATCTCATCGAGACCGTCGAGCACGTCGAGCTTGGTCAGCGCGATACCGCTGATGCCGTTGTTGGCAACAGCCTGACGCACCAGCACCGCATCGAACCAGCCGCAACGGCGCTTGCGCCCGGTGACGACGCCGAATTCATGGCCGCGCTGGCCGAGGAATTCGCCAACTTCATTCTGCTGTTCGGTCGGGAACGGGCCTTCGCCGACGCGGGTCGTATAGGCCTTGGTGATGCCGAGAACATAGTGCAGCGAGCCGGGTCCGATACCGGAACCGGCGGATGCCTGGCCGGCCACGGTGTTCGACGATGTCACGAACGGATAGGTGCCATGGTCGATATCGAGCAGTGTACCCTGTGCGCCTTCGAACAGGATGCGCTCGCCGGCCCGTTTCTTCTGGTCGAGAACATACCAGACGCGGTCCATGAACGGGATGATGTGCGGCGCGGCCTCAAGCAGTTCGGCCAGCAGCTTGGAACCATCGACTTCCTCGATGCCGAGACCGCGGCGCAGCGGATTGTGATGGGCCAGCAGCCGTTCGATCTTCGCCGGAAGCGTGTCGGGATCGGCGAGATCAAGCACGTGAATGGCGCGGCGGCCGACCTTGTCTTCATAGGCCGGGCCGATGCCGCGGCCGGTCGTGCCGATCTTGGTGCCTGAATTGGAGGCTTCGCGGCGGCGGTCAAGCTCACCATGGATCGACAGGATCAGCGTCGTGTTCTCGGCGATCTTCAGCGTTTCGGGCGTAATGACGACACCCTGCGCCTCGAGCTTTTTCTTTTCGGCGATGAATGCATGCGGATCGAAGACAACACCGTTGCCGATGATCGAGAGCTTGCCCTTGCGCACCACGCCCGATGGCAACAGCGACAGCTTGTAGGTGACACCATCGACAACCAGCGTATGGCCGGCATTGTGCCCGCCCTGAAAGCGGACAATGATATCGGCCCGTTCGGAAAGCCAATCGACAATCTTGCCCTTGCCCTCGTCACCCCACTGGGAGCCGATCACCACAACATTTGCCATTCAAAACTCCTCGAGTCATAACCTCGTCATGCATTTTTTGCTAAATGCGGTGCTTCTATACAGGCTGGTTCATAAAAGCGCGACAATTCTTTCGGCTGAAGCGTGGCCAATTTGCCATTATTAAACGAATAAACCTATTGTTCTGGCCACACCGCAACACTTCTCCCGCCAAAGTATAAGCAGCCCGCCATGAATCGCACCGCATACATCTTTCTGCTCGTCACCGCCCTCCTGTGGGGCGGCAATGCCGTGGCGGGCAAGCTCGCGGTCGGCCATATCTCGCCGATGCTTTTGACCATGCTGCGCTGGCTTATCGCCTTCGCGGTCGTCGCCGCAATCAGCGGCAGCCAGGTCAGGCGGGACTGGAAAGTGCTGCGCGCGCATCTGCCGCTGCTCGCCGCCCTGGGCGGATTCGGCTTCACTTTCTTCAACATGGCCCTCTACACCGCCTTGAACTATACCTCGGCCATCAACGTCACCATCGAACAGGCCGGCATGCCGATGGTGATCTTCGTTGCCAACCTGCTACTGTTCGGCATGGCCGTGCGCCCCGGCCAGATCTTCGGCTTCAGCCTGTCGCTCGTCGGCGTGGCCTTGACCGCCGGACATGGCAGCTTCCTCAAGCTGGCGGAACTCGAGGTCAATCAGGGCGATGCGCTGATGCTGCTCGCCGTGCTGTTCTACAGCGGCTATACCGTGGCATTGCGGCTTCGCCCGGCCATTCACTGGCAGAGCCTGATGACGGTCATGACGTTCTTTGCCTTTGCCACCGCCATCCCGTTCACGATCTGGGAATGGCTGGATGGCGCGCTGGTCGCACCGGATTTTACCGGCACGATGGTCGTGCTTTACACCGCGCTTTTGCCGTCGCTTGCCGCACAGGTGCTGTTCATCAAGGGGGTCGAATATATCGGCGCCAATCGCGCCGGCCTGTTCATCAATGCGGTGCCGATCTTCGGCACGTTGCTGGCCGTGATCCTGCTGGGCGAGGCATTTCACCTCTATCACGCCGTCGCCCTGGTGCTGGTTCTCGGCGGCATCGGTATTGCCGAAATCAGCGGGCGCAAGCACGCCGCTGCCTGATCAGGCAAGCCTGCGCAGCATGAAACAGGCATCATCCGAATAGGATTTGAGTTTTGCGTCGAGTTCCGGCCGCTGCACCACCGCGAAACCCTGCTTCTGCCAGAAGCCGGCGGAATTGTTGACCGAGACCAGCGACATGGTTTCGAGCCCCTCGGCACGCGCCTGATCGGCAAGGATCGACACGATGCGCGGCGCCGCACCGCTGCCGCGCGAGGCGGGCAGGAGCGCGATATCGTGCAGATAATAGGTCGTCGGATGATCCGGCAGGCGCTCGAGCAGGCTGTTCAGGGCTGGCGTGGCGAAGAGCTGCCACGGATGCGTGATCGCATAGCCAAAAAGTTCACCGCTCTGCCCCTCGAGGACAAAGCAGCCTTTGCCGTAAAGGCGCATGCGTTCCAGATAGATCGCATCATCCTCGAAAAAATCCGTATGGATGACGGCCGCCATGGCGATGACGGAAGCGAGGTCCCCCGCTTCCATCCGGCGCCAGTTCAGTGTGTGCGTTTGGGATGTCGACATACGCCATCCCTACAATCAGCCGATGTCAAATTCCAGCGGTTTGGCCGAAACAATTGCCTTGTTCACGCGCAGTTCTTCCAGAACATGATCCGGAATCCGCTCGTCGAGATAGAGCATGGCGATGGCGTTGCCGCCGGGATTGTCGCGGCCCAGCGAGAAGTTGGCGATGTTGACGCCGTTCTTGCCGCAGATCGTTCCGAGCATGCCGATCATGCCGGGTGTGTCGTTGTTGGTCGTGTAGAGCATGTGCTGGCCAACTTCGGCATCGAGATTGATGCCCTTGATCTGGATGAAGCGCGGCTTGCCGTCGGAAAAACAGGTACCGGCAATCGAACGCGTCAATGAAGCGGATTTGACCGTCAGCTTGATATAGCCGTCGAACACACCCGACTTGTCACGGCGCACTTCGGAGAGAATAATGCCCCGTTCCTTCACCATGACCGGTGCCGACACCATGTTCACATCCGCCACCTGCGGGCGGATCAGCCCGGCCAGGGCCGCGCTGACGAGCGCCCGGGTATTCATCGCGGCGGTGGAACCGTCGAACAGCACTTCCACTTCCTGGATCGGCTCATCGGTGACCTGCCCGACAAAGGCGCCCAGCACTTCCGCCAGCTTGACGAACGGCTTCAGGCGCGGCGCTTCCTCCGCCGTGATCGACGGCATGTTGATCGCGTTGGAAACCGCACCCTTGATCAGGTAGTCCGCCATCTGCTCGGCAACCTGCAGTGCGACATTCTCCTGCGCTTCGCTCGTCGACGCGCCAAGATGCGGCGTGCAGACGACGTTCGGCAGGTTGAACAGCTCGTTCTCCGTCGCAGGTTCCACCTCGAACACGTCGATGCCGGCACCGGCAACCTTGCCCGCCTTCAGGGCCGCGACGAGATCCTTCTCGATGATCAGGCCGCCGCGGGCGCAATTGACGATGCGCACGCCGTCCTTCATCTTGGCGATGGTATCCGCATTGATGATGCCGCGGGTCTTGTCGGTCATCGGCGTGTGCAGGCTGATGAAATCGGCCCGTGCCAGCAGTTCGTCAAGCTCGACCTTCTCGACGCCCAGCTCTTCAGCCCGGCCTTCCGACAGGAACGGATCGAAGGCGATGACGTGCATCTTGAGGCCGACGCCGCGCGTGGCGACAATCGAACCGATATTGCCGCAACCGATGATACCCAGCGTCTTGCCGGTGATCTCGACGCCCATGAAGCGGTTCTTTTCCCACTTGCCGGCGCGGGTGGAAGCGTCTGCTTCCGGCAGTTCGCGGGCAACCGCGAACATCAGCGCGATGGCATGTTCGGCCGTGGTGATGGAATTGCCGATAGGCGTGTTCATCACGATGATACCCCGGCGGGATGCGGCGGGAATATCGACATTGTCGACGCCGATACCGGCGCGGCCAATGACCTTCAGGTTGGTGGCGGCGGCAATCAGCTTTTCCGTGACCTTGGTGGCCGAACGGATGGCAAGACCGTCATACTGGCCGATCACTTCGGCCAGCTTTTCCTTGTCCTTGCCCAGATCAGGCAGGTAATCGACCTCTACGCCACGATCCTTGAAGATCTGAACGGCGGTCGGGGAGAGTTTATCGGATACGAGTACGCGCGGTGCCATCATGGCCTCCATCGTTGAATCGGTGAAATTTTGAATGGGGGTGACCGCATCCGCTGCGGTCACGTCAAGCCGGTGAAATCAGGCAGCCTGTTTCAGCGCGGCCTTTTGCGACTGGAATGCCCAGTCGAGCCACAGCGTCAGCGCTTCGAGATCGGCCGTTTCGACCGTCGCGCCTGCCCAGATGCGCAGCCCCGATGGAGCATCGCGATAGGCGCCGATATCATAGGCAACGCCTTCCTTCTCCAGAACCGCAACCAGGTTCTTGGCGAAATTGGCCTGGGCATCCTTGTCGAGCGCCGTGATCTCGGGATCGACGATGGTCAGGCACACGGACGTGTTGGACCGGGTTGCCGGGACCTTTGCCAGGTTGGCAATCCATGGCGTGCGTTCGACAAAGGCATCGAGTGCGGCAAAGTTGCGGTCAGCACGGCCGACAAGCCCATCCAGACCGCCGAGCGATTTTGCCCAGTTCAACGCATCGATGTAATCCTCGACACACAGCATCGACGGCGTGTTGATGGTTTCACCGGAGAAAATACCTTCGATCAGCTTGCCGCCGGAGGTCAGGCGGAAAATCTTCGGCAGCGGCCAGGCGGGCTTGTAGCTTTCCAGCCGCTCGACAGCCCGCGGGCTGAGGATCAGCATGCCGTGCGCACCCTCGCCGCCGAGCACTTTCTGCCAGGAGAAGGTGACGACATCAAGCTTGTCGAAATCAAGACGCTGCGCAAACGCCGCCGAGGTGGCGTCGCAGATGGTCAGGCCCTTGCGGTCCGCCGGAATGAAATCGCCATTGGGCACACGCACGCCCGAGGTCGTGCCGTTCCAGGTGAAGACGACGTCGCGGTCAAAATCGACTGTTGAAAGGTCGGGCAGTTCACCGTAACCGGCCTCGATGGTCCGGGCATCGCCAAGCTTCAGCTGCTTGACCACGTCGGTGATCCAGCCCGCGCCAAAGCTTTCCCAGGCGACCATGTCGACGCCGCGCTCGCCGAGCAGCGACCACAGGGCCATCTCGACAGCGCCGGTATCGGACGCCGGAACAATGCCGATGCGGTAATCGGCGGGAACGTGCAGGATATCGCGGGTAAGATCGATCGCCTGTTTCAGCTTCGTCTTGCCGACCTTGGCGCGATGCGAACGGCCAAGCGGTGCGTCGGAAAGCGCTTGAAGCGACCATCCGGGACGTTTTGCACAGGGACCTGATGAAAAATTCGGGTTAGCCGGGCGCTGCGCCGGCTTTACAAGCGTCGTCATGTTTTCTCCTATCCTCACAGATAGCACGCCTCTCGTTGGGGAGAGGTGGCCCACTCCGGGAACTAGGAGAAATGTCGTTCACAGTCAAGAAATATGTTTGCGTGCGACATTAAATCTGCAAAGACCGGCAGACTGCAAACAAACGAAAACGGCAGGAGCAATGCTCCTGCCGCTCGAAAAACCAAGTCGTTTCAATCAGAAAGCGTAGCGTACGCCGACCTTGAAATCATGCGACGTGATGTCCTTGAATTTGAACGGCTCAGGATTGGCGCGTGTGAAACGATCATCATAATTATGCGCATTGGCAGTCTGGCCATCGCCAAGATTGACGTAGCTGTACCCGACATCGATGGTCATGCGGTCCGTTGCCTTGATGCCGACACCGGCATGCAATGCCCATGCGAAGTTCCACTGGGAGGCACTGTCGGCATAACCGCCGCCGCCATTGAGTATGTTGTCATCGGTGAAGTTGGAGATCGTATTGCGCGACGCACCGATACCACCACCGACATAGGGGGTTATGCCGCTGAATGTGCCAAGATCCGCATAGGCGTTGGCCAGGAACAGCCATTCGGATTTCTTCGCATGGTATTGGTTGGTTCCATACTGTCCCAGCGCGGGATTGGAATAGAAATCAAGGGCACTGAATTCGGTTTTGCCGCGATACTGGCCGGTTACGTCAGCACGAAGCCAATCGTTGAACTGGTAACCGACACCAATCTGGCCGGTGATTCCGGCATCGAACGTACCGTCCTCCAGAAAGCCGTGCTGCGCTGCGTCGCCGAAGCCGACATAGTCCAGATTGCCGAGGCGCTGGTTGCTCATGCCGATATCGCCGCGCAGATACCATCCGCCGAACTGCTGCACTTCGACCACCGGTACTTCCACCGGATCCGCAGCGTGAGCCGGGATTGCCCCCAGGCATAGCAGAGCTGCACTCGCTGCAGCATATTTATTGAAAATGCCCATTTCATATCCCTCGTCAGGCCCAAAAATCGAAACGCAGCGAATGCTACTAAGGTTCTAGAGGGGAATATGGAGGGAAAAAGTTAAATCCCGCTTAACCGTGTTTGTTCACCATGATCATTAACGTTAACAAGCCCCATACCGCCAAGCAGATGTGAAAATGGGCCCGCAAAGGGGCCCATTCAGCGCGTTGCGGCTGGCGGCAAATCAGGCTGCCGATTTGACCGACGAGATCACCGAAATGATATCATTGACGACGGTATCGACCAGCTGGCTGTCGTCCCCTTCCGCCATGACACGGATCAAGGGCTCCGTTCCCGACGGGCGGATGACCAGACGTCCGGATTTCCCAAGACGGTCGCGGGCATCATCGATCGCCGTCTTGACCTTCTTGTCCTCAAGCGGCTTGCCGCCCGCCGTGCGGATGTTCTTGAGCACCTGGGGCACCGGTTCGAACTTGCGGCAGACCTCGCTGACGGGTTTCCCCTCCTCCTGAACCACGGCCAGAATCTGCAGGGCAGAAACAAGTCCGTCACCGGTGGTGGAGAAATCAGAAATGACGATATGGCCGGACTGTTCGCCGCCGATGTTGAAGCCATGGTTGCGCATATGCTCGACCACGTAGCGGTCGCCGACATTGGTGCGGGCCAGGGTCAGGCCGCGATCGCCGAGAAAGCGTTCAAAGCCAAGGTTGGACATGACCGTTGCGACAACGCCGCCGCCGACAAGCCGGTCCGATTCCTGCCAGGACTGCGCGATCACCGCCATCAGCTGATCACCATCGATGATCGAGCCCTTTTCATCAACGATCAGCACACGGTCCGCATCGCCATCCAGCGCGATGCCGATATCCGCCCGCACCTCGTGCACCTTCTTGATCAGGCTCAGCGGATGGGTCGAGCCGCAATCCTCGTTGATGTTGGTGCCGTTCGGCTTGTCGTTGATCGTCACGACGTCGGCGCCAAGCTCCCACAGGGCAGCGGGCGCAACCTTGTAGGCCGCACCATTGGCGCAATCCACGACGATCCTCAAGCCGGCGAGCGAGATGTTCTTCGGCATAGTCCGCTTGGCGAACTCGATATAGCGATAGATATCGCCATCGACGCGCTTGGCCCGTCCCAGGGCTTCAAAGCTCGACAACCGCCCCGACAGGTCCTCGTCCATCAGCCGTTCGATCTCAAGCTCGATCTCGTCGGAGAGCTTGAAGCCATCCGGGCCGAAGAGCTTGATACCGTTGTCATGGTAGGGATTGTGCGAGGCGGAAATCATTACGCCGATATCGGCACGCAGCGAGCGGCACAGCATGGCCACGGCGGGCGTCGGTATCGGCCCGAGCAGAAAGACATCCATGCCGGTGGAGGTGAAGCCGGCGACCAGCGCGTTCTCGATCATGTAGCCGGAAAGACGGGTGTCCTTGCCGATCACCACCCGGTTGCGGTGATTGCCGCGCTTGAAGGCGAGGCCGACAGCCATGCCGACCTTCATCGCGATATCCGGTGTCATGGGGTAGGCATTTGCCTGTCCGCGAATACCGTCGGTGCCGAAATATTTTCGAGCCATAGTGTCTATCCAAACTGTGCGGCCAACTCTTATCCGGCGGCGCCGGTGTTCAGCCTGTTGTGCTTGTGCCTGATCTTCACGCTTATTGCAGAAGACCTTTCCTTGCGCATTTCACAAATTATGTGGCGATTATACTATCATTCAATCCGTGAACAATCCGTGCAAAAACGGCCGGTGAATACCGGCCGTTGCTTGTTGGCGCGTGCCGCAATCAGGACTGCGGCTGGGGTTCCAACCCCTTGTCAGGCTCATCGCCCTTGCGCGGCTTCTTGGCTGAACCGGCTTTCGGAACAGCCGAACCGCGCGACGGCGGCGTATCATCGCCAAGATCACGGGCTGGTTTGTTACCCGCCATGATTGCCTTGATCTCTTCGCCTGTCAGTGTCTCATATTCGAGCAGACCCTCGGCAATCGCGATCCATTCCTTCTTCTTCTTTGTCAGAATGACGCGTGCCTGCGTATAGGCATCATCAATCAGCTTGCGGACCTCCGCGTCGATCAGCTGCGCCGTCTCCTCGGATACGTTCTGTGTACGGGCAACGGAGTGGCCAAGGAACACTTCTTCCTGATTTTCGCCGTAAGCCACATGACCGAGCTTGTCGGAGAAGCCCCAGCGGGTCACCATCGCCCGGGCAAGCTTGGTGGCCTGCTCAATATCCGATGAAGCACCCGACGTGATGTTCTCCTTGCCGAATTTCAGTTCTTCGGCAATACGGCCGCCCATCATGATCGCCAGACGCGAGATCATCCACTTGTAGCTCATGGAATAGCGGTCGGCTTCCGGCAACTGCATGACCATGCCGAGCGCACGGCCGCGCGGAATGATTGTCGCCTTGTGCAGGGGATCGGCCATCGCCACGTTCAGCGCCACAATGGCGTGACCGGCTTCATGATAGGCCGTCAGTTCCTTTTCCGCCTGGGTCATGGCTGTCGAGCGGCGCTCGGCACCCATCATGATCTTGTCCTTGGCGTCTTCGAATTCGAGCATGGTAACGAGACGCTTGTTGCGGCGCGCTGCCGTCAGCGCCGCTTCATTGACGAGGTTCATCAGGTCCGCACCGGAGAAACCGGGCGTGCCGCGGGCCAGCACCTTCAGATCGACATTCGGTGCCAGCGGAACATTGCGGACGTGAACCTTCAAGATCTTTTCACGGCCGGAAACATCCGGGTTAGGCACAACAACCTGACGGTCGAAACGGCCCGGACGCAGCAGTGCGGGATCGAGAACATCGGGACGGTTGGTCGCAGCAATCAGGATGACGCCTTCATTGGCCTCGAAACCATCCATCTCGACCAGCAGCTGGTTCAGCGTCTGTTCGCGTTCATCATTGCCGCCGCCCAGACCGGCGCCGCGATGACGGCCGACCGCATCGATTTCGTCGATGAAGATGATGCAGGGCGCATTCTTCTTCGCCTGTTCGAACATGTCACGCACACGCGATGCACCGACACCGACGAACATTTCAACGAAGTCGGAACCGGAGATGGTGAAGAACGGCACATTGGCTTCACCGGCGATGGCGCGCGCCAGAAGCGTCTTACCGGTACCGGGAGGGCCCACGAGCAGCACGCCGCGCGGAATGCGCCCGCCAAGCCGCTGGAATTTCTGCGCATCGCGCAGGAATTCGACGATTTCTTCCAGATCTTCCTTGGCTTCGTCAACGCCGGCCACGTCCTGAAACGTCACGCGCCCATGCGCCTCGGTCAGCAGCTTGGCTTTGGACTTGCCAAAACCCATGGCGCCACGCGAGCCGCCCTGCATCTGGCGCATGAAGAAAATCCACACGCCGACGATCAGGATCATCGGCAGCCAGTTGATCAGCATGCCGACAAACGATGTCGAGCCATCGGTCTCGGGTCGGGCGGCGATCTGGACATTCTTGCTCTCGAGGCGGCCGACGAGGCCGGCATCCCCAGGCGAATAGGTCTGGAACGTTGCGTTATTGTCGGCATAGGTGCCCGTGATGCGGTTGCCGGCGATCGTCACCGTTTTCACGCGGCCATTATTCACGTCCGTTATGAACGTCGAATAGGGCACATCACTGGATGCCGAACGCTGGGAAGGGCTTTGAAAAAGGTTGAACAACGCGATCAGAAGCAAAGCGATAATCGCCCACAGTGCGAAGTTCCGGTAGTTAGGATTCATTATCGGGTCCCATCAATCACAACCGCAAGGACGCGGAATTTACACGTAACATAGGTTCGAAGCATGGCCTTGCCAAGGCTGGCAATCAAACTGAGATCAATTCTTATCAATCTGGTTTACAGAAAATCGCTTGTAATCCCGCAAACCAAACAATTTTGCCACGCTGGCGGCAAGGTTTTCATCATAGCCTGAAAGGATATGATCGAACAGGGCGACGTGTCGTGTCACCTCGACCCCCGCAGGCACATTCCCGTGATGCGGTCCGGCCGGAACGGCAACAATCCGGCCCTCGACCACCAAGGCCGGGCTGGATGCGATCGAAGCGCGGTGCACATTGCCGCAGCCGCCCTCCTGCAAAAACACCACCCCGTCATCGCCCGCCGCCCTGATCCGCAGCGCGATCGGGGCGCCATTCGACACGCGGTAACGTCCATCCCACACGATGGCGCAACCGGGTGCGATGACGGCATCGGGAATCGAACGCATTTCACGGTATATGGTTACGCCTGTGTTAACCCGCTGGATTATGCAGCGGCCAAGACTCATGCGGCGGGGGCCATCCGCGCCGGTGAGATGGCGGACGGCCTTGCCGCATTCCTCCACCGACGGCAGAAACGACAGGCCGCCCATAGCGGCCAATAGAACCCCCATGGCGAGACGTTGAGCGTCATCGCCGTATTGATCGAAACCTGCGGTGTTCATCTCGGCCCTGACGCCGTCCGTCACCGTGACATGACCCAGCAAGAGCTTCGCCGCCTCGCCGTTGACGGCAAGCCGCTGCGCGCCGTTGCGGGCAACGCGCGCTGGAATGTCGCCGCTGCCCTGTTCCTGCAGCGCCGCTCTGACCTGCACCCGTTCGGAATGCGGATTGGCATTGGACGGATCGTCGCGCCAGACGATCCCCCGCGCGCGCAGATAGCCGCGCAAGTCTTCGCGCTTGATCCCGAGCAGCGGCCTGACCAGCCATGTCTCCCGCTCGAGCAGGGTGAACCGCGCCATGCCGGCAAGGCCGCGTTCGCCGCCGCGCGCCGCGCGCATCATGAACGTCTCGTTCTGATCGTCCAGCGTATGGCCGGTCAGGATCACATCGGTTTCCGCTTCGCCGGCGGCGCCGCGAAGCAGCCGGTAGCGGGCCTCGCGCGCCTTGGCGGACAGCCCGGTGGCGGGCTTGGCTCCAGCCCAGTTGACAATATGGTGGTCGAGATCCGCCGCCTTGCACAGGTCCGCGACATACAAAGCTTCCTCCGCTGATTCAGCCCGCAGCCCATGATCGACGGTGACGGCAACGATACGGGGAAAGGCGGCGCGGCTTTTGCGCAGATCATCAAGCAGGAAAAGCAGAGCGAGAGAATCGCTGCCGCCGGAAACGGCAACGACGACCGCCGTCAGACGGTCGAAATCGATTCCAGCGAAAATCTCTTCCGGATCGAGGCGATGGTCAGCATTTGTTGGCGGCACGTTCATTCTTCACGCGCTCTTTGAGCGCGACCGAGAGGCTGGGATAGCGTGAGCTCACCGTTGCAAAGGTGGCGCAGGCGACATCGTGGTCCTTCATCTTCGCCAGCGTCATGCCGAGCTTGAGCAGGTTTTCCGGGCTCTTCTTGGAATCGGGAAACTGCTTGTGGTTGTCGATGAAGACCGATGCCGCTTCCTGGTAGCGTTCCTGGCCATACAGCGATTCGCCGAGCCAG
>OKVL01001036.1_pt1 | contig 13054 bp, 10 predicted proteins | sample 1606791 | NCBI WGS metagenome assembly OKVL01 (sample SAMN03281006, study PRJEB24777) | human gut metagenome | isolation source: fecal sample PR165 from 1 month old male Malay infant, vaginally delivered...
ATATTACCGCCTTGTAAAGCCCGCCGACTTCGACCCGAATAAGAAATATCCCGCAATCGTCTATGTATATGGCGGTCCTCATGCCCAGATGATTACCAACGGCTGGATGAATGACGCACGCGGCTGGGACATCTATATGGCCAATAAGGGTTATATCATGTTCACGCTCGACAACCGCGGTAGCAGTAACCGGGGACTGGAGTTTGAAAACGTCACTTTCAGACACTTGGGTATTGAAGAGGGCAAAGACCAGGTAAAAGGAGTGGACTACCTGAAAAGCCTGCCTTACATAGACAGCAACCGCATCGGTGTTCACGGCTGGAGTTTCGGCGGACACATGACTACCGCACTCATGCTGCGCTATCCGGAGATTTTCAAAGTAGGCGTGGCCGGCGGACCGGTCATCGACTGGAAATATTATGAGATAATGTATGGCGAGCGCTATATGGACACCCCGCAGACAAACCCCGAAGGTTATGAACAGTGCGACTTGAAGAACCTCGCAGGGCAACTGAAAGGACATCTGCTCATTATCCACGATGACCACGACGACACCTGCGTGCCCCAGCATACGCTTTCTTTCATGAAGGCATGCATAGATGCACGCACCTATCCCGATCTGTTTATCTATCCCGGACATAAGCACAACGTTTTGGGACGCGACCGCGTACATCTGCACGAAAAGATAACCCGATATTTCGAGGATTATTTATAAACCGGACACATTTTCAACAGTAAACAATTAAACGTATCCATAAAATGAAAGTATTATTGCTTGGCTCAGGTGGCCGTGAACACGCTTTGGCTTGGAAAATTGCACAAAGCCCCAAAATAGAGAAACTGTATATCGCTCCCGGCAATGCGGGAACAAGTGCAGTGGGCGAAAATGTAGCCATCAAAGCTACGGACTTCCCCGCCCTCAAGGCTTTTGCCCTTGAACATAAGATTGACATGATTGTAGTGGGTCCCGAAGACCCGTTGGTACAGGGTATTTTCGACTTCTTCAAAGAAGATGCCGCTACACAGCACATTGCTGTCATCGGTCCTTCTGCAAAAGGTGCACAATTGGAAGGCAGCAAAGAATTTGCCAAGGAATTCATGCTGCGCCATCACATCCCTACCGCCCGCTATAAAAGCGTGACTGCTGCAACACTCGAAGAAGGACTTGCTTTTCTCGAAACGCTCACCGCTCCCTACGTTCTGAAAGCCGATGGCCTGTGCGCCGGTAAAGGCGTGCTGATTCTTCCGACTCTGGAAGAAGCCCGGAAAGAGTTGAAAGAGATGCTCAGCGGTATGTTCGGCGATGCCAGCGCAACAGTGGTTATCGAAGAATTCCTCAGCGGGATAGAGTGCTCGGTATTTGTCCTGAGCGATGGTGAGCACTATAAGGTGCTGCCTGTAGCCAAAGACTATAAACGTATCGGAGAAGGTGATAAGGGATTGAACACCGGCGGTATGGGTAGCGTAACACCCGTTCCGTTTGCCGATGAGGTATTTATGGAAAAGGTGCGCAAACGCATCATAGAGCCTACCATCAACGGGCTGCGCGAAGAAGGTATCCTGTACAAAGGCTTCATTTTCCTGGGACTTATCAATGTACAGAACGAGCCTATGGTTATCGAATACAATGTACGTATGGGCGACCCGGAAACCGAAAGTGTCATGTTGCGCATCAAGAGCGACATTGTAGAGCTTTTCGAAGGCGTGCACAAGGTAAACCTCGACACCAAGACAATGGAACTCGACCCGCGCACGGCTGCCTGCGTAATGCTGGTCAGCGGCGGGTATCCCGAAACGTATCAGAAAGGCTATCCCATGAGCGGCTTTGATTTGGCAGCAACCACGGACAGCATTCTGTTCCATGCCGGTACCGCCGTAAAAGACGGGCATATCGTCACCAACGGCGGACGCGTCATAGCTGTCTGCTCCTATGGAGAGACAAAAGAAGAGGCTTTGAAAAAGAGTTATAAAGTGGCCGACATGTTAAGTTTTGAAGGCAAATACTTCCGTCGCGATATCGGATTCGACCTTTAACAGTCAATGAGAAGCCAAAGATTTCAAAATCGGGTTACGGCGGGACGATTTACGCTTCCCGCCGCCATCCTTATATCAGTAGCCTGCTGGATACTGAGCGCTATTCTGTTGCCCGATTTGGAGATACGGAAAGGCAATTACCCCCTATGGGACATATTCTATAGCTCATGTATTCCAACGTGGGGCACTCGTCTTTTCAGCTTCATCCTGTACTCCGTCATAGGATATTTTCTTATCGGGCTGAACAACGCCTTTGCCATCATCCGCATGCGGGCCTCAGTACAGACAGCCATTTATTTCCTGCTGATTTCCGTCTGCCCTACCATGCACATACTGTATGCAGGAGATTTGGTAGCGGTCACTTTTCTCATTGCTCTGTATTTCCTGTTCAAGAGCTATCAGCAATCCAAGTCTGCAAGCTATCTGTTTCACGCATTCGTATTTATAGGAATGGGGAGTCTGCTTTTTCCGCAACTGATATTCTTTGTTCCTGTATTTTGGATAGGCGCGTATAGCTTCCAGTCCCTGCACCCCAAGAGTTTTTTCGCTTCGCTTATCGGCTGGAGCGTACCTTATTGGTTTCTATTGGGCTATGCCTATCTATCCGGACACATGGATTTATTCTACCAGCCATTCCTGGAACTGGTGAATTTCCGCTCTATCCTATTTGGTTTCCGGCCTTGGGAATTGGCGACAATCGGGTATATACTCCTTTTATATATGGTCAGTTCAAGCCATTGTTTAGTAGCCGGATATGAGGACAAGATACGTACGCGCAGCTATCTGCACTTCCTGATATTTCTGAACTTCTGTATTTTCATCTATATAGGACTGCAACCCGCTCTGTATCCCCATCTGTTCTCTCTGCTGCTAATCGGCACCAGTATTCTGATAGGACACTTATTCGTACTGACCAACAGCCGGAGTTCCAACCTGTTCTTCATCATTATGCTGGTCGGATTATTTACTTTATTCGGATTCAATCTATGGACGCTTTTATAGATACACTCATACAACTCCTGATAGACTGGGGATATGCAGGGCTCTTTATCTCGGCCTTATTGGCGGGAAGCATCATTCCGTTCAGTTCCGAGCTGGTGATGCTGGCACTCGTCAAGGTAGGCTTGAACCCTGCCATCTGTGTTCTTGCCGCCACACTGGGAAACACAATGGGCGGTATGACCTGCTATTACATGGGACATCTCGGCAAGACGGACTGGATAGAAAAATATTTCAAAGTGAAGCAAGAAAAAATAGACAAAATGCAGCGTTTCCTGCAAGGTAAAGGAGCGCTCATGGCTTTCTTTGCCTTTCTGCCCTTTATAGGAGAAGCCATTGCCATAGCACTGGGATTTATGCGCAGCAACGTAATGCTGACTTCCCTTTCCATGTTTACAGGAAAACTGATACGGTACATCGTTATGTTATCGGCTCTTCAAGGCGCTTTGTCGGTGATGAGTGTTTAGCGGTTGGTAATTAATATTTAGTGATTAGCGGGTATGGAACGGATTATAGAACAGACGGAAGACGGAAGCACCACATTGTTTGTGCCGGAGTTGAATGAGCATTATCACTCGGTAAAAGGGGCGCGCACAGAATCGCAACATATTTTCATCGACATGGGACTGAAAGCCTCCGCCGCTACCTTGCCGCATATCCTTGAAATAGGCTTCGGCACGGGGTTGAACGCTCTGCTCACACTGGAAACAGCCGGACTGGAGCAAAGGCCGGTTCACTATACCGGTATCGAACTTTATCCTCTGTCATGGGAAGAGGTGGATGTTTTACATTATAGCGACAATCCCCTGTTTAAGGAATTACACACGGCACCCTGGCACAAAGACGTGAACATTACACCGTACTTCACGTTACACAAGATACAAGGAGACGTAAATAAAGTGATGAGCGACAAGCAGTCAGCGATGAGTGACAGATTACCTGTTCATCACTCATCGCTAACCACTAATCACTACTTCGACCTTGTTTATTTCGATGCCTTTGCTCCCGAAAAACAGCCGGAAATGTGGAGCGAAGAGCTTTTCCGGCACATATATGCCGCCATGAACAACAACGGCATACTGACCACATATTGTGCAAAAGGCGTTATCCGCAGGCTTTTGCAAGCCATCGGATTTAGGGTAGAGCGTCTTCCCGGTCCGCCGGGTGGCAAACGCGAAATACTGCGGGCATCCAAAACAAAGGAATGAGCCATACACAAAAAACAAACAAAGTAACGGCCCCACAGAGCCACATATACAAAAACCATAGATAGAATAAATGAAAAAGATATACTTTCTACTACTTGCAACTATACTGATAGCTTCCTGCAAACCCGGAAGCAAAACCAACAATAGGAGCGAAGGAAAACAGGTTATCACCGTTACCCTCGAGCCTCTGCGGTACCTCACCGAAGCCATTGCCGGCGACCGCTTTACGGTAGTCAGCATGGTTCCCAAGGGCACAAGTCCGGAAACCTATGACCCTACGCCTCAACAGCTCGTAGAGCTTGCACGCAGTAAGGCTTACTTCCGTATCGGCTATATCGGTTTCGAGCAGACTTGGACTGACAAGCTGACAGACAACGCTCCTCACCTGCAATTCTTCGATATGTCGCAAGGTGTGGATCTGATTTATGACAACACGCATGTTCATCATCACGCAGCCAACGAAAAAGAGCACCAACACGCCATCGGTGTGGAGCCCCATATATGGAACTCGGCCGTCAACGCCCAAATCATCGCAGGCAATATCTTAAGTGCCTTACGCAATATCGACAAAGGCAACGAAGATTTTTATCTGGAACGCTATAATACTCTTTGCCGGAAGATAGAACATACCGACAGCCTCATACGGCAAACGCTGGCAACACCCGGCGCAGACCATGCCTTTATGATTTACCACCCGGCACTCTCTTATTTCGCCCGCGACTACGGATTGCATCAGATTCCCATCGAAGCTGGTGGCAAAGAACCGTCTCCTGCACATCTGAAAGCCTTGATTGATACCTGCAGTAGCGAAAATGTACATGTAATCTTCGTACAGCCGGAATTTGACCGCCGCAATGCCGAACTCATCGCCCAACAAACCGGAACCCGGGTTGTTGACATCAATCCCTTATCTTACGATTGGGAAACGGAAATGCTGAATATAGCCCAAGCACTGAACCCAATGAAGAAACAAGAATGAAGCAATGAAACCTATTATTGAAATCAAAAACCTCAATGCCGGATACGACGGCCGTACAGTACTTCGCGATGTAAACCTCACCGTTTACGACCGGGATTTTCTGGGTATCATCGGTCCGAACGGAGGTGGCAAGACCACTCTTATCAAATGTATTTTAGGATTGCTCAAACCGCTTTCCGGTGAAATATCTTTCACCTCTTCCCGCACGGCAGGCAACTTACAACTCACCATGGGCTATCTGCCTCAATACAACAGCATAGACCGCAAGTTTCCTATCACCGTCGAAGAGGTGATTCTGTCAGGGCTCAGCAGCAAGAAGTCACTTATTTCGCGTTTTACGAAAGAACATAAAGAAAAGGCACATCAAGTCATTGTACGCATGGGACTGGAAGGACTGGAAGAACGGGCTATCGGTGCATTGAGCGGCGGACAGCTTCAACGCGCCTTGCTGGGACGTGCCATTATTTCGGATCCCGAAGTGGTAATCCTCGACGAACCCAGTACCTATATCGATAAACGGTTTGAAGCACGCCTATACCAATTGTTGGCCGAAATCAACAAAGATTGCGCCATCATACTCGTCAGCCACGACATAGGTACAGTATTGCAGCAGGTGAAATCCATTGCCTGTGTCAACGAAACACTGGACTACCACCCCGATACCGGCATTACCGGCGAATGGCTGGAACGCAATTTCAACTGCCCCATAGAACTGCTGGGACATGGAACATTGCCGCACCGGGTATTGGGGGAACATCATCATTAACGGTTACACTCCATAACTGATTTTGCCCTATTTCCTCTCTGACTGTATTTCTCTCATATTGGATACGAAAGCCAGTAATGATATTCTCCCTTAACAGTTTAGTTTCCTCAGCGGTCTTGCATAGTTTACACCCGACAAATATTTAGCGGCAGAAAGTCCGGGAGTTCTCAGACAAAAGACGGGGCGTTTTCTTCAAAAGACCGGGAGTTTTGCACGAAAAGTCCGGGAGTTTTACCCCGAAAGTCCCGGTCTTTTGCGCGGAAAGCTCAGGAGTTTTGAGCAGCCTCTCCCTTTTTCTATAAAATTCCCCCTATATCTCTAAACCAATCCTAATAATACGCCTTATTGTCACTTATTTAGAACTGAAATCATTATCTTTGCGCCCATATATGCCGAAATTAAAATAAAACCATAACGAATTTCATCCGAATGAAACAGTACAAAACCGTAAACAACCTGATTGGTTGGATTACCTTTATCATTGCAGCAACGGTTTATTGCATGACTATTGAGCCGACTGCAAGTTTTTGGGACTGCCCGGAGTTCATTACCACCGGCTATAAGCTGGAAGTAGGACACCCGCCCGGTGCACCGTTCTTTATGTTAGTAGCCAATCTATTTTCTCAGTTTGCTTCCGATGCCTCTACCGTTGCCAAGATGGTGAACTACATGAGTGCACTGATGAGCGGCGCTTGTATCCTGTTCTTATTCTGGAGCATCACTCATCTGGTACGCAAACTGGTTATTACCGATGAAAACAACATCACCAAAGGGCAACTGATTACTGTCATGGGCAGCGGTCTGGTGGGTGCATTGGCATACACATTCAGTGATACGTTCTGGTTCAGCGCCGTAGAGGGTGAGGTGTATGCATTCTCCTCCCTGTTCACGGCAGTAGTGTTCTGGCTGATATTGAAATGGGAAGATGTGGCGGACGAGCCGCATTCCGACCGCTGGCTGATTCTTATCGCCTATCTCACCGGATTGAGTATCGGTGTTCACTTGCTGAATCTGCTCTGTCTTCCGGCTATCGTGCTGGTATACTACTATAAGAAAGTGCTCAATGCCAACGCAAAAGGTTCGCTGTTAGCACTTCTCGCATCTATGGTGCTGGTAGCGGTTGTGCTGTACGGTATCGTTCCGGGCATCGTAAAAGTGGGCGGCTGGTTCGAGCTGTTCTTTGTCAACACGCTCGGCATGTCTTTCAACAGCGGTGTCATCGTATATATCATCTTGCTGGCGGCTTGCCTCATCTGGGGTGTATACGAAAGCTACAATGAAAAGAGCAAGTCGCGTATGGCACTCTCGTTCATACTGACCATAGCCATGCTGGGTATTCCTTTCTATGGTCATGGCGGCAGTTCTGTCATTATCGGCATTATCGTTATCGCGCTGCTGTGGCTCTATCTCAAACCGGGCACGCAGGAGAAGATTAAGGAGAGATACCGCGTATCGGCACGCACACTGAACACATCACTGTTGTGCACCATGATGATTGTTATCGGATATTCATCCTACGCGCTTATCGTAATCCGCTCCACCGCCAATACGCCGATGGACCAGAATTCTCCGGAAGATATCTTCACATTGGGCGAATACCTGGGACGCGAACAGTACGGTACACGCCCGCTGTTCTACGGTCCGGCTTACTCCTCACAGGTAGCCCTGGATGTAAAAGACGGATATTGCGAACCGCGCATCTCCTACAACGGAACCAAATACATCCGTAAGGAAAAGGCCACTGACGACGAGAAAGACAGCTACATCGAAATCCCCGGACGCATCGAATACGAGTATGCGCAGAATATGCTCTTCCCCCGTATGTACAGCAGCGCTCATGCCAACCAATATAAGGCATGGCAGGACATCAAGGGATATGACGTACCCTACGACAAATGCGGCGAAATGATTATGGTGACTATGCCTACGCAGTGGGAAAACATTAAGTTCTTCTTCTCCTACCAGCTCAACTGGATGTACTGGCGCTATTTCATGTGGAACTTCGCCGGACGCCAGAACGACTTGCAGGGTAGTGGAGAAATCGAACACGGCAATTGGATTACCGGTATCAAGTTTATCGACAATATGCTTGTAGGCAATCAGGACTTGCTGCCGAAAGAGCTGAAAGAGAACAAGGGTCATAACGTATTCTACTGCCTGCCGTTGCTGCTCGGAATTATCGGTCTGTTGTGGCAGGCCTATCGCGGACAGAAGGGTATCCAGCAGTTCTGGGTAGTGTTCTTCCTCTTCTTCATGACCGGTATAGCGATTGTGCTCTACCTGAATCAGACACCGAGCCAGCCGCGCGAACGCGACTACGCATATGCAGGTTCGTTCTATGCTTTCGCCATCTGGATTGGTATGGGCGTGGCAGGCATTATCCGCCTGTTGCAGCATTATGCCAAGATGAAGGAACTTCCCGCCGCCGCTATCGTTTCAGTGGCCTGCCTTTTCGTTCCCATACAGATGGCAAGCCAGACGTGGGACGACCATGACCGCAGCGGCCGTTATGTGGCACGCGATTTCGGGCAGAACTACCTGATGTCATTGCAGGAAACGGGTAATCCGATTATATACACCAACGGCGATAACGATACCTTCCCCCTGTGGTACAACCAAGAAACGGAAGGCTTCCGTACCGACGCCCGTACCTGCAACCTCAGCTACCTGCAGACCGACTGGTACATCGACCAGATGAAGCGTCCCGCCTACGACTCTCCCTCCCTGCCTATCACGTGGGACCGTATGGAGTATGTAGAAGGTACCAACGAATATGTTCCGGTACGTCCCGAATACAAGAAGAGCATCGATGCCCTGTATGCCGAAGCAGAGAAACAAGCCCTGAGCGGCAACACCGAAGCACTGGTAAACGTGAAGAAAGAATTCGGCGAAAATCCTTATGAACTCAAGAACATACTGAAATACTGGATACGCAGCAAGAACGAGGACCTGAAGGTAATTCCTACCGACAGCATCGTGATGAAAGTGGATAAGGAAGCCGTACGCCGCAGCGGAATGATGATACCGGGCGATTCCATCCCCGACTACATGCACATCTCGCTGAAAGGCAAACGCGCCCTCTACAAGAGTGAGCTGATGATGCTCGAAATGCTGGCGGAAGCCAATTGGGAGCGTCCTATCTACATCGCAGTCAGCGTAGGGCCGGAGAACCAACTGAACATGGGCAACCACTTCATTCAGGAGGGTCTCACCTACCGTTTCACTCCGTTCGATACCGATAAGCTGGGTGTGAAAATAGACAGCGAAAAGATGTACGACAACCTGATGCACAAGTTCAAGTTCGGCGGCATCGACAAACCGGGCATCTACATCGATGAGAATGCCATGCGCATGTGTCACTCGCATCGCCGTATCTTCTCCCAGCTTGCACAGCAGTTGATACGCGAAGGCAAGAAGGATAAGGCTAAAGCCGCACTGGACTATGCCGAGAAGATGATTCCCGCCTTCAACGTGCCATACGACTGGCAGAACGGTGCCGTACAGATGGCCGAAGCATACTACCAGTTGGGCGATTCTACAAAAGCCGACGACATGATGAAAGCCCTTGCCGACAAAGCCGTGGAATACCTCACCTGGTATCTGAGCATGGACGACAACCGCTTCTCCATCTCTACCCGTGAATTTGAATATCACTGGGCAGTGCTCGATGCTGAAGTGAAGATTATGAAGAAATACAATTCCAAACTGGCGGAAATCTACGCTCCGAAGGTAGAAGAGTTGTACAACTTGTATGCGGAAAGATACGAAAGATTACAAAAAATGGAAAAAAAATAATGCCGGTACACGGTAGCGAATGAGTGGATTACCGCAGGCCGGTAAACCTGCCATTCGCCACCGGATACCCGGCATCAGTCAATAACCGTTAACCACCGATTAACCGTGTTTATAGAACAGCCACCCGAGTTTGTTCGTAAGTTATATCCCAGCGCCGTATGGCGAATGGACCCGGACGAGAGAGCCGTCTATCTGACTTTCGATGACGGACCTATCCCCGAAGTTACTCCGTGGGTACTCGACTTGCTTGACAAATACGACATAAAAGCCACCTTCTTTATGGTAGGTGACAATATCCGTAAGCACCCTGATGAGTTTCAAATGGTTGTGGAGCGGGGACACCGCATCGGTAACCATACCTTCAACCATCTCAGGGGATTTGAATACAACTTCAAAGATTATCTGGCAAATGCCGAGAAAGCCAACGAGGTAATGAAAACAGACCTGTTCCGCCCTCCGCACGGCCACATGGGATGGACACAGTATATGATACTGAAACGTCGCTATAAGATAATAATGTGGGACTTGGTAACGCGCGATTATAGTAAGAAACTCCGCGGGCCTCAGGTGCTTGCCAACGTTATGAAATATGCGCGCAATGGCTCTATCATTACATTTCACGATTCCTTAAAGTCCTGGAACAACGGCAACCTGCAATATGCACTGCCACGGGCAATAGAATTTCTGAAAGAAGAGGGATACGAGTTCAGACTGTTATAGAATTATAGAGTTATAAAGTTGAGAGTTGAAAGTTTTCATGCAGCACAATTGCGCAGCCTGACTTTCAACTCTCAATGTTTTTAGTTTACTTTTACCGTCAGCGGATTACGCACTTTTTGGGCGAAATCAGCCATATACCGGTTCCAGGCATCGGCAGTCTTGATATCTGCCTTATCCCATGCAAATCCCCAATAATATATATATTCCGAACCCGGTTCGTAATCGCTTACAGCAAGCACATGGCCATCGGCATTGTTACGTTCTTTCTTTTCCTTCTCGGAGAAAAGTACGGTTTTCGCATCTTTGACAACAGCGGGAACCGCAACACCCATAAAGATTTTACCGTTATCAGGACCGGTCGTAGGGTCTACATAAGTAATGTAACCGTTAGCAGCATCGGCAACGACAGCTCCATCGGGTTCATGCAATACGATGCCTGCAACGATAGGCAATGTTTCTTTCAGATTGCTGTACGATACGGCAGTCTTGTTCAAATGCGAGCCTGCATCAAGTGTAATCAGACGCGTTTCTACCACGGTCGAATCTCCCTTTACAGTCAGCGGAGTAAACTCCAGCTTCACCGTAAAACGTAACGGGCCGTTATCCAGAATCTCCTGGTTCTTATAGCACCACGGATAGATAATCGTATCGTTTACCATCAGTGCGGCTACACCGGCTCCCAATGTAGGACCTACTGCATAACAGTCCATCCCGTAACCGTGGTCGATGTGATAAGAACGCTCGCGGCTTAACTCGGCAGCAGCCTTCGGATCGGTCTTTTTCAGTTCGGCAATCTTGGCAAGCGTTTCCTTGTCCAGTTCTTTGGCGTACATGGCCTCCAGCATCGGTTCGGTAGTGTTATACTTCGTAAACAGGTCATAACCGAAACCACGCTCTCCTTTAGCCTGCAAAGCAGGGCCGTAAGCGCGGAAAGCCACCAAATCATTCTCCCAAGCCATATCATCCATACGTTCGGGATAGCATCTGCCGCAGGCCTTTACATCAAAAGCCTCAGGCGTACCGGTTTGTATGGTGTACGTAGCGGTGCCGCCAGCAGCTATCGCAGCCGGGAATATAACCTTGCCGTCGTACGTAATCTGATAAGGCACTTGCTGCCCGTCGGCATTCAATACTACAATCTGTGCCGTGTCCGCCAAGCCCAGGCGGTCTGTAACAGTTTCCATAGACACCTCTACCATTTCATTGGAGCGCTCCATGGCCAACGGATTGGTTACCGTAACGGTCACCGTCCTGCTGTCGTTGCAAGCGAAGCAAAACAAGGCCGTCATACCTAATAAAAGAAGTTTCTTCATAGTGAATAAATAATATGATAAAGTGGTAATGTAACAGGATGGTAATGCGATAATGCAGCAGGTGATGAAGCAACCTTATTATAAAAAATAAGGCGGTAAAGCAATATCCTCTATCACTTACCGCCTCACTACCTTATTACCTGTTATTTCGGTTGTTTTCCGATGTAAGCCAAGATACCGCCGTCAACGTACAGAATATGTCCGTTCACTGCGTTGGAAGCCTCAGATGCCAAGAACACAGCAGGACCTGTGAGTTCTTGCGGATCCAACCAACGACCGGCCGGAGTCTTAGCGCAAATGAATGAATCGAACGGGTGACGGCTGCCGTCAGCTTGTTTTTCACGCAACGGAGCAGTCTGCGGAGTAGCGATGTAACCCGGGCCGATACCATTACATTGGATGTTGTATCCACCGTATTACGAGTCAGCATCTTCAAACCACCCTTAGCGGCAGCGTATGCAGATACAGTCTCACGACCCAGTTCGGACATCATGGAGCAGATGTTGATGATCTTACCGTGACCCTTCTTCATCATTGCAGGCAGAACAGCCTTAGAAACGATGAACGGAGCATTCAGGTCGATGTCGATAACGCGACGGAAATCGGCAGCTTCCATTTCGTGCATAGGGATACGGCGGATGATACCTGCGTTGTTAACCAGAATATCAACAGAGCCCACTTCTTTTTCGATAGTAGCCACCATAGCCTGAACAGCCGGTTCGTCAGTTACGTCGCATACATAACCATGTGCCTTGATACCCTTTTCGGCATAAGCAGCCATACCTTTGTCTACCAGTTCCTGGTTGATGTCGTTGAAACAGATTTTCGCACCTTGTTCTGCAAAAGCCGAAGCAATGGCAAAACCGATACCGTAAGAAGCACCTGTTACGAGGGCTACTTTACCTTCCAGAGAAAAATTCAAATACTGATTCATGATGTTTATTTATTTTAGGTTGAAAAAATAGTGTTATTTCAAATCGGTAATCAAGGAGAAATCCTGGTCGCCGTAATCCAGATTCTCGCCGCCCATCCCCCATATAAAGGTATAATTGTGCGTAGCTGCGGCAGAGTGGATAGACCATTCGGGAGAAAGGACAGCCTGGTCGCCCTTCATCCACACATGGCGGGTTTCGTCCACCTCGCCCATAAAGTGGCAGATAGCATGGTCTTCCGGAATCTCAAAGTAAAAATAAGCTTCCATACGGCGGCTGTGGACGTGTGCCGGCATTGTATTCCACAC
>OKVL01001042.1_pt1 | contig 12994 bp, 11 predicted proteins | sample 1606791 | NCBI WGS metagenome assembly OKVL01 (sample SAMN03281006, study PRJEB24777) | human gut metagenome | isolation source: fecal sample PR165 from 1 month old male Malay infant, vaginally delivered...
GAATATATGTGGTGAAAGACTTTCTGTTGTAAAAGTCTCCATAAGATTCCACGAGTCTATAATTATCCAGTATTTCATATTTAAAAATTATTTCTTGATGGGTCTTGTACCAATCCAAGCATCGTCAGGAACATTACGCTCAACTATGGTATCAGGATTTACATTTGTTAGATATTGTGTAATTTTCTTTGCTGAAAAAGAAATTGTTAGGCTATGTGAAGCACGAGTACATGCGACGTAAAATGCGTTTCTGTCTGGTATATCTGCATTATTAGCAAATGGAATAAACACATTGTCAAATTCGGTACCTTTTGCCGCATGATATGTAAGTATACAAGGCAAATCGTTATTAGTGAAATCAAGAGTGTTTATTGTGCGGTAAGGTGCAATTTTTCCTGTTCTATAAAGGACTTGAGTTTGCACACCATTTTTCGAGAAGAAATCATGTACATATTTAACATCACTTTCTAAAGGTACGAGAATGGCAACATCATCTAAATCTTCCAAACGAATTTTGTTAAGAATTGCCTCTAACTCCTTATCTTTAGACTCAAATTTTTGAATAACTGGTTTGGGATACTGCGGATAGTCACTATTTCCGCCATCTTTCATATTATCAGACAAAAGGTCTATTGATGGATATACAATGTCTTGTGCAACCTTAGCTATTGATTTAGGCAAGCGATAATTGTATTTGAGGAACAATCTTCTATAGCGTAGAGCAGCAGTTATATCATCCATACTGGCACCTCTATTATTATAAATTTTTTGAGCAGAGTCACCAAAAAGAGATATACTTTTATTAACCTTCGGAAGAAAACGATGCTGGTAGTCTGAAACATCAAAGTCTTGTGCTTCATCAATAATTACATCGTCATAGTTTAGTTCGTCCCAATCTATTTGTTGTAATGCTTTAACACGAAGCTCTTTTGTAGATGTATCTAAACCCGGGCGATAATAAGCGATAAGTGAATTGATATTAAAGTAGGTTACATTTTTATATGGATAACGGTGAAGAAGATCTGTAAATAAAAGCTTATTAAAACAAAGAAATAATACTTTTCTTCCTTCCGTTCCAAATCTACGAGCAGCTTCTTTTGCAATTAATGTTTTTCCTGTTCCTGCTACACCTTGTATTGTGGCACTTTGTTGCTCTGAGATATAATCGAGTAAGCCTATTTGTTCATTAGTAAGCTTTAGAAATGCATGTTCAAGTTCACCTTTTCTAGCGGCAGGAGCAGTAATTAGTTCAAAGTCCATTGCTATCTGATCAAGTATTTTTTGAAACTCTTCATCTGTAATATTAGTTTTTTGGCGATTGTAATAAAAGTTAAATATATCATATATGAATTGTTTCTCTTTATTAAAGTGTTCATTACCGAGAACCGCTCCTGAAATCTCTCGATACTTAAGGGGAAAGCTTGATATCTTATTTGAAATATTTACATTTGGAAACCATACAGCTGCTTCTATAGGGAAGCGGTCGCTTAGATTTGTTGCGATGGAGTCTATCACTTTTCTATAATGATAGACTCCATCAATTGCTTGTGATAGAGGGTCATTTTTCTTTTCTGGGTTTAATATACTTACCTCATTAGTTTTGCTATTGATTTGATGAAAAACTGTACCATGACACTCAATGTCACCACCTTTTATTTCAAGTACAATTGCTCCAAGCAGTTTATGTAAGATAAGAAAGTCATTTTCCTTCCACGTAGACTTCCATTTGTTTCCTCTTTTTATCCATTGAACAGAGTGAAAAATATAAAATTCATCACCTAATTTAGAAAGTGCATCATAGACTCTCATTTCGGAGTAAGGTAATTCTGATAAATCTTCCTTCATTGGATATATCTGTGCCATCTTATTCTAAAACCTCTTTAATCTGTTCATAATCTATTTCATTAATTCTATATGCATGCCACCCTCTAATACGGAAAGACTCCATAACTATATCTGATGTGTCTTGTTGGCATATTAAGGTGTCCTTAGATGGCCAAGACATTAAAATGTCATTTCCTGCTTCAGACTTCTTAATTTGTGTCTGTAAATACTCTGGTATTTTAATTCCTGTAGCTATTAATTTATTTATTATTACATGATCATTTTCATCAAAAAATGATCGAAGATCAGCCCACTCGTTATACATATGTGTTTGGTATGATTGTTCTTTATCAATAGAACGAGACATCCTTACAGATTTGACATTCATAGGTTTTACATTACATAGAACATCATATCCAAGGAAATAGTTTTCTATATAGTTCCAGCGCTCTTCATTAGTCTTTAGGCCATTAAAGAATTGGAGTAGAACTTCAATATCTCGATCATGTTTTTGTTTGGCTCTTGTTACATAGTTGTTTGTATAATATGTACTTCCCATCACTATACTTTTTATTTTGTTGGGATCATTTAGACGAATGAAAATCTCAGGTTCTTCACCACCGAGTACTTCGTATGTGATGTAGTCAAAGATGGAGAGCAGTTTTAAAGCTATCATTGAAGTATCATCTGTAGAGAGACTTAAATAACTTGAATATGATGAAGAATTAGTAATCGTAGTAATATTACTTATAATTCGTGATTTAGTTATTGATTTGCGCATATATTCTTTGAAGTTACCATGTGCTAGTGAATATACAGTTTTACCTGTTGCCTCGATAGTTCTATGCTTTACACAGGTACCATTTGGATCAACAAGCTCAAATAGTGAATTTGCAATAATTCGAGCTTTACCAATCCCGTATCTTTCTCTAAGTAGTTTTGCAAAATCTTCTGTTGTAAAAAACTTTTTTTTCATTTCTGAATATAATAGATTTCCGATATACTCGAAGTCTTCAAGGATCGTTGGTCGAAGGTCACAAAGAAGCATTTCATCTCGTGCTTCTATATTAACTTTTTGGCGAGGCGTTATACAGTTACGAATTTCTGGCATTATATCAACTTTATCTTTGGCGGTAGAACTAGCGTTAAAGTACCAATATTTAAATTGTGGGAAGGAAATATTAGGATGGAACTCTTCCCATATTTGTTTTAGATCGATAGAGTAGATATCCCCAGGATCACTAAGCAGTACCCCATCAGCTTGACGCTCTTTATAACGTCCTTTTTCTATGAATTTAAGACATTTTGCATATTTAGATTTTGATACGATAGTCTCATCCTCTTTACGAATACAAATATATGCCTTTGTAAAAACACTTTGTGGTCGAGAAATTATGACTTTGAAATTGTATTTGTCGTAAAAGTCTTTTTCAAGCATTAATAAACAAGTTTTGAGTTTATTAATACATGTCTTTTCATCCTTAACGCCTTTGCCATTAAAAATATAGGTGAATGATTCAGGAGAAATCAAAAAACTACGATTGTTATTTTTACTACGGTATGTATCATAAATTCCTGATAATACAGCTTTTATTTGATATTGGCGTATTTGAGACATTCCAAAGAGAACTTTCATAAATGTAAGATCATTATAAAAATTATCTGTTATCGCGTTTCCTTTTATCCCCTTTTTACGAGCTGCCCGACCAATTTCTTGCACATAGTCACAAAGATTTCCTGTAACTGCATAATGATATACATTCTCTACATCATCAACATCAACTCCCATTCCGAAGGCTTTTGTGGCTAACATTATAGGGGTAGTTCCCTTGCGGAATCCTTCGAATGTTTGTCTTTTAGCTTCGTTAAAGGCTTCAGCAGACATATCATTAATATTTTTGCCAGTATAAGTGCCAATTCTTTTATCAGTTGTTATACCTGCGAATCCCTGTAGTCCTTTTGCAGCATTTCTAGCATATGACGCATATGGGAAATATACAATAGTTTTAGTGTTATGTTCAAGCCATTGTACAAGTCTTTCATTTAATGCTTTAGTTTTTTGTTCTTCATATTCTGCTTTTGGTAACTTTGTTTTTGGTCCACAGTGATTAATTTCAAATTGAATATCATCACGACGTACGTAACCTATATACTTTATAGGATTTTCCATATATAAGCTGATAATAGTATCGCTTACAGAATCATCAAAACCACCATTTATTGCGGTTGCAGTAAATGCACAAATTGGAAAATGATATATTTTTTGATTTCTACCTTTCTTTGTTTGGATTTGATTTCTTAATCTATTAATATAACCTCCAAGGTACCAATAGTCTGGTCGGAAACCTACACCCCATGTTGTTACAATATGAGCTTCATCGATAATAAGAAGTCCGATTTCACGATCGCCGATGATTGCTTCTATAGAATATGATAATAATGTTTCTGGGCTTAGATATAGTAAATCAACTTCTCCATTTTTAATTCTTTGTAGAACGGCTTCTTTTTCAATTTGTGATATTAGATCGGAGTTAAATGCTTCTACTCTAGTATATCCATTCCTATTGAGTTTTTCTTTTTGGTCTTGCATTAAGGCTTTCACAGGTTCAATGATAATTGTTAGTTTATTATGTTTTTTTGCAAGATAGACTGCAGGAATTTGAAACATTATTGATTTTCCTGCACCTGTAGAAGCAGTGATAAAGATATCTCTGAATGTATTATTAGGATCATAAGAGTTTTCAGCTTGGTGAATAATTTCTTGAATTATTTGACCTTGTGATAGTTCTATTGTTTCTTTATCTATGTCGGGATTTTTATAGAATTTTATATTTCTAAAATTTATAAAGTTTTCTAGCCCTATATCATTTCTAGCAATATCTATAAGTTTCTTTTCTTTTTCTGCATTTTCCGGAAGGATTTCATGATAGTTAATAAGACGAATTCCATTTGCAAGACAATATGATTGTAAAGAGGCTTGTATTCTATCAGATGCCATACCTTTAGTTGAATTTAATCCAATTATATTTGGCTTGATAACCATTATTTGAGATAGAGCACGAAGATAAGCTTCAATATCTTCGTTTAGGAAGATATTGTAATCAGCCTTATCCTGACTATCCTCAACTTTAATATTGGAAGGATAATAATCATGTATAGGGGCTTTCTCTTCGCTTTCATATTCGTAATTATAGAAACTTCCATAATGTATATCATCAATTGTAATTATCGTATTATAGACAGTAAGAAATCTCTTACATTCTTCACTACTTCCATTTGTATTATCAGTATTAATAGCTGTATTGATCTCTTGAATAAGGGTGTTATTTAGATCAAATGGTATTGGATAATAATCTGGATAGAGATTATTCTTATAAATTGTGACTTTGAGATCATAATCACGAATAGCATCTTCAATCCGTGTTTTTATTAGCGTATATTCCTCATAAGTGATCCAAGCTGATTCGTCATCGTCTAGTCCAAGTAATGCAATATCTAATTGCTTTTTTATTTTTTTGTCGAAAAGGAGCACATTTTTTTTTGATGCTAAGGAATTCTCAATAAGAGGTGTATCATCTAGTTGTTCTAAAAAAGGTAGATCAAATCCTTTATAAATCTTTAGTTCCATATTTTTCTCCCCATTTCTTTGTACTATTACCATTAGTAATAGTTGCTTTGAATCTATCTATTTTATGATTATTCTCCATAAATATTAGATGATATGTAAATAATTATGGCTTTTATAAAAGCTAGACTCTTTTTTATCCTTTTTTAATCTAAATACTACTAAAAGTTCATCATATTTTCATTATATATATTGTAAGTTAACAAATCTAGACTTTTATTTTCATCAATATAAAAAATCGACAAAGTTGGAAAGTCTGTACCAAGCCTTATTGATTTTAAAAATATAGTTATTTAATAAGGATTGTGTATACAAAATATGTTTCAGGTGTTAGTAATACATTAATTCGTATATTATAATTAATCTATAAATATATCTATTGATGAATATTATAAGAAGGATGATGAAAATCACTAGGAATATACATTGTGGCGGTGCACAAACAAATATTAATAGATTACGTTTTGAGGAGAAAATAAGTCCTGACGATGTTTTAAAACGAGCTGGTTATGATGTAGTTGATAAAAAAGTTTATGCTAATAATGAGTGTATTGGTTTGACTATACCACAACATAGTTTATACAAAGAACTTTTAAAGCCATAAGGTATAAATTGTAAGTTATTTAATTCTGTAAAATGGCTACCTGATGAATGTTTTGTAAATTATGAGACGCAAACGGCGTATATTATTGAAAAAAATTTCAAAACTCTGATGGCTCTGTAGATGAAAAGCTTGCTACATGTGATTTTAAAAGACGGGAATATCTGAAGTTATTTTCGCAGCTAGGATATAGGGTTGAATATATATTTGTATTTAGTGATTGGTTTATGGATAGAAAATATAAAGACGTTTTAGAATATATTAAGAATGTAGGTTGTCATTATTATTTTGATGAAATTCCATTAAGTTGTATCGGTTTATAGAATAATATGGGGTAATATAATAAAGAGTGAACTACACCACAAAAATTGGACACAATTTTTGGAGGTGCAGTTTTTTATGTCAAAATACTCAAAAGAAGTTAAAGAAAAAGTAATTAGCCTTTTTGAAAAAGAATTAAGTCCCTTTAGAATTGCTAAGGATCTTGAAATTCCAGCAAATATTGTAAAAAACTGGCTATGCAAATTTAAACCTAGTCATAATTTGACTCATAAAATTGGCAAACGAGTATTTTCAGCAGATCTTAAACGTAAAGTTCTTGAAACTAGATGGAAAGATAAGTTCTTCTTTAAAGAAACAGTAGAATTATTTAATTTAGATAATCCTAGCCTAATTGCAGCATGGCAAAAGCAGTATTTAGACAAAGGAATTTTGGGGGTGCACCCCAAGCCTAAAGGTAGACCATCTATGAAACCGAAAGAACTAATACCTCCCACAAAAGATCAAAGTATTAAATCAGACAAAGAACGGATTAAAGAACTAGAAGCTGAAATTGCTCGGTTAAAATATGAAATGTCTTTTTACGATGACTTCATGAAATAAATGCGTGAAATTGCCAAACCTAATAGAGGTGTAAAAAAAAGCACAAACAATTGCCATCGAAAGATTAAGAAAAATATAACCCCTTCATTTTATGCTCGACTACTTGGCATTAGTCGTAGTACATATTATGCACATTTAACTAGCATAAAAAAGGGAGATAAATATGCAGAGGAACGAGAAGCTATTCGCACACTTGTGGCGATGAATAAAGGTCGTTATGGGTATCGCCGAATTATAATAGCATTGCATAAATTAGGCATTCATATAAACCATAAAGTTGTAATGCATATTATGAAGGAAGAAAACTTAACATGTAAAGTTCGACTAAAGAAATACCGCTCATATAGAAGTACTGAAGGAAAAATTGCTTCCCATATTATTAAGCGAAACTTTAATGCAACAAAGCCAAATCAAAAATGGACCACAGATATTACCGAATTTCACGTGTTTGGGCGTAAGGTTTATTTATCACTAATCTTAGATATGTATAATGGTGAAATTGTATCCTATGAAATATCAGAACGACCTGTATTAACACAGGTGTTATCTATGCTGGATAAAGCCTTTAAGAATAGGACAAATAGAAAAGGCTGGATCTTACATTTAGATCAAGGATGGCAGTACCAGCATAGTACTTATCAAGAAACATTAAAAAATTACGCTATCATCCAAAGTATGTCTCGAAAAGAAAACTGTTTAGATAATAGCGTAATGGAAAATTTCTTTGGTTTGTTGAAGTCAGAGTTGTTATATTTAGAAAAGTTTGCTTCCTATGAAGATTTTATCAGCAAATTAAAGGATTATATTGATTATTACAATACAAAACGCATTAAGCTCAAATTAAAAGGAATGAGTCCGGTAGAATACCGAACTCATTCCCAAAAAGTAGCTTAATTATATCTGTCCAAGAAAATGGGTGCAGATCAGCAAATGATACGAGTCTTTTATGTTTCTGTATTTTATTCGTAATAGGAATCAGCTAATTGACCGTCTTGGTCTTGGATAATCCAGTTATTATTATTTTTTACCATGGTTACGCTGCCGGTGAATGTTTGGTGTTTGATGCGGCCGTTAACGAGGTCTTTGCTTTCAAGGCGATAGTTATATACAACGGCGTCTGGTGAGACGGATATAGCTTTGGCTGAAAGTAATGTGGTGGATAGGGTTGATTTATATCCATTGCGCCAGTAGTCATAGGTACCGAGGCTAGCGCGTTGTTCATCAGATAGGTATGTGTAAGCATTAGCAAAGTCTTTATTGGTTAGGTAGCGATAGTAGTTTTGTAATGCTTTTGTACTTTCTTCAACCGCATTATTTTGTGCCACTGATTGTGTATTTGTTGATGTTGGTTGTGGGGAAGGTGTAGCTTTCACAGACGAATTATTACTGTTAGTATTCGTAGAATAGTGTGTAGGTGTTGTATTGTTTATGGGATTAAAACTAGTAGCGATAGTAGCAGCGCTCAAGCCAATGCTTATACTTATGAGTACGACATAGGCAATGATATACAACGCGGTAGATGTAGAGGTTGGTGACGGCCGGAGTCCATATTGTCGCTGGATATCTGGGGTAATTTGAATATAGGAGGTTCTTTCACCATAGTTATTGGTATATGTATTACCTTTGGTTAACATTAAGATTAAGAACCAAATGGGTCCTACGATAGGAATAAAGTTGATAAGGAAGAACCAACCAGATTTATTGGTGTCGTGTAGACGGCGGACTGCAATAGCTAAGCCTGGAAGTATTAATGCTAATTCGATAATACCTAGTAGGACATATAAGACGATAACAGTCATGATATTATTAGATACTAATTTAATGATACCCATTATGATAGGGATGATTGTTAGACAAAGAGAAATCATCAAATTATATCTGAAAAATTCGCTACGACTGGCACGACCTTGAAATTCAGCATATTTCTTGGTGAGCACAAATGTAAGTGTGTCTAGTTCATTGAGTTCAAAAGGATCCCAGTCATAAACAGGACTGGTCGTTTGTGTTGGTGGAGTTCTTACTGCTTCTGGTGCAGTTGATGTGTTAGTAACTGGTGTTCCACAATTGCTACAGAATAATGTATTGGGCTCTAATGGGGTGCCACAATTGTTACATGTTAATTGTGCTTGAGGTTGGCCGCAAATACTGCAAAATTTGGCGCCTTCAGGTAAGGGATTGCCGCAATGTTGACAAATCATGAGTCTCTCCTTGTCTTGTTTTGTATGTGATAGGAATATATTTTAATTTTAACCCTATAAATCATAGTGCTTCAAGTGGTTTAGTTTCGGAATTTTTTCTTAAATGTTTCTGAATTTTTCATCTTATTGAAATAGACTGCTTCTTTTGATTTTATGCAGTGACAAAGAATGTGAATTGGTTTGGCACTTGTTTTTGAATACGCATAATATAATCGATATCCATCAGCGGTTTCCATATGATAAATAGGGAATCCCAATGAATTGATTTTACTATTATGAGTGGCATCAATTTGTGTTGGATCATCGGCTGCATATAGGCGAGTGAGCATTTTTTGGATATAAACGCGCACTGTTTGATTAGTACTTGTATAATCCGCTAAGAATTGTTTCTCTAGTTCAAATTTTTCGTAAATTTGTTGTAAACCTTTAGCATCATTTAGACGCTTTGCATCGTTCTCATATGCTTTTTCATCTTCCGCCATCAATTGTAGTTGCGTTTCTAGCTCATGAATTTTTTGTGCCGATTGATTTTCTTGGTCCGTCATCCGTTGTTGGAGCGATTTATTTTTCTCTTCGAATTCATAGCTACATTTTTGGTAATAATTAGATTCCTCTTGATATGTTTTATAAGTAAATTTATTAGTAGCCATTACGTAACCCTTCCCTTATATACACATTCATAAAACCTTCATATTTTATATAGTATCATACAACAACCTTTCGGAAAATCGTTTATGTGAAAGCTTTGATATCACTTACTATTTATTGTATATAGTTAAAAAGACAGAGTTGATATACGGAGTAATGTAGATATACTATAAACACAAAAAACTCTACCCTAGATCTTCTAAGGTAGAGCTTTCATCTATAAATCTCTATAATACGATACTTATTGTATCGTATGTTTGTTTGATATATAATTAACATAAGATAGTTAGGCGAGGTTGGGCCTCTCTTCGTCATTGAAGGGAGGGGTAAGCCTATGAGTGATTATGAAATCATTATGCTCCTATTACAGGTGATGACCGTGGTTATCGCCTTTGGGGCGTTAATAGCGCTTATTTGTCTAGGAAAAGACAAATAGCCCTTCATTTCCACTAACCCGGAGATTAGTAAAAACGAAAAGGCCATTTCTCAAAATTTTATGTTTTCCGAGATGAGCCTGACGCAACTACTCGTCTGACTATCTTCTTATATTATAACGACGGTTTAGTTCATCGTCAAATATAGATGATGTAAGTTGTTGCTATTGAGGAACTAATAGAGTTTTTGTCTAGGAAAAGACAAATAGCCCTTCGTTATCTTTGATAATTCGATAACTGAAAGGCCATTTCTACATGTATATGTAATTTAGAGATGAGCCTGACGTATCCACTCGTCTGACTATCTTCTTTTATTATAACGGCGATTTCATTCATCGTCAAATATAGATGATATATGGAGTTTTAGTATATAGTTTGTTATATAGGAGGTACTATGCGTCACGTTACGATTAGTACAACAGGTGTATTTAATACGATTCGGTCGTCCTTGTTCCCGCCGATAGAGGGGAAGGAAACGACGACGTTTTTGCTTGGCTTGGATTTTAATACATGCAGGATCATCCCATTTTATGATGAGGAGCAAGACGATGTGGTTGTCAATGGTCCTCATGTTGAGATGGAACGGCAGTGGATTCGAGCGTTCGTCAAGGCCGTGTGTGTGGAAATGGGCAAGTCCTTTGAGGCGTGTTGCAATGCGTTCTTGTTTTCTTTGCCCAAGACAAATGGCGCTACTTTGAAGGCAAACATGGTAACATCTGGGACTTGCCAATCGCCGTAGACCCAGAGGCGACACAACCTACATTAACCGAGTGGTTAACCAACTATACACCGAAATTCTCTACCATTGACGAGTATAAGAAGGCATTGGTATCTTGGATGAGTTATGTATTCCATTAAATAATATTGTTTGAATAGTATATATGCATGAAAATAGCCAGTATCTTTGAAGAGAGGTACTGGCTATATCTATGGATTATATAAATTGACTATTGCATTGAAATTTGTGTTGTGTTAAAACAGTTTTAAACATGTTGTGTAGAAAGGCGATACATATGAAACAGTATTTAAAACAATTTGCTACATCAAGATGGTTTGATTTAATCGGCGTGGCACTCGTAGTTGGCATTGCAATCTCTGCAGGGTATCTTAATTCTCGACTTGAGAAATTTGTAGATTGGGGACCATGGACTGCGTTAGTTCCATTTGGCCTTATTTCTGTTATCAATGTTGGTATTTCTATGTTGTCTACACGATTTACTGGCCAATTGAACAAATGGGGTAACTATCTTGGCATTGTTAATACTGTGTTATCAGGTGTAATTGATTTCATTCTTGGTAATAAAGCCGCGATTATTACATATCCTGTTACCTTTATTATTTATACATTTGCTATAAAAAAATGGAAAGCATCGCATGATGGGATTCCTAATACGATGAGTCCATCACAAAAACGATGGGTAGGATCTATGATTACCGTGATGGCTTTTATTTTTTCTATCATAGCTAACTTTATTGGGTTTAGCGGTCATATTAATTTCTTATCGATTCTTACAACGATTGTATTTGCCTTATCTCTCATCGCTAATCTATTTAACGCTCTAAAATTAAATACGCAATGGCCATTTTGGATGGTCTATAATATCGTTCAGCTTCTAAAAGCATTCACTCAAGGAAATTTTGCCAATGTTGGTAAATATGTATTTTATATTCTTAATGCCATTGGTGCATTGCTAGTTTGGAATGATAAAGAAGCGAAATAAACATTTTGCTTGTATTATTTCTCCTCAAGATGTGGTACAACAATTAGAAAATGGATTTAACCATGGCGATTTAGATGCAGGGCACTAACTAATGATATAACTATAATCTATATATCTAAGAGGTGATTCTATTGAAACATTTGCTTGTAAAACTCTTATTAAGCTCTATTCTTATCCTTAGTTGTATAGGGCAAACTGTGTTTGCCAAAACTGATGATGCAGGTGTCTTAGCTGGATTAGAATCTAATTCGGATATGTATTCTTATTTGAATTATTACCATTATTCTTTATGGCTAGCGGATCATCGCTATTCTAATCATGATATGTATACCTCTGCTGACCAATCAGTTATTATTTCATTATGGGATTATAGTACACCACCGAGTATGATATATATTATAAAATCAGGATATGCAACCAATAAAGGGGCCATGGTAGGTATGACACGAAGTGAAGTAGAATCCCTTTATGGTCCACTTCTTGAGGATACTGAATGGGGACGACAAGCCGAACCATGTGGAGACATCTATCATGGATATGATACATATACAGGATACTATGTGGGTGAATACGTAGGTTACCATAATGAAGGCTTATCTTTTGTATTCAATAAATATACGAATCAGGTTGTATTGATTCGGTACCAACGTGATCGACATGGCAATAGTAATGTGCTAAGTGATGTAAAAGAATATAACTTATTACCTCATTTACTATAGTGGATAATATAATGTAGATATGAAAAGAAACCTCTACCTAGATTTGATATGCCCCCCCTTTTTACTGAGTGTCTAGTAAAGGGGGGACATATTGTTTTTGGGGTAGAGGTTTATCTATAAATCTGTATAATACGATGCTTATTGTTTCGTATGTTTGTTTGCTCTATAATAAGCCTAAGATAGTTAGACGAGGTTGGGCCTCTCTTCGTTATTGAAGGGAGGGGTAAGCCTATGAGTGATTATGAAATCATCATGCTCCTTTTGCGGGTTATAGGACAAAAAGTGTGTGTGACTAATCCCAATAAGTTGGAAAATCTGTAGACATATGTAGCTCATTCCAAA
>OKVL01001045.1_pt1 | contig 12958 bp, 10 predicted proteins | sample 1606791 | NCBI WGS metagenome assembly OKVL01 (sample SAMN03281006, study PRJEB24777) | human gut metagenome | isolation source: fecal sample PR165 from 1 month old male Malay infant, vaginally delivered...
CGATTAAAATATTGCTTGTAGCACTCTTTTTAATATAGATACAAGCAATTTGTTTTTTACATAGTCAATTAACCAAAGTGAGGACTTTATATGAGGAAACCCTACATTTTAATGAGCTTACTCGTTCTAAGTACCTTATTAAGTGCTTGTTCAACTGTAAGTGGCAGCCCAGCAAGTCAAAGTGCGCCCGCACCTGATGAAGTGTTGGCGACAAGTATTGGGACGTATGAAAATCGAACATTGTTGGTTCCAGATGGGCGTTTAGCCTTAACTGCCTTGCATAAAGGAAAAGATTATCAAGGCAAACCAATGTTTTATGTCCTGTTTGAATTAACCAATACAACCGAAAAAACACAAAATATTCAGCTAATGATTCAAAGTTTTATGGAAGTTAGTCAAACTGTCCACGGAAAAGCCCAAAATTTACAATATGCAGTCTTAACAGATTCACCTTTCCAAGACAAATTAGATCGTTTAGCAGATGAAATCAATCCTGGTGAAACAATCCAAGGCGCTTACCCGTATGAATTTATTAATGAGAACAAGCCGGTCCATTTTAAATTTAGAGATCGCCTTCTCAGTCTGGATGAACCCATTGCATCAGAAGAAATTACCATTACAGAAAAAAGTTTGGTCCGCTAGCTTAGCTAGCATTGGACCAAACTTTTTATTTATTATTCAGACGGAAAAGATTCTCCTTCTATAAAACGTGTGTAAATGTGTTCGCTCTCAGCAGCTTCTCCCCGCATTAAATGAATAATTTTCTCTGCAGCCACCATGCCCCATCGATGTTTAGAATAGGCAATTGTTGCTAATCGCGGTTGCACAAACGCACCTAGTTCAGAATTATCAAAACCAATAATCCGAATGTCTTTCCCCATTTGGTAATTTGTTTCTGCAACATATTTATAGACACCAATCGCCATTTCATCATTAAAAGCAAAAACATCGACTGGTTCTGTCTGTGGTTGACTCAAAATTTTTTTAGCAGCCGCATAGCCAGAAGGTTCGGTAAAATCGCCTTGGATAATTTCATAAGGTATCCCAAAACGAGTTAATTCTCGTGTACTAACAGCCAATCGTTCTTGGCTATCATAACCTTTTTCTGGTCCAGAAAGCAGAAGAACTTTTTTTGAACCCACATTGACAAATTGCTCAATTGCCTGCGTGGCACCGCCACGGTTATCCAAGAGAACTTGCCGAATATTCCTATGCTCAGTGGTTCGATCAAGGACAACGATCGAATGGCCTCGTTCAGCAAACTTTTCAATTTCTTTTGTTGGAAATGTCCAATCTAAAATAATTGCCCCATCCACCATTTTTTCAGGAATGAAAAGATGTGACTTTTTACCGCTGCAGACAATCATCTCATAATCAAACAGTGCTAAGCCTTTCTTAATTCCCTCCAACAATTCACCATAAAAACTACCGCCATAATCGGCCAAATAGACACCAATAATATTGGTTTGACGACGTTTTAATGTGCGAGCGGCCATGTTAGGAACATAGTTTAGCTCTTCAGCAATTGCTTGGATGCGCGTTCGTGTTTCTTCAGTTACCTTTGAACTACCATTCAATGCGTAAGAAACGGTCGAGATTGATACGCCTGCTTTTTTTGCAATATCTTTAATTCCTACCATGGACTACTCTCCTTTCTAATGGTAAATTTCAATAACACTTGCTTCATTTAATAATGAAAGCACCTCGTCTTTTTGAACTTCCATTCCCCCTTCTCGATAAGGGTTTTCTTCAAACTTAAACGGAACCTCTTGACCATCGATAACTATTTTCGCTGACTGATTTGGATAAAATTTATATGTGACAGGTTTATCAAACAATTGGTAAGTTAGTGTTAAACCAGACAATTTTTCTGGTAACATGGGATCAAAAACTACACTTTGGGCCTTTTGCCGAATCCCTAAAACAGCTGTAATTAATTGATTTAAATAAATTCCCGGCCCGCTTGAATAAATTCGCCAACCACCTTTTACCCCAATACTTCCATCTTTTAGTTTACCAAAATTTTCTTGTGATTCATACCTTGTTTTAAAATCGCCATCGGAACTACTAAAATAGGCATTGGCTTGACGTAACTCTGCATTGTGAACCACTTCTTTTAATTGAACTGGATTGATTTGCATTAATGCTTGCCAGGTTTTGTCTCGCTGACCAATTTTCGCCATCGCTTCTGTATAGCGAATGTGCGCATGAACATACTGTAAGCCAATTTCGCGACCAAAATTAGCCGCCTGTTCTGCTCGTTTAAAATTAGTGCTCACACCGCCTCGATAGTTCGCTGGTTTGTTCATTAAGCGCACGCCATCAGGAAACGTTAATTCTTTTTCAATAATTTCTAAATGATGACTTACTTGTTCCGGTGTTAATAATTCAGCTAACATACTACGAGTCATTGGCAATAATCGATATTGAATCCCTGTTTTTTGGTCATTTGGGTGAATCATTTGTTCAAAAGTTTCTGGCGTTTCCATATAAATAAACCCTGGAATCGTTTCATCTGCCAACATATATTTTTGAAAATCGTTCTTTATTCCTGCGACTAAAATTGCTAAGTGCTGACTATAAGTAGCATCGATTTCCGTAATTAAAGCCGCAAATTTTTTCAACACTTGATACGTTAAGGCAACGGTCCAACTACTAGCCATTTGCTCTTTAAGACGATTATCATAAGGTTGTAACGTGTCATCCCAATCGCCGTCGCCATAACAAGATAGAAAAGTTTCTGGTAAAAAATGTTGTTCAATATAATTTATTTCTTTTTTCAAATGTTCAAATAAAGATGCTGTTTCTTTTGTTTTGTGATTATCTTTGCGACTTGTATAAGGGATTTCCGTAGCTAAGATTGAATAATCTGCGGTTTGTTCCAAATAATCAGTCACTACTTTCAATGGCCAGACGATAATATCGCCATGGCTTTCACTGGCTTTTTGTTCTTCGTATCGGTCAAACATAAACCATTGCGGCCAGTTGCCATCGTCCTCAAATTGATTTTCAAATAGATGCTGAATAATGGAGGCCACGATCTTAGGCTGTTGCGTCGCAAAGAAAAATTCTGTCGGTCCTTGCGACACATCTCGTGTGCCCCAAGCTGCTCCACCATACTGTTCTAAGCCATGTGGCGACAAATAATGAACGAGCATATTATGAGTATACCAACGAGTTAATTGATTCATTTGCTGCACACTTGAGTCTGTGTGTGTTAACTCAAAATGATGTAACAAGCCATTAATGAATGCCAAATATTGACTTTCTGCTTTTTCAAAATCTAATGGTGTATTGACTAATGATTGGTCCTCTATACTGCCCGTAATAAGTAGTGAAAATTTTTGGGTCTTTTCGATTGCCAAGACTAATAATTCTGCTTCAGCTCCACCAAATAATGTGCTATCGGTTACTTGAAATGATTTATCAACTGTCAATGCATAGGTTAGTTCTGGGTAATAATTTTCTGTGGCAGAATGATTTCCCGTCACTCGAAGCGTTTTGCCAGTTTGTTCTAATTGATAGGTTGGTACTTCTTCCGGTCCTAATAACAAATGGTTAGAAACAGCCCACATATATGCATCCTTTTGACTGGTCACTTCCAATTGAATCACTCTTGAATCAGGCGAAGTGAAGGTGCGTACACGAATTGTATCCTTTGGCAACTTATAATACCACGTAGCAGAGTTCAACCCCATTTCAAAAGCAGAAGGCATTGTTAGTAAGCGCCATAAGCCATTCTCTAAAATGTAGATTCGTTGACCAGAGCGTTTCATAACGTTTAAAGCGTTTCGGCTATTACTCATTAATTTGTTCATGGTCGTATTTCCTAAAACTACTTGTGAATTGAAAATGCCATACATATACACTGTCGTACTAAGCAAAGGTTCGTCAACCGTTAAGCCTTTACCACTTAATAAAATGTGGCCATGCGCTCTTTCCATGGCAATTTCTTTTTCTTGAAGAACAACATGATGGTAATTTTCCGTGAAAAAGGAATACGTCTGACCTGCTACTTTTTCAATTTGTGTCTGAAGGGGATAAAGTGCAGCCAACTCTTCTTCTGTTAATGGATTTCCTGTGATAGGTTCTCCTAAAAGTTTCGGAGGATAGTCCTGTGTTCCTTCTAATGAATCGAATGTCACAGTTTCATAAATAGCTTGTAAGGCTTCTTTCGATAAAAAAGGTTCAGCTAATGCTTGCGGATGTGTTTCTGTTACCGCACCATAAAAAACAAATTCCTTACTTTCATTCGTTAATTGGACGGCTTCCGTTTGTAAAGCGGTGTAAGCAAATTCATATTGATAGACTTCATTTGCTAAATATCTTTTTCCCAATGCTTCTGGTGTGTTTGTTTGTTTAAATGAACGTCCGAAAAATTGATAGCCGTCCGTTGAGTAGCCTGCTAATTTTTGAAAACTCCCTTGAATAAGGGCTGGAAACTTCTCATTTTGCGGTTGATTTTGTCTTGATAAAACAACAAGCTCTTCGCCCTCTTGCCAAATGTGATGATCAAGATACTGCGACACATACGCTTCATTTGACTGAACAGCTCCTTTTGTCGCTAAGCCAATATCTTGACCATAAACAATATCTACTAAACCAGTTCCAGTGACATTAACCCGCCAGAACCATTGATTGCTTGGTCCCAAACGAAAGTCAACTTGGTAACGAACCGCTTCAAATTCGCCCCGCCACGTCAATTGGTTATCTGAAAGATAAAAATCACTTTGACTGTTGGAACCAATCATTGGTCGATAATTAATTGTGTCCCCTGTAATTATCCGCAAATAGAGTTGGTTCATACTGCCGTCTAAAGGATTACCTTCTAATTGATTAATCATCATGCCACAGCTACTCAATTCTTTTAAATCACCTGTCTCTAGAAATGTAGCGACTGTGTCTGCTTGCTTAAGCTTCTTTATCTGCATAACTTATCCTTCCCATCTTATTCATTTAACGTGACTGTTGCGGTTTGTACATCGCGACTATTTCCACCAATCATTACGATAAATTCACCTGCATCACTGGTTACCTGATTGTCTGAATGAACATAGCGCACCATATCCTCTGAAAGAAGAAACTGAACTTCTTTTTCTTCCTTTGGTTCCAGCCAAACTTTTTGAAAATCTTTTAACTCTTTAATTGGGCGAACCACTTGTCCCACCAAATCACGTACATAAAATTGCACGGTTTCCTCTCCAGCGATTGGACTGTCATTTCTTACTAAAACAGAGACCGTGACTGGTTCTTCTTTGGTAAATGTTAATGCACTTAGTTGAATTGGTTGATAAGAGAAATGACTATAACTTAAGCCAAATCCAAAGGGATATTTAGCGTAATTAGAGACATCTAAATATTTAGAAACATATTTTTCTTCTGGTGCTGACTCATAAGGGCGCCCAGTATTGTCGACATTGTAAAAAATTGGCACTTGACCAACCGTTTCTGGAAACGACATACTTAAACGACCACTTGGATTGTACTGTCCCCACAAAATTTCTGCTAGCGCATTGCCCCCTTCTGTTCCAGGTTGCCAAGCTTGCACAATTCCTTTTGCAACATCTATCCCTTGTAAATCTAAGGGCCGGCCACTGTAGACCGTGACAACAACATTGGGATTTTTCTCAATAATTTGTGCCACTACTGCTAATTGTTTTTCGGGTAGACGAATATCACTGCGGCTGGCAGCTTCCCCACTCATCCAATCTGTTTCGCCTAGTGCCACTACTACTTTATCTGCTTGACTAGCTAATGTTAAAGCCTCTTCAATGGCCGCCACGGTCGGTTCAAAGTAATCAAAGGGTTCTTGGGCAACTAGGAGATTTGTAGTTAATTTTTGGGCACCAGCCACGAGGGAAATGGCTTCTTCTTTCTTTCCTTGCCATGACCAAGCCCCTAAAATATCTTGTGATTGGGCCCCTGGGCCGACAAGCGCGATTTTTTCTTGCGGCGTAAAAGGCAAAATATTTTCATTTTTTAAAAGAACCATTGATTTTTGAGCAATCTTTTTAGCTATTTCTCGATGTTCTTTGCTTAAAATCACTTCTGCTTCCGCTTGTTCATCCGCACCACGATAGGGATTTTCAAATAAGCCTAGCTCATTTTTTAGTTTTAAAATTCGCATAACTGCTTCATCAATAAGTGTTTCAGCAATCCGGCCTTCTTCAAGTAATTCTTTTAAATAATCTGGATAACACGTGGTCATCATTTCAATATCTACACCAGCTTTGATAGCCAATTCTGCCGCTTGTTTTTCATCTTTGGCAACGCCATGAGGAATTAATTCTTTAATCGCTCCCCAGTCTGAAATCACAACCCCTTCAAATCCAAATTCATTTCGTAATACGTCTCTAAACAGCCATTGGTTGCCTGTAGCAGGAATCCCATCCACTGTATTGAAGGACGTCATGACAAGTTTTGCACCCGCATCTAATCCAGCTTTATAGCCAGGTAAATACATTTCTCTTAGCTGCCGTTCAGACATATCTACCGTATTATAATCCCGACCAGCTAAGGCACCACCATATGCCGCAAAGTGCTTCACGCACGCGGCTACTCGCCAATTGTCTTCTTTTAAATTTTCTCCTTGGTAACCTCTAACCATTGCAGCAGCTAAGCGGCTGTTGAGTAATGGATCTTCACCTGTTGACTCCATGACACGTCCCCAACGTGGATCGCGCACTAAATCAACCATTGGTGAAAAGGTTACATGTAATCCTGAAACAGCAGCTTCTTTTGCTGAAATCTCCGCCATTTTTTCAACCGCTGCTTCATCCCAAGTGCTTCCTAAAGCCAAAGGAATCGGAAAGATGGTTCTGAAACCATGAATAATATCCGCCATTAAAAGTGTTGGAATATTTAATCGATGATTTTGCATATATTCTTTTTGAACACGTTTTGCTTCATTTCCACCGGAAACACCCAATGTTGTCCCCGCCGTATCAATCGTTTCTTGACTTAGTCCTAGCTCTGACATAGGGCCGGTCTTTTCTTCTGCTTTATCTGAATAAAACGCTGCTGCTAATTGTAATAATTGATTAATTTTCTCATCAATTGTCATTTCTTCGACTAATTGAATCAGTTGATTTTCTTTCATACTCTCACCTTTCTTCAATACATACTTCTGCTTCTAAAGGAAAATGGTCGGAGGGAAAACGTCCATCAATACTATCTGTTAAACTTGCGGTTTGCTGTACTTGCCAACCTTTTACATAAATATAATCAATTTCTTCTAATTCCGCCCAAGGTTTTGTGTAAGTAAAATTTTGAAATGTTCCTCTTGGGCCATAATGAGTAGCTAAATTTTTGCTATCTTGAAATTTTTTTTGAACAAGTTGATGAACCTCTTCCCCCGACTCTGCATTAAAATCGCCCATTAATAAAGTTGGATACTGTGCAATTTTGTCATGTAACTCCTCTAAGATAACGGTCATTCCTGCTAAACGAGCATGAGCTGAAATATGATCCAAGTGAACATTGATGACTAAAAAAGGCGTATTTTGAGTCGTTTCCTTAAATAGTCCCCACAAAGCAATTCTTGGACAGCCAGCTTCAGGATGGATACTTGGCTGCTGAGGTGTTTCAGATAACCAAAAATACCCTGTATCAATAGCCTGAATTTTTTGTTCGTTATAGAGAATCGCTAGTCCTTCTCCTTGACCATCCCCTTCTCTTTCCGCAGAAAGACAGGTGAATGTTGTATACGCCTTTAAATCCCTGACTTGATTCGGTCGTACTTCTTGAATACAACAAAGGCTCCAATCATGAAAATTGATTAACTGACAAACAGCCTCTTTACGAAAAGACCATTGCCAATCTTGGTCATACTCTGTATCTACCCGGACATTATACGTAGCTATTTTCATTTTTAACCTCCTGCAATAGTTGTTGAATTTGACGCATTTCACGACGGATCTGGGTTGTTTCACCGCCACCATGACCTTTTTTCCAATATACTCTGACTGCTTTTCTTGCCTTTATCTGATGATAAGAAGGGAAAAAATCTTTCATTGGACATATCGGATCGTGACTCCCAACAGAAGCAAAGACTGGATTTTTAATTTGCGAAACAAAGTGACGACTATCAAAATAAGGAAGAACCGCGGCAATTTTTTCATGCGCTTGAGGATGCTCTTGTAAGTACTGATGAATAATTTGATACGAACCCGTTCCTTCTGCTACTCGATTTTCTAAACAAGAATGACTTGGAACATCTGCAAAAGTAGCTAAAATCGGGAAGTCGACTAAACTGTTCACCATTAACACTACGCCACCCCCTTGGGAACCACCACGAAGAATGATTTGGTCCTGATTAATTTCAGTAAAGGTACGCACCACTTCTACGCTACGTAAATGGTCGGCAAACAAGCGGCGTTGGTACCAATCTTCTTTGTCTAGAAATCCTCGTCCCATTGGTGCTTCATGCCAAATTGTTTGATATGGCACGCGATCTTTGGTTAATCCCCCTTGACCTCGATTATCAATGACAAAACAAGCACAACCAATTTGTGTCCAATGAGCAAATTGCCAAGGTTCTTGAATATGATTCATATAGCCTAAACAGTCAATCACTATTGGCTGTTTCCCCGCCGTTTTAGGAAGTAACAAATAGCCAAAGATGCGCTCACCTAGGAAACTTAAAAAGTCGACCTGTTCCACTTGAACATTTTCCAATGGATAGTCAATGACCCGCCGATGGATATCTAGCGGTATTTTTTGAAGTTCTTCCTTGGTCTTTTGCCAAAACTCAAAATACTCATTCATGTTCCACACCTAACACTTTCTGAAAAAACGCAACTTGAAGAAAAGCCGTTGTCCCGAATCCTAACGCAATATATAAAAACAAATTAAGCTTATAGAAAAAAACAAACGTTAAAAGAGGTAAAATAAACAAAATAATCGCATTTGCACTATTACTTAAGACCACATAAACCGTCTCACCTAGTGTCTTTTTAACGGACCAATTAAAAACGGAAAAGAGAAAAAGAAAACTCGTCAAAAATAATGCAACAAAACTTAATAGAAAAATAGCTAAGAAACCTAAACTAGTGGCTATTTTAAATAAACTTGTTACGACAATACCGCCCAGTAAAAAAGCAACGAACAAGACACCTGTTAAAATAAAACCTCGCATGATGTTATTTTTTAATGCTGTCCAAAACGTTCGCAAAACAGGAATATCTTTTTCACGATACAAACGATAGATCGTTCGATACAACGCAATTAAGCCGACACCGCTAAAGATGCCTGTTATACAGGTAATTAAAAAGAGAAAATTAATAATGATCAAGTTGGCAATAAAAGAAAAAATCCGATAATACCAACCTTCATATGCAAATAACTTATTCATATTAAAAGAGAAAAGCGGATTTCTCGTTGCTTTATCCGCTTTTCTCTCCTCCTCTCTTACTTAAGTTTGTCTCTGTTTTCCGCCATTTTCTTAGATTTTATTTTTTCAATTGCATCCCATTTATTTGATTTTAAGAATGCTTTGTAGTCTTCTAAAGATTTGTCAAAGGCTGTATCATCTTTCGCACGAATCATTGAAATAACGGTTGTATTTAGTTTGGTTTCAATCGCTTCATTCGCCCGAGCTTCCGGCGTTCCCGCATCTGGATTAATATTTTCAATTACGAAATGTGGGACTAATTTTCCTTTGCCCCATTCTTGCATTTGCGTTAAAGCACTTTCCATTGGCACTTTTAGTTTATTAACACGGTCATTGTTAAAGTATAGGAAACGACTAATGCCATATTTTTTGTTATAGGCATCATTGTCTGTTTGTTCTAATTTTTTCACTTCTGGTAAATAATCAATTTTTCCTTGATCATTGTACGCATAAGTAACTCCTTCAACGCCATATTTTGTTAAAATTTGTCCCGGTTCATCAATTAAATATGTGAACAGTTGAGTGACTTTCGCTGGATCTTTCGCATCTTTCGTAATGTAATTACTTAACCAACCTGAAATGCCGGTTTGATTTAATGTTGGTTTTCGGCCAGAAGTGCTACTTGGTCCATCAATGGCTATATAACGTGTGCCAGATTTTTTCATAAATTCTGTGAAGTTCCCACCTTGACCACTGGTTCCGGCAACAAGCATGGTTGCATAATTTCCTTGTTTCACTTTTTCATCAAACGTCGCCCCATCATCTGTGAAGCTATCATCACTAATATTGCCTGCTCGGTAAACATCATTAAATGTTTTTAACCATTCTAAGTATTCTTTATCTAAATTTCGATCATAGTATTTACCATTTTTATCCTCTAAAGGAACACCTAAGAAGTCTTGTAATTTGTCTAAAAATGGTCCTGCACCATCGCCCACTGTGGTGAAGCCCATTGGGGTCATCTCAGGATATTTTTCTTTAATCTGTTGCATGACTTTTTCAAAATTTTCTGGTGTTGAAACGTCTGGCTTGCCTAATGCATTATAGACATCTTCACGAATAACAAAATTATCATTTACTGGGATATTTCCACTTTCATAATCCGCTTTTGTATTAGAGTAATTAGGGTAACCATATGTTTTTCCATCCTCTAAGGCATACCATTTAAACGTATCTTGGTTAACAACTTTCATTAAATAGGGGTCATATTTTTTAGCTAAATCGTTTAAAGAATAGGCCCAAGAATCTGCTTTCAATGCTGCTTGTCCAGTTTTTTCAGTTAATGTCACGATATCAGGCATATCTCCACTTGAAATCATGGCATTTAATTTTGAATCATCGCCGGAAATAAATTCAATATCCACATTTAAGTCTTTTTTAATCTGCGCAGTGGTCACGTCTTTTCCAAAAGGCAGCGCCGTCCAATCTGAGTTAATATACCATTTAATCTTGGTCGGTTCTTTCTTCTTATCTAACTTCCAAGCAGGCGTCTTTTCATCTAATTCATACCGATCCTTAATTGAGACATCTGAGCTAGCTTTCTTTTCCCCACCGCTACATGCCGCTAAACTAACGACCGCCGTTGCCACCAATAAACCGCCTAAAACTTTTTTCATATTGTTCCCTACTTTCTTTATTCTTTTACTGCACCGGCCATCATACCGCCGATAAAGTGTTTTTGTAGTAATGGATAAATGATTAAAATTGGTATCGTTGTAATGACAATTGTTGCCAGCTGAACACCACGTGTCGTTGCCTGCACCACCATATCTGTACTGCCGCTCTCTGTCATGGTACTCAAGTTGGATTGAACAATAATTTCATAAATTTTCATCTGCAATGGATACAGATATTCTTTGGTAATATATAATTTCGTGGTCATAAAGTCATTCCATTGACCAACCCCATTAAATAAAATGATGGTGGCTAATGCCGGTTTTGTTAAAGGTAAAAAGATTTTATAAAAAATTTGAAACTCACTGGCGCCGTCTATTTTGGCGGATTCTTCTAAAGATGGTGGAATTTCTCGGAAAAAGTTCATTAAGATAACTACATCATAATAGCTAAATAAAGCTGGAATGATATATACCCAGAAGGTATCTAAGAGTCCTAATGACTTAATCAAAAGATACGTGGGAATCATGCCCCCACCAAAGTACATTGTAATAACACCCATCGTTGTATAAATGTTACGCCCGACTAGTCTAGATTTACTAAGTCCATAGGCGACAATCGCACAGAACAGTGTATGCGTCGACGCACCGATGACTGTTTTTAAAACAGAAATCAAAAACGCTCGCGGAATGCTACTATCCGAAAAAACTTTCCGATAATTTTCTAGCGTAAATCCTTTCGGCCATAAAACCAAGCCTTTACCGGCTAAACCCGAACTTGACGAAACTGAGGAAACTAAAATATTCCAAATTGGCACGATAATTAATAAAGAAAACAACACAAGAATTAACGTATTGAAAAAGTAAAACCATTTGTTTTCTTTTGATTTTCTTTTAATCACAGCTGTTGCCTCCTTTATAAAATAACCGACCGACCATTGTTCATTTTTCTAGTAATGCGATCTGTAATGACTAATAAAACAATTGAAATAACAGAAATCCCTAAACCAACTGCCGTCGCATAAGAAAAGTCCCCTTGCGTTAGCCCCATACGATAAACAAATGAATTAATTACTTCTGATTTGTTTTGGTTTTGAGCATTCATTAAAACCAACGTTTGATCTAAGTTCGATCCCAATAAACCGCTAACATTTAGAATTAAGTTCAACGAAATAATCGGCGCTAATAAGGGCAAAGTAATCGTTCGGATTTGTGTTAATTTTGAAGCACCATCAATTCTCGCTGCTTCATAAAACGTTGGATCAATGCGAGACATGCCAGCAAGATAGAGAATCGTGCCCCAACCTACTTCTTTCCACAAATCAGAAAGAACAGCAATCCACCAATACTTATCAGGATCTAACAAATGATTGACGCCCTGATTCATTAAGCCTAACGACATCATGACTTGGTTGATAAAGCCATTTGTTGAAAGCCACGAAATCAACATCCCGCCTAAAACGATCCAAGAAAAAAAGTGCGGAATATAAGAAATTGTCTGAATCACTTTTTTTAAATGTCCATCTCTCATTTCAAAAATCATTACCGCTAAGATAATCGGAATAGCGAATCCTAAAAAAAGTTTCATTAAACTAATCGCTAAGGTATTACGAACTGCTTCCCAAAAAAAACTATCTTCCATAATGATTCGAAAATTTTCAAGTCCAACCCATGGTGCAGAAGAAACCGTGTCAACAATCGTATAATTTTTAAAAGCAATGATAATTCCATAAATTGGAATGTAGTTAAAGACAATCATGAATGCTACACCCGGAAGTACCATCCAATGCAATTGCCGCTGATCATAAAACTTTTTTAGTTTTTTCATAAGCAGGGTTCCTTTCTTTTTAGTGAAACGTTTCTACAAACAGATTATACATTCACTTCAAACAGTTGTAAACCCTTACATTATGGTTTTATTTAAAAATAACAGCATTAAAAAGCGCTATAGACC
>OKVL01001047.1_pt1 | contig 12940 bp, 9 predicted proteins | sample 1606791 | NCBI WGS metagenome assembly OKVL01 (sample SAMN03281006, study PRJEB24777) | human gut metagenome | isolation source: fecal sample PR165 from 1 month old male Malay infant, vaginally delivered...
CCCGGCTATCGTTTTGAACTGATCACGCAGGAAGCCGTTTCCGCTCCGGCGGATTCGAGCGAGCCGCCGCTCGCCTTCAATGCCCGCATTGCCGGCCGGTTTGCGCCTGGGGAGGCCAAGCTGGACATTTCCGAGATTGCCGTGCGCGCCGATGGCGAAAGCGAACTTTACGGGCAGGGCAGTGTGGTGTTCGGCAAGGGTTCGCCAGCCATGACATTGGCGCTGCGCATACCGAAAATGCCCACCGCGCAGGTGAAGCAGCTCTGGCCGATCTGGGTGGCGACCGGCGCGCGCCGCTGGGAGCTCGACAATCTGTTCGGCGGCGATGTCAGGGACAGCCGGGTGGACGTGATGTTTGCCGCCGGCCGTTTCGACGGTCCGGGCAAGCCGCCACCGCTGACGGCGGACGAAGTGCAGGTCGATTTCAATGTGCAGAACACGCGTTTCGATATTGTCGGCGATCTGCCGCCCATTCGCGATGCGGATGGCGCGATCAGCGTGCGCGGCGCCTATACCACGATCAAGCTGCTGAAGGGCTCGGCGTTTACGCCCGGCAACCGGGAAGCGCATATTGTGGACGGCACGCTGATCATCCCGTGGGGCCCGCAGCGTCCGGTGCTGTCGGAGCTTGATCTGAATATTGCCGGCGATGCTTCGGCCATCGCCGAAATCGCCGGTTTCAAACCGATCAATGCGGTGAAAGGCGTGCCCTTTGCACCGGCTGATATCAGCGGCGATGTGAAAACCCATGTCCTCGTGACGTTCCCCGTCACTCGCCATGCGCCGGAGGGAAGCCTGCAATGGTCGGCGGAGATCGCCCTGAACGGCGTGAACCTTGCCAAAAAGGTCGATGGCCAGACCATAACCAATGCCAACGGGACGCTGAACGTCAACGACACCGAGGCGAATATCGATGTCAAAGCGCAGCTGAATGGCGTGCCGGCCGATATCACCATGTTCGAGCCGCTCGGCAGCAATCCGGCCAAGCGCAAACAGTCGGTTTCCCTGCAGCTGGACGACAAGACGCGCAACACGCTGTTCCCAAGTCTCGATCCGTTCATATCCGGCCCGATCAGCATCAATATCGACAAGTCGGCGGATGGCTCGCAGGTCGCTGTCGCGGATTTGTCCAAGGCCGAGGTCAAGCTGGCGCAACTCGGCTGGACCAAGGGCGCAGGGGTGAAAGCCACCGCCAAGTTCAGCCTGCAGCAGGATGCGGACAATATCAGCGTGCGCAATCTCGATGTCGCCGGAGAGACGTTCCGGCTGCGCGGGGACATCTCCGTGGTCAAGGGCGATCTGGTATCCGCGGATTTCAGCCAGGTCAGTCTCAACCGGACGGATGACATCGCCGTCAAAATATCGCGCACCGGCTATGGCTACCGGGCCGACGTGAAGGGGAAATCCTTCGATGCGCGGTCGCTGCTGAACCAGGTGACCGACAAGAAGCAGGCAGGCGACAGCAATGACAAGAAGCGCATTCTGGTCAATGCCGATATCGACGATGTACAGGGCTTCTATTCCGAAAGTTTCGGCAATGTCTCGCTGTCCTATGAGGGCGTCGGTTCGCATGTCTCGGGCCTTGCCTTCAACGCCGTGACCAAATCCGGCCAGAAGGTGATCGCAACGGACAGTTCGGAAAGCGGTGCCCGTTCCGTCAGCCTGCAGTCGAAGGATGCGGGTGCCGTGCTGCGTTTCACCGGCTTTTATGACAAGATGCAGGGCGGCAGCATCCTTGTTGCACTGGATTCGAAGGGGGATGGCCCCCTGCGCGGGCAGATCGATGCGCGCGACTTCACCCTCGTCAACGAGCCCAGGCTGGCCAGTCTCGTGTCATCCTCGCCGAATGGCACGAGCCTCAACGATGCGGTGAAAAAGAACATCGATGTGTCGGTGGTGACCTTCGAGCGCGGCTTTTCGCAAATCGAAAAGGGCAAGAACTACATCAATCTTGCCAATGGCGTGGTCCGCGGTTCGACCATCGGCACCACCTTCCAGGGCGTGCTCAGCGATCCCCAGGGCAACATGGCGCTGACGGGCACCTTCATGCCCGCCTATGGCATCAACCGCATCTTTGGCGAATTGCCCGTCCTCGGCCTTCTGCTTGGCAATGGACGGGATCGCGGCCTGATCGGCATCACCTACAAGTTGCAGGGGCCGATCAAGCAACCGCAGATCATCGTCAATCCGATTTCGGTGATCGCACCGGGTATTTTCCGGTCGATTTTCGAGTTTCAGTGAGAATCTCTGGTAGTAGAATCATTGTGCGTGGTTCGACAAGCTCACCATGAGGGATGGAGTCGGCTGCTGGGAGCTAAGTTCTGCAACGTTTGTGGTGATCTTGCACCAAACCACCTCCCTCATGGTGAGCTTGTCGAACCACGCACAACGCTGAAGCCGAATGGCTTAGATCGGACGAACGAGAATGTGCTTCTTCTTGCCCAGCGACAGCTTGACGATGCCGTCGCCTGTCACGTCAGCGGTCGAAACCTGCGCCTTTTCATCGGAAACGCTGGCGTCGTTCACCCGGACCGCGCCGCCCTGAATGTGACGGCGGGCCTCGCCATTCGAACCGGCCAGGCCGGCCTTGACCAGCAGCGTCAGAATGCCGATGCCGCCCTCGAGCTCGCCTGTGGCGATGTCGATGGATGGCAGGTTGGCAGCCAGCGCGCCTTCCTCGAAGGTCGTGCGGGCGGTTTCTGCGGCCATGGTGGCGGCTTCACGGCCATGAACGATAGCGGTGGCTTCGGTCGCGAGGATTTTCTTCGCCTCGTTGATTTCCGAACCGCCAAGTGCTTCCAGCCGGGCAATTTCATCGAGCGGCAGGCGCGTGAAGATTTTCAGGAAGCGGCCGACATCGGCATCTTCCGTGTTGCGCCAGTACTGCCAGAAATCATAGGGGCTGAAGACATCTTCGTTGAGCCAGACCGCGCCGGTGGCCGATTTGCCCATCTTGGCACCCGAACTGGTGGTCAAAAGCGGCGTCGTCAGGGCATAGAGCTGCGGCGTTCCCATGCGGTGTCCGAGATCGACGCCGTTGATGATGTTGCCCCACTGGTCCGAACCGCCCATCTGCAGCACGCAGCCATGGCGGCGGTTGAGCTCGACGAAATCGTAACCCTGCATGATCATGTAGTTGAATTCGAGGAAGGAGAGGGACTGCTCCCGGTCCAGCCGCAGCTTGACGCTGTCGAATGACAGCATGCGGTTGACGGAGAAGTGACGGCCGACCTCGCGCAGGAACTCGACGTAGCCCAGTCCCATCAGCCAATCGGCATTGTTGACGAGGAAAGCATCGGTCGGGCCATCACCAAAGCGCAGGATGCGGGCGAAAATCCGCTTGATGCCTTCGATATTCGTGTTGATCGCCTCGGGTGTCAGCAGCTTGCGCTGTTCGTCGCGGAAAGAGGGGTCGCCCACCATCGAGGTGCCGCCGCCCATCAGCGCAATCGGCCGGTGGCCGGTTTCCTGCAGCCAGTACAGCATGGTCGCGGAAATGAGGTTGCCGATGTGCAGGCTCGTCGCCGTCGCATCATAGCCGACATAGGCTGTCACTGTCTCCTTGGCGAAAAGCGCATCCAGACCGGCCTCGTCGGAGACCTGATGGATGAAGCCGCGCGTGGAAAGCGTGTGCAGAAAGTCGGATTTGAAGGCAGACATGAGTTTTTCCTGAAACTTTACGTAGGGAAGCGTCCGGCATGAAGAACGTGCCGAACAAGACGTGGCCGTTTAACATCATTCGGGGCCGAATCACAAGAAAGGGTGTGACGTGACAGCGACAAGGCGGGCAATTGGCCTGATGAGCGGAACATCCATGGATGGAATCGACATCGCGCTCATCGAAACCGACGGCAGAAATGCGGTGCAGCGCGGACCTTCGGGCTTCGTCGCCTATGACCCGGCATTCCGGCGGCAGATCGAGGCAGGGCTCGAGGATGCCAAATCCATCCGCAAGCGCGATCAGCGCCCCGGCGGTCTCGCCGCCGTCGAACAGGAACTGACGCGGCGACATGGCGAGGCGGTGCTCGGCTTCCTCTCGGATTATAAGTTAAGCACCGATACCATTGATATTATTGGTTTTCATGGCCAGACCGTTCTGCATCGCCCGCAGGAACAGCTGACCGTCCAGCTGGGTGACGGGCGGTTGCTGGCCGATATGACAGGCATTCCCGTTGTCCACGACATGCGCGCCAACGATATGGTGCATGGCGGGCAAGGGGCGCCGCTGGTTCCGGTCTATCACCAGGCACTCGCGGCAAGGGTTCCGGTCGAGCTTGGCAGGGGCAAGCCGGTCGTCTTCGTCAATATTGGCGGCATCTCCAATGTCACGATCGTTTCGGCGACAGGGGACCCCGTCGCTTTCGATACCGGGCCCGGCAACACGCTGATCGATCAGTGGGTCGCCGACAAGGCGGGAATCGCCTATGATGCGGGCGGTATGATTGCCAGCGAAGGCCAGGTGCTGGCCGGCGCCGTGGCGCGCTATATGGCAAAGCCGTTTTTCGCGCTGAAGCCGCCGAAATCGCTCGACCGCAATGATTTCACGCTTGAGGAACTGGCCCATGGCGCCCGCACGCTCGCCAGGGTGACCGCCGATGCCATTCTCCAAGCCGGCGCCTATGCGCCGGAACAACCGGCGCTCTGGGTGATCTGCGGCGGCGGGCGCAAGAATGCGGCCGTCATGGCTGATCTTGTGGAGGGCGCGGCCAAATCGGGTGCTACTGTGATCGCTGCCGAGGAATTGGGACTGAACGGCGATTCGATGGAGGCGGAGGCCTGGGCCTATCTCGCCGTGCGGGCCCTCGATGGCCTGCCGCTGACATTTCCGACCACGACGGGTTGCGATGTGGCTGTTTCGGGCGGGGTGGTGAGCCCCAACAAATAGGGGCTTCACCGTAATCTATAGCTGCAACAACGTCGTGCAGCGCGTTTTTTAACGCAGACGTTTCGGCTTGGCTTCGACCAGCTCGCCGTTCAGGCGGCGGTCGAGATATTCGGAGCATTCGCCGATGACTTCATCGGTCATGCCGGTGAAGAAGTGATTGGCGCCGACCATCGTCTTCTGCGTGATGGTGATGCCCTTCTGGGTCTTCAGCTTGTCGACCAGTCCCTGCACATCCTTGGCCGGTGCAACCTTGTCCTGATCGCCATGAATGATCAGTCCGGATGACGGGCAGGGTGCGAGGAACGAGAAATCATAGGTGTTCGGCTGTGGCGCGACCGAGATGAACCCTTCGATTTCCGGACGGCGCATCAGGAGCTGCATGCCGATCCACGCGCCGAAGGAATAGCCGGCGACCCAGCACGTCTTGGAATCCGGATGCAGCGACTGCACCCAGTCAAGCGCGCCGGCCGCGTCGGACAATTCACCCGAGCCATGGTCGAATTCGCCCTGGCTGCGGCCAATGCCACGGAAGTTGAACCGCAATGTCGTGAAGCCGCGCTGCTGGAACATGTAGAACAGATCGTAGACGATCTTGTTGTTCATGGTGCCGCCAAACTGCGGATGCGGGTGCAGGACAATCGCTATCGGTGCATTTTTTTCCATCGAAGGCTGATAACGGCCCTCAAGACGCCCCGCAGGTCCATTGAAAATTACTTCAGGCATGTGTACTCCACTCTTCGCCACAGGGCGTCTGTCGATCAGCCGGACTTGACGGCGATCAACAGCACCCATAAAACCAGTTTAGAACCGTTCAAAACTGGTGTAGGATTTTGTCTCGAAGCGGCTTCATAGGCCGGTCCGAGGGTGAATTTCAAGAAAATTGCGCTTTTTGCCGGCGCTGAGTTCAAAAGAACAGGAATCATGCAAGGTATGGCCCAAAAACGCGCCTATCTCGACTACAACGCCAGTGCGCCGCTTCTTGCGGCTGCGCGCGATGCTGTGGTCGATGCTTTGGCGCAAACGGGCAATCCATCGTCCGTTCATCAGGAAGGCCGTGCTTCAAAAGCCATTCTCGAACGCGCCCGCCGCGACGTGGCTGCTCTTGTGAATGCCAAGCCTGATCATGTGTTCTTTACATCGGGTGCGACCGAGGCTGCTTCAACCCTTCTGACGCCACATTATATGATGGGACGCGCGCCTGTGCGGCTGTCGCGGCTTTATGTCAGCGCCAGCGAGCACCCTTGCGTGCTGGCGGGCGGGCAGTTTGCCGCCGACCAGATCGATACGGTTCCGGTGGATCGCAACGGACTGCTCGATCTTGAGCGGCTGCGTACGCTGCTGGCGGCCCATGACAAGGGCGAAGGTCTGCCGCTGGTCGCCGTGCAGGCCGCCAACAACGAGACCGGCGTCTTGCAGCCCATCGATGAAATCGGCAGGCTTGTCAAAGCGTTCGGTGGCTTTTTTGTCGTCGATGCGGTGCAGGCGGCCGGGCGGATTCCTCTCGATATTGCAACGGCTTGCGCTGATTATCTCATTCTCTCGTCGCACAAGATCGGCGGTCCGAAGGGCGTAGGCGCCATCATTGCGGTGTCCGATCTGGTCATGCCGAAGGCGCTGGTGCGCGGCGGCGGACAGGAAAAGGGCCACCGTGCCGGGACGGAAGCCTTGCCTGTTATAGCGGGTTTCGGCGCTGCGGCGCGGGTTGCCCGCGAACAGCTGCTGGTCGGCGGCTGGGGGCTTGCCAACCGGCAGCGGATCGAGGACGGCATCCGGGCGCCAATACGACCTTCTTCAGCCTGACAGATATGAAGGCGGAAACCGTGCAAATCGCTTTCGATCTGGCGGGAATTGCGCTATCGGCAGGCTCTGCCTGTTCTTCGGGAAAAGTCGGGCCAAGCCATGTGCTTGCGGCCATGGGATTTGGCGATGGAACCGGGGGGCTGCGGGTCTCCACAACGCCGGAAACCACGCAGGACGAAATTGCGCTTTTCCTTGAGGCGCTGACAAAAATTGTCGCGCGGCGGGACCGGACGAAGCCGGTTTCTGCCGATGCGGCGTGAATTATCGCAGATATCGACAATAAATAGTCGATAAATGCAAAAGAATCCGGTGAATACCGGTGTTAAATCGTGCGATTGCACACTACATTGAGGCAAATATTCAAGACGACACACGCCTTGACGTTTGCAACTGCGGGACCTTGAATCCCGCGAGGATGGAGAACGCCAATGCCTGCCGTGCAGGAAACTATTGATCAGGTCCGCACCCTGGACGTGGACCAGTACAAGTATGGCTTTGAGACCCTTATCGAAATGGATAAGGCGCCAAAGGGCCTCAGCGAAGACATTATCCGCTTTATTTCGGCCAAGAAGAATGAGCCGGAGTGGATGCTGGAATGGCGTCTGAAAGCCTATGAACGCTGGCTGACGATGGAAGAGCCCACATGGGCGCGGGTGAACTACCCGAAAATCGATTTCCAGGACATGGTCTATTATGCCGGGCCGAAGAATCAGACCGGACCGACATCGCTTGCCGAGGTCGATCCCGAGCTGCTGCGCACCTATGAGAAGCTGGGAATTCCGCTGAAAGAGCAGGAAATCCTTGCGGGCGTGCGCAAGATGGGCGAACCGAGCCCTTCGGACGAAGACGAAGAGGCCAGCGACAATGTCTACAAGTCCGGCCGCGTGGCGGTGGATGCCGTGTTCGACAGCGTGTCCGTGGTTACGACCTTCAAGGCGGAACTGGCCAAGGCCGGCGTCATTTTCTGCTCGATCTCCGAAGCGATCCGCGAACATCCGGAACTGGTCAAGAAGTACCTGGCGTCCGTGGTGCCGGTTTCCGACAACTTCTATGCGACGCTGAATTCGGCTGTCTTCACGGACGGCTCCTTCGTCTACGTGCCGAAGGGTGTCCGCTGCCCGATGGAACTGTCGACCTATTTCCGCATCAACGAGCGGGATACCGGTCAGTTCGAACGCACGCTGATCATCGCCGAAGAAGGCGCCTATGTGTCCTATCTCGAAGGCTGCACCGCGCCGCAGCGCGACGAAAACCAGCTGCACGCGGCTGTCGTGGAGCTGATTGCCCTGGATGATGCCGAGATCAAGTACTCGACCGTGCAGAACTGGTTCCCCGGCGATGCGGAAGGCAAGGGCGGCATCTACAATTTCGTCACCAAGCGTGGCGATTGCCGCGGCGTCAATTCCAAGATCTCCTGGACCCAGGTCGAGACCGGTTCGGCGATCACCTGGAAATATCCGTCGGTGATCCTGCGCGGCGACAATTCACGCGGCGAGTTCTACTCGATTGCCGTTTCGAATGGTCATCAGCAGATCGACAGCGGCACCAAGATGCTGCACCTCGGCAAGAACACGTCGAGCCGCATCATCTCCAAGGGTATTTCGGCGGGCAAGTCGAACAACACCTATCGCGGTCAGGTTTCTGCTCACCGCAAGGCGGAGAATGCGCGCAACTTCACCCAGTGCGACTCGCTGCTGATCGGCAATGATTGCGGTGCGCATACGGTGCCTTACATCGAGGCGAAGAACGCCACGGCGCAGTTCGAGCACGAAGCCACCACCTCCAAGATTTCCGAAGATGCGCTGTTCTATGTGATGCAGCGCGGCATTCCGGAAGAGGAGGCGATTGCGCTGATCGTCAACGGCTTCGTCAAGGAAGTCATTCAGGAACTGCCGATGGAGTTTGCCGTGGAAGCGCAGAAACTCATCGGCATCAGCCTCGAAGGCTCAGTCGGATAGCCATGGGACGGCCATCATCGGCCCGTCACTCGCCAAACAAGATTATTGTTGGGATCGCCGAGGCTGATCCCGAGGAATTCAAAGGGTAATAGAATGCTGGAAATCAGAAACCTTCATGCGAAGATCGCAGATACGGACACCGAAATCATTCGCGGCCTGAACCTCACGGTCAAGGCGGGCGAAGTGGCGGCCATCATGGGACCGAACGGTTCGGGCAAGTCGACGCTGTCCTATATTCTTGCGGGCCGCGAAGACTACGAAGTCACCGCGGGTGACATCCTTTACAACGGCGAGTCCATTCTCGAACTCGACCCGTCCGAGCGCGCCGCCAAGGGCATCTTCCTGGCATTCCAGTATCCGATGGAAATACCCGGCGTTGCCACGATGGAATTTTTGAAAGTGGCGATGAACTCGCAGCGCAAGGCGCGCGGCGAAGAGCCGCTGAAAATCCCGGAATTCATTGCCCGGGTGAAGACGGCGGCCGCCTCGCTCGACATGGATATCGCCATGCTGAAGCGTCCGCTCAATGTCGGTTTTTCCGGTGGCGAGAAGAAGCGTGCGGAAATCCTGCAGATGAAGCTGCTGGAGCCGAAGCTTTGCGTGCTGGATGAAACAGATTCGGGCCTCGATATCGATGCGCTGAAGATCGTTTCCGATGGCGTCAATGCACTGCGTTCGCCCGACCGTGCCGTGATCGTCATCACCCACTATCAGCGCCTTCTCGACTATATCGTTCCGGACAGCGTGCACGTTCTCTACAAGGGACAGGTCATCAAGTCAGGCGACAAGAACCTTGCCCTCCATCTCGAAGAGAACGGCTACGCCGATATCATCGGCGAGGCAGCCTGAGGAGCGACGTCATGAATGTTCATACAGGACGCCAGCCGACAAGCGCAGAAGCGGCGCTGGTCGACTCCTTCGTTGACCGGATGGGCGAACTGCCCGGCGATGCGGAGATTGTCAGCGCGCGCGACAATGCCATCGAGGCATTGAAGACGCAGGGTCTACCGTCACGCCGCGTCGAAGCCTGGCACTATACCGATCTGCGCACCCTTTTGCGCAGTGTCGCCGCCTATGATGGCACGGCGGGCACCAATGCCTTGCCGGCAGTCATCCCGGGATCGGCGGTTGCAACGGTTTCCAATGGTGTGGCGCTGACGTCGCCGCGGGTCGCCGGTGTCGAATTCGCCAAGTACAGCGACAGACTGGCTGACGGATCGGTGATCCGCGATCTCGCCATTCGTGGCGGTGACGATGCGATCGGCCAGATCAACGCAGCTTACGTGACCGACGGCTGGGCCGTCTCCATTGCCGATGGCACGGAGCTTCAGGCGCCGCTGGAACTGCAGAATGCGCAGGCGCGCGGACAGGGCCACGTGCGCTTTGCCGTCAAATTCGGCAAGGGCAGCAAGGCAACCGTGATCGAACGCCAGACAGGCGGCGCGGGCGAGGGCTTCTCGACCAGTGTCAGCAACGTCACCGTTGCCGACGATGCGCAGATCGTCTGGATCATCCTGCGCGAGCAGGGTGTCGACGCAACGCAGCTTGCCCAGTTCACCGCGACCATCGGCACCAATGCCAAGCTGACGCTCTATATCGTCAATGCCGGCGGCAAGCTGGTGCGGCAGGAAGTGCATGTGCTGTCGAAGGGCGAAGGCTCCGACTTCCAGTTGCGCGGCGTCAACCTGCTCGGCGGCGACAGCCACACGGACGTGACGATGACGCTCGGCCACCTCGTCGAGAATACCACGTCGGTGCAGATCATCCGCAATGTGGTGACGGACCGGGCGCGCGGCGTTTTCCAGGGACAGATCAAGGTCAACAAGATCGCCCAGAAGACCGATGCGCGCATGGCCTGCAACACCCTGTTGTTGTCGGATGACGGCGAATTCGATGCCAAGCCGGAACTGGAAATCTTTGCCGACGACGTGGCGTGCGGCCACGGGGCGACGGTGACCGAGATCGACGGAAACCACCTGTTCTATCTGCAGGCGCGCGGTATCCCGGAAAGCGATGCACGCGGCCTGCTGATCAAGGCATTCGTGGCTGAGATCATCGAAGAACTGGAAAGCGAACCACTGGTCGAGGCTCTGGAAGCCATTCTCGACAAGTGGCTGGCGGCGCATGTCTGATCGTTTGCCTGCCGGCTGGTCCGGCGGGCACTATTTCAGGTGAAACACCCGACTGAAACGCAGGAAAGCGCGGGCAACATGGATACGAAGATCATTCGAAGCGGTTATGATGTCGAGGCGATCCGCCGCGATTTCCCCATCCTGTCGCGCGAAGTCTACGGCAAACCGCTGGTTTATCTCGACAACGGTGCCTCCGCGCAGAAACCGCAGGCGGTGATCGACGCGATCACCCATACCTATTCGAACGAATATGCCAATGTGCATCGCGGCCTGCATTTCCTGTCGAACGCGGCCACCGATGCCTATGAAAAGGCCCGCGAAAACGTTCGCCGTTTTCTGAACGCCGGTTCGGTCGATGAGATCGTCTTCACCAAATCGGCCACCGAGGCGATCAATACGGTTGCCTATGGCTATGGCATGCCGCATATCGGCGAGGGCGACGAGATCGTCCTGTCGATCATGGAGCACCATTCCAACATCGTTCCATGGCATTTCATCCGGGAACGGCAGGGCGCCAAGCTGGTCTGGGTTCCGGTCGACGAGCAGGGCGCGTTCCATATCGAGGAATTCGAGGCACGGCTGTCGGAGCGCACCAAGCTGGTAGCCATCACCCATATGTCGAATGTGCTGGGGACCGTGACACCGATCAAGGACATCGTCCGTATTGCCCATGCGCGCGGCATTCCGGTGCTTGTCGACGGCAGCCAGGGCGCCGTGCATCTGCCGGTTGACGTGCAGGATCTCGGCTGGGACTGGCATATTTTCACCGGGCACAAGATTTACGGTCCATCCGGTATCGGTGTTCTTTATGGCCGCAAGGAAAAGCTGGAAGCGATGCGCCCGTTCCAGGGCGGCGGCGAGATGATCGAAGAGGTGACGGAGGATATCGTTACCTACAATCACCCGCCGCACCGTTTCGAAGCCGGGACACCGCCGATTGCGCAAGCCATCGGACTTGGCGCTGCCATCGAATATGTCGAGAAGATCGGCCGCGCCGCCATTCTCGCGCATGAGGAAGATCTGCGCGATTACGCGCATGAGCGGCTGCGTGAGATCAATTCCCTGCGCATTTTTGGCGATGCCAAGGGCAAGGGCGCGATTATCTCCTTCGAGCTCGAAGGTATTCATGCACACGATGTGTCCATGGTGATCGACCGGGCGGGTGTTGCCGTGCGCGCGGGCACACATTGTGCCCAGCCGCTCTTGAAACGGTTCGGCGTAACGTCCACATGCCGTGCATCGTTTGCGATGTATAATACGAGAGACGAGATCGATGTTCTCGCCGATGCGCTGGAAAAGGCGCGGAAATTCTTTGGGTGATGACCATGACCGACAAAGTCGAAACGCTGGAAAAAGACGAGACGCTGAAGCCGGAGGCTTCCGCGGTGAGCGGCGCGGTTTCCGCTTCCGCCATTCCAGCCGATGAACTCGCCCGCATGACCGATGATATCATCGGCGCGCTGAAGACGGTCTATGATCCGGAAATTCCGGCGGATATCTATGAGCTTGGCCTCGTCTACAAGATCGACATCGAAGACGATCGTTCGGTGAAGATCGAGATGACCTTGACGGCGCCGGGCTGTCCGGTTGCCGGGGAAATGCCGGGCTGGGTGCAGGATGCCGTCAGCTCTGTCGAGGGCGTCAGCTTTGTCGATGTGTCCATGACTTTCGACCCACCGTGGACACCCGACCGCATGTCGGAAGAAGCGCAGGTCGCTGTCGGCTGGTACTGATCTGTTCCGGGTGCATTGCGCTTTCGGCTGATATCTTCTCCTAATGTCTAATTGTCAGATACGTCGCGGCTCGTCACTGTGGGGTGTCCCATGCCGCAGCGCGTGGGCCGCCGATTAACGGAACAGCCCCTCAGGAGGTCCGCGATGAGTGCTTTCTGGATCGTGCGCCTCGGTATGGCAGGTGTGATCTTCTTTGCGCTCAAAGCCGCGTGGCATTGGCAGGCATCGACTGGCGTTTTGACGCGAGCGGATATTGCCGGGCTGCTTGACGCCCGGTCGGCCATGGGCGTCGTTGCCGAGTCCGCGCTGGAACAGGCGCGGCAGAACGCCCGGGGTTCCAGGGCCGCTGCTTGGGCGGGCGTGCTGGCCGCCATCGCCGCCGAGTTCGCCAAGAACGGTGTCTCCATCAACGGTGTGAACCAGGATCTGAAG
>OKVL01001053.1_pt1 | contig 12870 bp, 10 predicted proteins | sample 1606791 | NCBI WGS metagenome assembly OKVL01 (sample SAMN03281006, study PRJEB24777) | human gut metagenome | isolation source: fecal sample PR165 from 1 month old male Malay infant, vaginally delivered...
GGCATGATCTCTTCAATCTTCAATCCAGCTAAACAGCGGGCCATCAACCCTTCAATATCGAAGCGTTCCTCCAGTTCCAAAACTTTCTCCAGTTTTGGTCGTGTCTTAGGTTGAGGTGGCGCAAAGATTGTACAGCAATCTTCAAACGGCTGAATGGCCAACTCAAAGGTATCAATCTTTTCTGCTAGTTCAATGATTTCAGTTTTATCCATTGTCACGACTGGTCGAATAATTGGTGTAGTCGTCACTTCATTGATGGCTACCATACTATGCAATGTTTGTGAGGCTACTTGGCCCAGTGATTCCCCATTGATAATGACTAATCCATGACGCATCTCGCGAATCGCATCTGTTAATCGCAGCATCATCCGACGTGTTAATGTCATCCAATATCCTTGTGGGCTATGGGCTTTGATTTCTTCTTGAATTTCAGTAAAAGGAACTTCGATAAATTGGATTCCGCCAACATATGGCGTTAATTTTTCTGTCAGATCCTTGGCCTTTTGCAGCGCCTGCTCACTAGTATAAGGCGGGCTGGCAAAATGAACAGCCTCAATCTCCACTCCGCGTTTCATCGCTAAGTAACCAGCAACTGGGGAATCGATCCCGCCAGACAGCATTAACATTCCACGACCACTGGTCCCAACTGGCAATCCACCAGCTCCTTTGATCGTTTCGTAAGAAAGATAAGCCCCATCACGGCGAATTTCTACCCGCAAATTAATATCCGGACGCTTCATCTGGGCTTTGATATCGGGACAAACATCCATTACTGCATCTCCTAGATATTGCTGGATACCATGACTATCCAATTCAAAGTGATGGTCACTACGCTTAGCAGTAATCTTAAAGGTTTCTTTTCCCGTATAAATCTCTTGCATGATTTGCTGCGTCATTTGCTTCAAATCATCAAGTGTTTTTTCTACGCGAATACTTGGCGAGAAGGTTTGAATCCCAAAAACCTTTTCTAATTTAGGTAAAACCAAACGGCTGTCTTCACCATTTAATAAAATATGCATTCGGTCACGATCAGCATGAATTTTCAAATCAGGAAATTCCGCCAACGCCCCACGGACATTTTGTGCGAGTCGCATGATAAAACTGCGACGGTTCTTTCCCTTGGTTGATAACTCTCCGTAGCGCACCATAATTTCAGTATATTGCACGATCATTCTCCTTATTTATAATGTCAGTTCTTGACCTTCTTTGTCTTTTAATGCTTCAACTGGCATCCATAATCACTATTTACATGAAGCGGTCTTAATTGATCTTCGAAAACTTGTCGTAAAGATGGTTGAATATCACCATGAATTGCTCTGCTTCGGCCATGGTATTGGCTTCATCTAAACTAACTCGGATTGCCGTCGTGGCAATGTCATGGGGAACCCCCATGGCATGTAATGTCGAGCTATCGACCTTTTTACGACTTGAACAAGCACTCGTCGTTGACACGAAAATTTGTTTTTCCTCCAAGGCGTGAACCAACACTTCCCCGCGAATCCCTTTAATTCCAAACGTTAAAATATGCGGCGCAAAATCCTCATCGCCAGAGAAAATCGTTACCTTTTCATAGCTAGCTAACGCTTCCTTTAAGTATTGACGAATGACTGCTGTGTGGTTTGGTCGTTCTGCCTTTTTCTCAAGGTGTAGGCGCAAAGCCCGACTCATCGCCACAATAGCAGGAAGATTTTCAGTCGTTGCACGCTGCCCACTTTCTTGTCCGCCGCCGTTTAACAACGGTGCCAGCTTCTTGCCTTCCTTCCAATAGATAAAACCAACTCCACGAGGACCGTGAAATTTATGGGCAGAAAAAGTAGCAAAATCAACCCGTGGTGTCAGCCATTTTTCCTGCTCAACTTTACCAATCGCCTGTACGGCATCCACATGGAAATGAATCGTGGGGTGGTCTTCCAACACTTTGCTAATCGCTTCGATCGGTTGAATTGCTCCCATTTCATTGTTGACACCCATAACCGAAACTAAAATCGTTTCAGGACGAATTAGCTTAGCCAACTGCTCGACTTTTACAAAACCATTTTGATCAACTGGTGCGATACTTACTTCGAATCCAAGTTCTTTTAGTTGTTCGGCTGTTCGACTGACAGCCGGATGCTCAACACTGGAAATAATGAGATGATTGCCGTATTCTCGCTTAGCAATCGCTGTACCTTTCAGTACCCAGTTATCCCCTTCCGTGCCGCCGCTGGTAAAAAAGACTTCATTGGTTTTCACATTCAGCAAGTCTGCTGTTTGTTTTCGCGCTTGCTGCAGCAAACGATTCGCCTGCGTACCTAAGTCATGCAGACTAGAGGGATTCCCCATAATCCGTTGACTCGTTTTTACATATGTATCAAGTGCGGATGGATAAATTGCCGTCGTCGCACTATTATCAAAATAAATCATTCTTCGACCTTCCTTCAAAAATTCTTTCCTATTATAGCGAGAATGTCATAACACTTCAAGTAATCCTTACAAATAAGAAGAGTTTCATAACCTCTTCCTTAACAGTTGCCAATAACGTCGATCTTCATTTCTCCGAAATAAAGTAAAAAAGCTGAGCAAATCGCTCAGCTTAGACTAAATCTCGGTTGTTAAAATAGAAATCTTCAATCCGTTTAAAAGCACCAGGTTCAACTCGTTCTAGCGCAGTGCCAATCTCATCCAAGGCATCTTGGTAACGATATTCTCTGTTAAATAGTTCCAAACTGTTCTCAATCGCACTCTTGATTTCAGGATGAGTATGACGGTAACGATTCGCATATTGCATCATTTGCTCCGTCAACGCTGCAGCATCCACTAAGTCGTAGGTCTTTTGATCCAACAATTCCATGTCCTCATCGCAAAGACTCACAAGCTTATTAATATCCTGCATATTGATCCGAATCTTGTTTAATGATTTGCTTAACTCTTCCACACGATCCGTCGCTACGAAGAAGAATTCTAAGTAATCCCCAGGCAAGCCAGGTAAACGTTGTTGTTCTACATAGCGTTTTAGATTGCGTAAACGGAATTCATACTTCTCGATTTTCTCAGAAGCTTCCTTTTCACCTTTACGCAAATCGTGTAAGTCATCATCGATCTCAACTTGTTTCGTTTCAATATCATCCAAGACTTTGAAGGCATCCTTATAGAACACTTGAACTTCGGAAAAGGCTAATTCATGTTTGTCAATCTGTGGTTCCATATTGCGGTTGCGACGTTCCAGTTCTTCAATCTCTGTTTGGAAACCGCGGGCACGTCCCAACTCATTGTTGTTCAATGCGTAGCTCTGAGAAGTGTGGTCCAACTCGACCATCAATTGGTGGTTATTCCGAGCAGCGTGAGTAATATATTCACCGATTGTTTTACGGTTAGTTAAAACATATTTTTTCGCTTCAAATTCTTTTTCTAATACGACATACAGATCATCGATCAATTCAGCCGTTTCTTTATTGGCTGTTTCCACAGTACCTAACTCGATTTTCTCTAAATCCTCTAATGAACGTTCAACATGCTTCTTCACTTTATCCAGACGTTCTTCGAAATCATCCTCTGGTAAAACAAAATTGTCAGCCATCATTTTCTTATAAGTTTTTTCTAGTTCATCGATCTGGCCTGGGAAAGTTTTTTCTAAATCTTCATAAATAGCAGGAACCTTTTGCATCGTTTCTTGTACTTCGTACGTATGCTTCTCTGCATCATCCAATACTTCTCGGGCTTCGATCGGATCGCCTGAAGTATTCAAAGTAACGAATTGCGTAAATTCGATTTCCACATTTTTTACCTGTTTTTGAATCTCAGGTAAAGCAGGTCCAAAGCTGTCTTTCTTTTCCTTCAGATCCTTTTTCAATTCTTCAAAAACATCTAACGCTTGCTGAACGGCTAATGAATTACGTTCTTCAGTCTCGCGTAATTCCTTCAATCCTGTACGAATTCCTTCAACTTCTTCTTCCATCTCAGTCATCGTGCGCTCTGCGCTTTCGATCGCCGATTTTCCCTTCATAAAACGGAAGGTCTCATTTTGGCTTTCAACTTCAAAGATTTGACTTTCAAGCTCAGCAAAAGATTTCGTCGAAACATCTGTCCACTTTTGATTCCATTCACGGAAAGTATTTTGACTTTGGCCGACAAGATGCATTTTTTTCACTTCATCGACCTCTTCCACGACAGGAAGATCGAATAACGCTTCTTTCCTTTTATCAAGTTCTTTTAAGCGTTCTTGATTTTTTTTCTTCATCAGATAACCAATCAAGTATAAAACGGCAGCCAAAATGACTAAGCCGATAACGATCCCTATGATTACATTACTTCCCATGTATGATTTTCCTTTCAACTATCCAGATTCAGTTTATTTAATGGTTCATTATTATCAGTTTTTTGGCGAAAACATCTAACGTAGATTATAACACAAAAGACTTTTCTCTTCACTAGCTAGTTTTGAAATCCCTTTAGAAATGTTTATCGCACAGTCACTCCTCATACTAGCATTTTTTGCTGACTGCTTCAATTGCAATAAATTTAAGAAAAGTGTAATTTTATCAAATTTTCTATTCGAGAAAGCGTCGAATCCCCTTGAAATTGTGCAACTTTTCAGATAATATTAAAGCCACATTAAAATAAGAGGTGATTAAAGTGAAAGTGATCAAATTTGGCGGGAGCTCCGTAGCTTCAGCTGAACAACTAAAAAAAGTCTTATCGATCGTGACAGGCGACTCCGGCCGTCGTTTCGTGGTGGTTTCTGCTCCAGGAAAGCGAACCAATAAAGACAAAAAAGTCACCGACTTATTGATTCAATTTTATAATGCTGTTGTTTACAAACACGATACTGACGAATTGATCCGTGAAATCGTCGCGCGTTATACCGAGATCGCGGCAGAATTTCAGGTCGATGACGATATTGAGAATACTTTTAGTGCTGAATTAAGGCAGCTGCAGGAAAACTTTGATGAAGCCGATCCTTATGCCTTAGACAGCTTTTTAGCCAGTGGAGAGAATTTAAATGCCCAATTAGTCGCAGCATGTTTCCAAAAAAATGGTGTCCGTGCTCGCTACATCAATCCAAAAGAGTTAGGAATCACAGTCTCCAATGAACCGCAAAACGCCCGGATTCTAGAGGAATCCTATGAAAAAATCTATCAATGGCGCGAGTCTGAAGATATCCTAATTATCCCAGGATTCTTTGGCTACACAACTGATGGCCATCTTTGCACCTTCTCTCGAGGCGGATCGGATATTACCGGTTCGATCGTTGCAGCAGGTTTAAAGGTCGACCTGTACGAGAACTTCACGGATGTGGATGGTATTTTCGCGGCCAGTCCCAAATATATCCATGATCCTGAACTGATTGAATATGCTACTTATCGTGAGATTCGTGAGTTGACGTATGCCGGCTTTACCGTTTTTCACGACGAAGCCCTGATGCCGGCCTTTAAAGCACAGATTCCTGTGATTATTAAAAACACTAATAACCCCGAATGCCAAGGAACGTTAATCAAGAAATCCTTTGAGAATGTTAGCCGGAATGAAGTGGTGGGAGTTGCCAGTGATGGCGGCTTCTGCGGAATAACGGTTGGCAAATATTTGTTAAACCGAGAAGTCGGTATCGTTCGACGTATTTTGCAAATTCTTGAAGATCTGAACATTTGCTTTGAGCATATGCCTTCAGGAATTGATGATATCTCGATCATCCTGAGAGAACGCCAGTTGACTCGTGATATTGAAGCAGAATTAATGAAGCAGATCGAAGAGAAAATCCAACCGGATCAGCTATCGATCGAGCATGGACTGTCCGTAGTCGCCCTTGTTGGTGAAGGCATGCGTGAGCGGCCAGGAACAACTTCTGACAGCACCGCTGCTCTAGCCCGTAAAAATGTCAATTTGCGGATGATCTCTCAAGGCGCCGATGAACGCAGTATTATCTTCGCCATTCGCAGTGAGCAAGAACGCTTAGCTGTACGTTCACTTTATTACACATTTTTTGATTAAAAAAGGAAAAGCCGTTACTTTTCGGCTTTTCCTTTTTGTCTGTTTATTTCTTCTTTGATCAATGGTTCAGGTGCGTAGTTTTGCTGCCAATCCTCCGGCTTCATCACTTTGTTAGTCACTGGATGATACCGCGGTTTCCCATCAGGAAAGAGTTTCCCCATGTTCGCCCGATGGACGATCTCAAAAATCGGTTGAGGATTGACGCCAATCAAGGCAAATGAGCCATACGTAAAATAAAGCAAATCGGTCAGGGCATCCACTTCGGCCGTTAAAGCATCTTCGACCTTTTCCCCCTTGGTTAAAACCTTTTCTTTTGCCTGTTCAACACTTTCGTGAAGCTTCTCAACTAAATCCGAAAACTCCGCTTCATCACCTTCTGCAACACCATACAAGAATTCGACGATCTCTTCAGCTTTAAATCCGGCACGGAAGCTCCCGCGTTCTTTAGAAAAAGCTTTTGGTAAAGTCGGTGGCGCTGGCGCAAAGGTTTCATGAAATTCTTTAGCCATTTGATATGGTTCTTTTGACATACTTATCCCTCTTTAAATGATATTGAAATACTTCATTGCTTGATAAATGCCATCATTCTCATTCGTTGCGGTAACATAATCCGCTTGCTCTTTGACCTCATCCAGTCCATTCCCCATCACTACTCCGATACCGACTTTTTTGATCATTTCAATATCGTTATAGTGATCACCAAAAACCATTACCTCTTCAGGCGTAATCCCAGCTGCTTTCGTAAACTCCAAGATGCCATGATACTTCGAGCCATTTTTGGGAACGATGTCAACCGAGTAAGGATTAGACCGCTGAAACGAACAATCTGGCAGTAATTCTTGCAAGCGTTGTGCTTCATTTTCTGCACTGAAAAGCACACATTGATAAATCGGTTCCTGTAAAATCGAGAGCTTTTTGTATCGCCCCTTTTGACGATTTGGACTGAAGGATTGCAACAATCTTCTCGTCGGTCTAACAGGAAACCATTTAGGCATCCAACTAGCGATCTTTTTTAATAAAGAATTTTGAGACCATTTCATTAAATGGCTGCCATCCATTCTTCGACGTCCGCCAAAAATGATCTGCCGATGTTCGTCATCGGCAAAGTCCACGATTCGCTGCAATGTCTCAGCAGAAAATGGACGCTGGTAAATATCCTTTTCTCGCGTGTACACCAGTTGGCCATTGTACATCACAAAGACGTCCAAAGGCAGCTGTTCAATTCGTTCCTCGATCCTCACAGGCCCTCGTCCGGTCGCGACTCCGCAGAAAATCCCCTGTTTTTGCGCCAGGCGAATCGCTTCTCTGGTGCTGTCCAATACTTTTGAATCACTTGTGATCAACGTCCCGTCAATATCAAAAAAAATGGCTTTTATCATGGTTCTCCCTCATTTTAAAATAGATCGATTTGGCTCGGATTTAATCCTTCGTAATCCAAACCTAAACGCTTTTTCAGTTGCATAGCATTATCGGCCGCATCCCCACCGGAGTTATTATTGAAGATAACACCAACTTCTTTTGTTTCCTTGGCTACTTGCTGGATTTTTTCTCCTAATATCTTCAGCTCGGCTTCATTGTAACGATAAAGCGTACGTTTCTTCCGCCAATCCCCCGTGCGATCATTCCAATATGCCTGATTTCTGCCATGGAAACGGAACAAGCTGAAATTCGGGTTGGTTACCGTCGTATCCAACGGTACAGTGTCAGGCAGCTGCGGTTCATCAACCATCACCAAACTAAAGTTCAAGGTTCTCATTAATTGGCGGGTCTTTTCAATGAACTCTTTGCCATACCAGCTGTAGTCTCGCAGCTCGATCGCCACAGGCAAATCGTTGAACAATTCTCGCAACGTTTCTAAATAAGCGACGTTTTCTTTGGTACATTTAAATTGTGCCGGAAATTGCGCTAAAAAGCAAAATAACTTTCCACTTTCGATCATCGGCTGCAAGGTTTCTAAAAAATGCTCCTGCATCGCAGTCATAGAAGGATAACTATCTTGCCATTTCGCCTGTCCTGTGAATCCGCCATATAGCTTCACCACAAAACGAAAATCCTCCGGAACCTGTGTGAGCCAGTTTTCAACGGAACTTTTTCTGGTAATCCCATAATAATTCGTATCTAATTCTACCAATGGTAAGTAACCAGCGTACTCATACAAAGAAGAGGTCTTCTTCCCCGTCAGACTGCTGTGTTCATTAAAAGAAGTTAATCCAATTCGAATCATAGTATCCTAGCCTCCCCTTGCTTCATAGTATACAATAAACATAGCAAAAAAATGATTGCAATGCGCGAATAACGAATGGAGTAATGAAGATGAAACGGATTTTGATTTTACATACAGGTGGAACGATCTCAATGAGTCAGGATGCTGACGGTGCTGTACGCCCTGATAAGAAAAATCCTTTACTGGCGGCGGGGCAAGAATTACGTTTACCTGCTGATATCGAATTAATCGTAGAAGACTTTTCTAATCTGCCTTCTCCACATATAACAGTTGAAACAATGTTCCAGCTCAAGGAACGGATTAAAGCGGCCAAACAAGAAGGCATTGATAGCGTCGTTATCACACATGGAACGGATACATTAGAAGAGACTGCTTATTTTCTAGAAATAACCATCGGTGATTTAATGCCGATTATTCTCACCGGCGCGATGCGTTCAATCAATGAATTAGGCAGTGATGGCCTCTATAATTTTGAATGTGCGATCCGTGTAGCGGCTTCAGAAAGTGCCATCAATAAAGGCGTGCTAGTGGTCATGAATGATGAAGTCCACAGTGCCCGCTATGTGACAAAGACCCATACAACAAATGTCGCCACATTTAGGACGCCGACGCTAGGACCGATCGGATTAGTAACAAAATCAAAGATTCTTTTCAAACAAGAACTTCCCAAGGCAACTCGTTATGATATCGACAGTTTTGATGCGATGATTCCGATTGTAAAAGTTTTTGCCGGGATGGAGGGCGAGTTCTTTAAGATACTTGACCAAGCCATTTCTGTGGATGGTCTCGTAGTAGAAGCATTGGGTGCGGGAAATTTACCGCCGCAAACCTTACCGCCTTTTTATCATTTACTGGAAAAAGGCCTGCCGATCGTTCTAGTCTCTCGCTGCTTCAACGGGATTGCTGAACCTGTCTATGATTATCATGGCGGCGGCGTAGAATTAGCTCAGCATGGGGTGATCTTCTGTAACGGGATTAACAGTCAAAAGGCCCGGTTAAAATTATTGATCGCGTTGAACGCCAAGCTCTCAAAAGAAGAATTGAAGCGATTTATGGAAGAATAATTTGCTAAGCAACACGACAAAAAGAAGCTGGATCGAAAATACTCTCGATTCAGCTTCTTTTTTGCCATAAAATATTTGCTTCGCAGGCCAGTTGATCGCCAAGACGAATTTCATGTCGGGTTTTGACTTCTTCTGCCTCAACAATTTCATAAAAGCTTTCGATATCGTTCCCGTATAATACCTCTTTATCAAATTTTACATTCACATAGGTCGGTTCATGCTGTGTCATAAAATCATAGCCTAAGACATCGATCAACCAATTGAAATACATGGCATTGTTGACATGATGATTGCTGTCAAGATCGTAGTAACGTACGTGATATAACTGATGGTGTTCACCCTCAACTTTTTCGATCTTAGGCCAGCGACGAATCTTTTTAACCTGCGGTGACTCGTAAGGTGCCATTAATTTAGCATCCACACTGCTCATTTTCCGATTTTCAACATCCATCAAAACAAAGGACATATCAATCTTCAGCAATTCTGTTTCCTCTGAATCATAAACCCAAAAGCTGCGGTAACAGAAATAACGATTAAATTCGGTTGGCTCAGTCACGACCGTGATCTGCTCGCCGACTTTTGGCAATCGATCAATTGTTACCTCCGTTTGAGTAATCACCCAAGTAATCCCTAGCGTATTAATGTATTCAGTGCCCCGTTCCAATTGATCGCTTTGATCAGAAGACGCCTTGATAGCAACGCTTAATAAAGCCGGAAACGTCATATTTTGATTGATATCGCACTCATAGTAGGCGACCTCATGATTCAAGGTGTATCTTTTTCCCAATTACTTTCCTCCTAAAGCTAAGACACGATCTACCGCATCCCCATAACTCTCGCCAAAGGTATTCAGATGAACAAGCAGATAATAGAGCTGATAGATCGTCAGTCGTTCTTCCCAACCGGCACGCATCGGTAGAATTTCTTGATAGCTGTCGATGAACTCTCGACGAAATCCGCCAAAAAGCTGCGACATGGCCAGATCCACTTCCCGATGGCCATATGACACTACCGGATCAATAAATACAGGCTGTCCTTGCGTATCAAAAAACGTGTTGCCGCTCCAAAAATCACCGTGCAATAAAGTTGGTTCAAAAGACATTGTACCCCATTTTTGATACACCCACTCTTTAAATAACTGATAATTTTGTTCTCGCTTCGTTGTCCAATGATTTCTTCCCTTGGCAATTTCAATTTGGATCTCCAAACGATAGGTAAAATAGAAGTCCCACCAGTCTCTGGTAAATGTATTGATTTGCGGAAGGACGCCGATAAAATTATTTTTTTTATAACCAAAATAATCGGCTTTTACTCGATGAATTTTACTCAATGCATGGGCTAAATCTTTTTGATCCCCTTCACCAGGTTCGATCCATTCCATCAGAATAAAAGCCCCTTCCATAAAAGTTCCATGTCGAAAAACTTTTGGAACGCGTACAAAGTTGCTCAATTCTTCCAACCCGCCAACCTCAGCTTGAAAAAAGTCCGCTGACATCTGAGGATGGTATTTTAGAAAATAATCCCGTTCTCCATCTGTTACACGATAGGCCTGATTGGTATCTCCGCCGCCGATCGGTACAGCTTTCGATTGTAATTGTAAATAGTTTAGCAGTTCATCCATCTCGTCAGCTCCTTACAACAAATAAATTTTCTTCAGATCTTTGATTTCTTGTTTCGTTACACCGATTCCATCACGAATAAAGTTATTCATTGTTCCATATTGCTCTTTGATTAATTTGAAGCTTGTTTGCAGATATTCCTTTTTAGCCTTCATCATATCCTCAATGCCGTTCAACGAATCCGCGGGCACACCTGCTTTCTCCGCTTTTTGGTACATTTCTTCGACAGCCTTCTTTAAATAACGATTCGTTGCTAGATAATCCTTTGTGATGGTTGTTTGATTGACATCTAGACTGCTTAATAACAGGATTGCCGCAAAACCCGTACGGTCTTTTCCTGCCGTACAATGAAAGAGCAGACTCTCCTTCTCACTTGAATTCTCCAAGACTAAATCAAAAAATTTACGATACTGTCCTCGCACATGGTCATCTGTCACAAAGTGTTTGTATACCTCGACCATTTGTTGATGCGCATCCTCTCCGTTTTGCATCCGACGCATCATTTTCCTAGGCGAGGCCGAAGCTGTCTTGGTTTCCTCTATTGGAAAAATTGGCAAGAAAATATTTTTCGCTTCAGGTATTTCCTGATCCGGCTGAGAATCTCGCTCTTCAATTGAACGAAAATCGACGACTTTTTTAATCCCGTATTTACTTAAATAGTGTTTATCCTGCGCATCAATATGATTGATACCTGCAGAACGAATCAATTTTTGATGAGCGATCCTCCGTCCATCTTTTGTCTTATAACCACCCAATTCCCGCATATTTTCAGCATGCCGAACGGCTAAATGTTTAGGCATTCAACCAACCTCCTTTTTCATTTTCCGAATGCATCTCCCATTCAACTAAATTATCCATTTCGCAAGCGACTTCTCTTAATAAAATCCCCTCATTAAGCCTTTTGCAAAAGTTGAATCAACATCCTTTTTGCTAAAAGTATAGCATAATCAGCAAGAAAACGCTTTTGTTCGTAAAAATGGCGTTTCAAAAAAAATCTGAAACAGCCACACTGTCTCAGATTTTTTTCTTTTATGCCAACGCGCCCATTGGGTCCCAAGGTGCTAGAACTGTTGGTTCTGCCTCGAAGGCAGCTAATTGTTCTGGTGTTAAAAATTCTTTGCGAACAACGATCTGATAGGTGTATTCATCCATCCATTCGTCACTCATTACAAAAAAGCCCTTTTCGCCAACTTTTTCTCCCCAGCTGTTTTCGACTTTCCATTTTTTCGCCTGACCATCAATCAAGTCGACACCGGTCAAAACCATCGCGTGGGTCATCAAGCTTTCGCCATAGTCTAATCGCTCAGCCTTCGTCATGGTCAAATCAACGTCAAATAAATCTTCGACATCATAGGCATCTAAGGCCATGATTCCGCTGTCGCGGGTTGAGGATTGACCAACATCGCAGCCAAACCAGACAGATTCGCCTTGCTCTAATTGCTTAACCGCCAATGCCTTGAAATCCTCCATCTCAAGATTCAAGTATTTTACCTGTTTACCATCCACTACATTTCCTAACATATCCACCGTATAGGATTTCATGAAAGGCTTGTCTTCAGTCGGCGCATTGATAATACTGATATACTCATCTAAATCTACATCAACATATTTATCATAGAAGCTTTGTGGAGTCAGTCCTTGATCCAAATGATAATTTTTTTCTTCATCACGATATTCAAAATCAAACACTGTTGGCGGTGTCCCCAATGAGATCGCCAAAAGATTATAGACTTCCTGCAGCATCGCTTCACGGTTTGCTTGAATCTCTTCTTCTGTCGCCTCTTCCAAGATCATCTGACGGAGCAGAACCGCGTGTTTGCGTAATAATTTATTTAAATAATTATTTAGATCGCGAGAGTTTGAACTGTTGCTGCTTTCCGGCATCACACTTTTCGGTACGACTCCATATTTCTGGAAAAGAGACACAATCATATCCCATTGCCCACCATCTTGTTGTGGTGTCGCTAATAAAAAGGCCACTTTACGACTAGTCAACGGT
>OKVL01001075.1_pt1 | contig 12585 bp, 9 predicted proteins | sample 1606791 | NCBI WGS metagenome assembly OKVL01 (sample SAMN03281006, study PRJEB24777) | human gut metagenome | isolation source: fecal sample PR165 from 1 month old male Malay infant, vaginally delivered...
GCTGATAGAAACAGAAGCCACTGGAGCACCTCAAAAACACCATCATACACTAAATCAGTAAGTTGGCAGCATCACCGAAAACCTTGTAGATACTTTAAATGCCATTATATGCGGTGAAGTAAATATTACACGTGAGCAGCGTGAAAATATGGTCAGGACGGTTGCAATTCTGGGAGGGTTAACGGAGCGGCAGCGTCTCATCACTGCGGAAAAACAAGCTAAAAAGCAGGTAAAAGAAGAAAAGGAAAAAAAACCACGCCTTCCGGATGAAGTATTTCCGCGATCAGGAAAACCGTGGGCACCGGAGGACCTGGACCTTATTCATTCGATTATTGCTGATATTCCGGATGACAGAATCGACGATCATATACTCTGGCTGTCGAAGAAACTGCAGCGCACCCCTTATGCCATCACCCTCAAAATTGTCAGTGAAGGCCGTATGAACGAGGAATGGGCTAAAGGGTGGAAGCCTGCCGCAAAATCTATTCGTGAAGATTTCGCTCTGGTCAGGGAAAAAATTTCAGCAAATAATACAGATAATTCATGAGCGATCGCCACACATATAAAAGTGTCGATAAATTGGCCCAGATTTTGGGCGCTAATATGAATTCTTACTAGGAATTTTCCTACTCCGCTAAATATAATATTCATGCAGCCGATAATAAGAGTGTAAGAAAGGGGGCGGTGTGAACGATTTTCATAATTTAAGTATTTGTATTCAGAATAAGGATGTGGCAGGCGCAATGCGCGTGCTGCGTGATAAATCAGAATTTGCAGTGCGCAAGATTCTGGAGAAACTAAAGATCAGGGGCACTACGCAAACCGGCAGGGCATTCTGGCATTATGTTCAGGGCTGGCTGTTAACCGTGTGTCGCCAGGGGAATCTACAGCATGAATCATTCAGTACCCGACGTTCTTCCCAGTATCCGGGACGCCAGCCAGCTCAGTCCCGCAGCTCTCGATATGGTCAAACTTCTCGCACTTCTGGCCATGATTATCGACCACATCAATACGGTGTTTCTGTCGCCAGCATTGCCGGTGATGTATGCGCTTGGCCGGATGGCCTTCCCCCTGTTCACGCTTATATGGGCGATGAACGTACAGCGTACCCCGGAACGACTGCAGAAGAGAGCCAATCGTCTGTGGATCTGGGCAGTCATCACGCAGCCGGTGTTCAGCCTGGCCTTCTGGCATCACCAGCCCTGGTGGGCCCTGAACATTCTGTTCGTGTTTGCCGGCGTCACGCAGCTGATTGCCCTGCAGTACCAGCACGGCCTGAAAGGAATGTTTGTGGGATATCTGCTCCTGGCCATCATGATTTGGCCATTGCAGCCGGCAAGCTACGGGCTGGCAGGAATAACGCTGGCCATCAGTATGGCAACCGTTTCTGGCAACGAAAAACCCGAAGTGCAGCGTCTGGCGGCCATCACTGCCGTGCTGTCACTGATTTGTTTAAACGGGTTATCGCATCTCCTGGATATGCCCGCAGAAACATTATTACTGGCCACGCTGCCTACTCTGGCATTCCCCCTGGCAGTGGTTTCCTTCTGCAGAAAAATCTGTCCGGAGGGCCGCAAGCGTTTCATGCCGCGTAATTTCTTTTATTATGCTTACGCCGGCCACCTGGGGATTATTGGTCTGGTACAGTCTGCTTTTGGCTGACTTAGGATGACGTGATGGCTATCAGTGAGAAAGAGCTGATAGCCCGTAACCACCTGAGAGGTTATCGGTCGGGCTTAACTGATTATTAGCGCAGGGCATGTTAAACTTCCCGCAGGGAAAAGGAGAGAAGCATGAAACATGAAAGTGATCTGACGAACCACGGCTTCAGTGAAGAGGACATTGTCCGGCTGCGGGCCAGTTCAGCTAAAACGGGTACGGAGATTGATACCCTGCTGAACGATCTGGCAAACCGTTTTAAGGCCCTGATATGGGTGCTGTCAGTCATGTTACTGATTTTTGTGGCCACACTTTTGGCGGGCTCGAGGATGCATGCCATTTCCTTTGGCGTGGCTATTCTTGTTCTTGGCACTCTGTTTACGATTACCATGCCTTTGAAGCTGGCCTATAAATCATGGCATTACCGCCGGAATCTCATTTCCCAGCCTCATCAGAAGTGATCAGATCGAAAACAACCTTAGCCTTTACCCCCCATCCCACAATTTTCATTGTCAGTTTGCCCCGGGACATGGTGTCGATTTTCCGGTAAAAATCGGTGCTGATATAGTTAAACAGACGCCATGTTCCAGGTCTGGCCATTAATCCATAGACACTGTAGATATTGCCTGCAAGCGCGATCCCGTTGTAGGGGTTTGAGGGCCAACGATGTAAAAAACCACGTTAATAGGTTAACCTATTGTTTTATTTTAATTATTAGGTGCTGCATTTACAGCTACTCCAATGATCATGGGGCTGATGGTCGATGGAACGCAATACCAAGTAGATTGATTGCATAAAGTTCCTTCAATTCCGATCTGCCCTCCCGTTTTCACATCCTACTTCAGTTCAATTTTGTTGCCATTCCTTTACAACAGCTTCCCAATTGGCCGTTCTCTCGACCAATTTCCCATCAGCATCCTTTCTTGTCCAAACATCCCAGAAATCAGGGTCATCAGAATGGGGTTGCTGCTCTTTCGTCAAATTTTTCATTTTAACTAAGACAGGAAGTTCAGATGCCCAGCCCATCAGTATTGCATGTTGAGATGGCAATGAAGGCAATTCACGGAGTAATCCTCGCAAATTGTCGGGTACCATTTTATGAACTTGCTCCTGATCTTTGTCATTGCTAATTCGATGCAGAAGAAAAGTATTACATTGAGATAAAACTGTAGGTGATAATTCTGATGGTCGTTGCGAAGAAATAACCATACCGAGACCAAATTTCCTGCCTTCTCGTGCAATTTTCTCAAATACTTGACAGCAAACAGCTGCGACATCCTGATTTTCACTGTCCTCACGATACCGTTTAATAAATGTATGTGCTTCTTCAGCAACAAGTACCGTAGGTAAAGATTTGTTATATAGTCGTCTATAACGTTGCAATGATTCAAAAATAATTCTTGAAATGACAGCTGTCACAAGATGAGTAATTTCAGTTGGTACTAAAGAAAGATCAATAATTGAAACGCAGCTATCACCATCACCATCTTTCCCAATATATGTTTCTAACCAATTAGCCAAGTCAACTCTATGCTCTGAGTCATTGGTTATGGGTTTCATTCTTGTATCCGCAAGCATTGTGCGTATTCTAGCTACTAGATATTCAACATATTGCTCGCTACCATTTTCTTGTGCTAACGCCTCTAAATAGGAGACTAAATTATTTCCGTCAAAAGGGACGGGGATATCCTCGTTTTTAGGAAGGAGTTCACACTCATCGCCTCCAAGGCTCTGAAATGAAGATAACACTCCATTTATGATGTTATCAACTGCGCTAACTTTAGCATTGTAATCTGGATATCTGCCTTCTCTTTGCCCACAAAAATCTTGAATAGAGATGATTAATTTATCTAGCTCAGGGCATGGTGTAGTTAATCTCGCTTTGTATTCTTCCAGACTCTGACGCCAAATATTAATTTTAGCCAAAAGATTTTTGGCTCCAGGGAAATCATTAAGTGCCGCTGCTCCTTTAGATTTATCCGCTTTTAAAGAAACCAAAATTGTACCTAGGTATTTTTTAACTTCTATATCTATATTCTTTTGTAAATCAAATTCTTCATTTCTCATTGCTCTCAAGGAGCGTTTTAGTAATGGAAGTTGTGCTTTAGGACTTGCTTGCGTGAATGATGCCCACTCCGAACTATTCCAAAACCATGAGGGTACTTGTAATTGGTTTTCACTGCCTTCAGCCTCAACCTTAAATACTCTACCTTTAAATTTCGTCGTTGGCCCCAAAGCACGTGCATACTCGCCGTTGGGGTCTAGGATGATAAATCTGGCATTTGGTTTTATTTGTGATTCCAATGCAGATTCGAGTGACCACTGGATTAATCCAGATACAGAGCAAGACTTACCGCTACCAGTATTTCCGAGCACTGCTATATGACGACCAAATAATCTATCAGGATCTACAGCTACATTTGCATTGTTCGCAAGTGGACTTTGTCCAATGATCACTCGCCTATTATTTCCAGATTCGACTATTGATCTAAGTTGTAAATCTGTCGGTAGTAAAATAGCAGCCCCAATAGAAGGAAACGATTCAGAACCTCGTTGAAATCTGAAATAATCAGTACCATCTTTGGACAAACGTTTAAGCATTCCCACCGGATTCAAACTTATTTTTTTTCGGGGGAATGGTAGATTTACTAAACCAAATTCTTGAACATCTCTTTGTTTTGGATAAGGCGAATGTTCTACAGCAAGCCACTCTATTTGCCCAACTAAGTAACCATTATCACATGATATTAATACATAACTGTTTACTCTTGGAAAGTTTCTAGGCGTTCCTGCATTCAAAGCAACAGTATCAGGTGAGTCAATCTCTAATATTGCTCTAATTTCATTAGGTGAAACAAAATCTACAGTGCCGACCCTGAGTTGCTCACCTTGTTCAATCGGAAATGAGTTCATTCAGCATCCTCGCTATTATTTGAAATTGTTGTACGATATAAACCCCTTGATTTCAATAGTTCTGCCATACGAATTGATGATCTGTCTATCGCTGCTTTAGGAAGATAAAAATCCACTAAATTCTTGATATCTCCAAAGTGGTCACCAAGTAATAAAGATATTTGAGCTTTTCTTCCACTTTCGTTTACAAAGCGCATAATTCTACCGAGTGGATCGCCGTAGGCAATTATTACTATATGCGTTGAGGGTATTGTCAGCATGTCAATAATAACACGGTTTATATGTTCATCTCCAAAACTATAACCATATGTTACCAAAGTACTATTAGGACGACATGTTGCAGATGCTAAGTCTCTGAATAGTTCAACATAAGGGTATTCTGATGTTTCTCGGTCTTTAACCGAGTTTGGATAAATCATTAATTGATGATAGTTCGCTGCTCCAGCAGCCTCCACTTGTAAAAAGGGTTCCACCGAACTCGCACCAAAAGGTAATCCAAATCGCCTTATGGCTCCTTCGGTAGTATACCAGTCCAATGAGCCATGTAATTTAGTAAAGCGCGCCACACCTTCCAAATATCTTGGTTCACCACGAATACCCGGTGGATTATAATGATAGTCGACTTCTAGTCGCGAAGATCTGAAAATAGGCGCTATAGTACCAACAAATCTGTCAATTAGTCGAATACCTGCTATTTCAGCTCCTGCTTCAATTATCCTGTCGTAATTCGTCGTGAAAATATGTAATCGATCCCTTGTCGCTGTTCGACTTGAAAAACTCATCAAAAAACTTACTAAATAATTAAACGTTTGTGTTTTTAAATCGTTTTTTGCATCGCGAATTAACTTTTCCCCATTACTAACTGAATCTGAGAATAATTTCAAACATCTTGTTAGCTCATTATTTAACTCAACTAACTCACTTTTTAAATTTCGATATGGGAGAGCACCAGGAGGCGGTTCTGGAAGTGGGAGATTTTGCGCAGTTAAAATCTCTAATCCTTTAATTAACTCATTAATTGAACGGATTTGGTCTTCAATATTACCTCTTCCTCTTCCTGAGGCTTCAGCTGTTTTAGCTACATAACTATCTATTTCAGCCTTGCAAACTTTGAGATCATTAATCCATCCCATGCCTTGAGGTTTCGTGCCTGTCGCTGACTCTTGGATTGCTGAACTAAGTCCCGCGCCAATAAGTATATTTAGGTGTTCAGACTGAAAAAGAGCAGTTAACCAAGGTTCTATTCTTAAACGCAAAAAATCAGGAGTGATTTTATCTCCTGGTTTTGCCCATGAGCAGTGTCCAACAACTTTAAATGCACCAACTTCGCTGTGTGGATCCAACTGAACCGGAGACTGGTCATCTCCAAGCTTTAAGTATTGACTCACTTTGAATTCATCCTTCGTTAGAGTTAATAGCTGTTTTTCTTTTCAGCCTAAAATAGGTCGCCCTTGATATACCCGTTTTTTCCATTACTTCCTTAACTTGTACGTCCTTATTAATCAATTCATTAGCTAATTCAGCCTTCTTGTGAGGCTTTCTTCCGAATTTGACCCCCTTAATCATAGCGGTCTTCCGCCCATCGTTAGTTCGCTCCAAGATCCTTTCTCGTTCCGCCTCGGCAACAGCTGCTAGTATCTGGATAACCATTTTTCCCATTGTGCCTTCAGTACTAAGACCATTCTCTAGAAATCGGATAGCGATGCCTTTTTTATAGCAAGTATCCACAATACGAATCATATCAGCGGTATTACGTCCTAGACGATCCATTTTAGTACAGAGGATGATGTCATCTTTCTCCGCTCTGGCAAGGAGTCTCTGTAGCCCTGCACGCTCATCAGTTGCTCCTGACATCATGTCAGTAAATACACGATCATCCCTCACTCCCGCTGTTTTGAGTTCAGTAATCTGGCTCGTCAGTTTCTGATGGCTGGTTGATACTCTTGCATATCCTAATAATGCCATTTTGGTCTCATAAATCGATATTGATACTGCGTAGTATCATAAGGTATAAATCGCGATTTTTGATACTAATGTATGATGCCGTTTTGAGCAGTCTCACAATTTATAATATTTGAGACGGTTAAAAAAAGGACAGAACTCCCGTTTACGAAAGGATGCGCAATGAGTGATGACTTTCTTACCAGCGAACAGACAGAAAACTACGGTCGCTATGTGGCAGACCCAAATGAGGTTCAGCTGGCTCGGTATTTTCATCTGGATGAGCGTGACCTTGCTTTTATTAATCAGCGACGGGGAAAACATAACCGGCTGGGGATTGCACTTCAGCTGACTACGGCGCGCTTTCTGGGAACGTTTCTTCCTGATCCCCTTCAAATTCCCTCATTCATCCGTTTTTACATTGCGGCACAGTTGAACATCAGCCGACCAGAGATCCTTTCCCGGTATGCTGAAAGAGAAAATACCCGCTGGGAGCATCAGGGGCTTATCAAGCTCTATTATGATTATCATGATTTTGGTGATTTCCCCTGGACATTCAGACTGAAGCGTTTGCTCTATACTCGCGCCTGGCTCAGCAATGAGCGTCCAGGTCTGCTGTTTGATTTTGCTACCGCATGGTTGCTGCAAAATAAGATCCTGCTACCCGCAGCCTCGACTCTGACAAGGCTGATTGGCGAAGTACGCGAACGGGCAAGTCGACGATTATGGCGAAGGCTGGCTTTGTTGCCTGACAGCTGGCAGAAAACACAACTGGACGGTTTACTTGAAATACCTGAAGGGCAGCGTATATCGGTGCTGGAGGAGATGCGAAAAGGTCCTGTCACTATCAGTGGGCCGTCATTTACAGACGCCCTGGAGCGATATACCCGACTGCGTAGCATGGAGTTTTCCCGGTTGAATTTCTCCGGTCTGCCTGCCATCCAGCTGCGGAATTTGGCCCGTTATGCCGGAATGGCTTCGGTGAAATACATTTCAAGAATGCCTGACGAACGGCGACTGGCCGTGCTTACTGCGTTTGTGAAAGCACAGGAAATTTCGGCGCTTGACGAGGCCGTGGATGTGCTGGATATGCTTATTCTGGATATCACGCGTTCTGCAAAAAATATCGGGCAGAAAAAGCGGCTCAGGACCCTGAAAGATCTTGATCGTGCCGCGCTATTACTGGCACGGGCATGCACGTTATTACTTGATGAGAACACCGATGAAGCAGCTCTGCGGCAGGCTATTTTTCGCCGCATACCAAAGGACAAACTGGCTGAATCCGTCGGCAAGGTAAATGAGCTGGCGCGCCCGCAAGATACTCAGTTTCAGGATGAAATGGTGGAACAATATGGACGGGTGAAGCGTTTCCTGTCCGCGATGTTGCGTGACTTACACTTTCAGGCCGCCCCGGCCGGGGAGCTCACGTTGTCAGCAATCCATTATCTGGCCGAACTGAGTGGCTCAAAAAAGCGAATTCTCGACGATGCACCAGAGCAAATCATTTCCGGCCCATGGAAACGTCTGGTCTACGACAGAGATGGTAGGATTCTACGAGCGGGTTACTCGCTGTGTCTTCTCGAGCGCCTTCAAGATTCTTTGCGCCGTCGTGATCTCTGGCTGGAGAACAGTGATCGGTGGGGGGACCCGCGTCAAAAATTGCTTCAGGGAGCTGAATGGCAGGCACAACGCATCCCGGTATGTCGGGCGCTGGGTCATCCATCAGACGGAACTAAAGCAGCAGAACAACTGGCTACGCGGCTTGATGACACATGGAAATCAGTGGCTTCACGTTTTGCCTGCAACGCAGCGGTCAGCATAAGCAATGAAGGTAAGCATCCCTCACTGACGATTAGCAGTCTGGATAAACTGGATGAGCCACCGGCACTGATACAATTGAATCGTCGGGTAAGAGAATTGATCCCTCCGGTTGATCTGACGGAGCTGTTGCTTGAAATAGATGCCCGAACCGGTTTTACCCGCGAATTCAGCCACGTCAGTGAATCAGGTGCTCGGGCGCAGGATCTCCAGGTCAGTCTGTGCGCAACACTGCTGGCAGAAGCCTGCAATATAGGGCATGAACCCCTGATAAAGCATAATATTCCCGCGCTTACTCGCCATCGTCTGAGCTGGGTTAAACAAAATTATCTCAGGGCAGAAACGCTGGTCACCGCTAATGCACGGCTGGTTGATTTTCAGTCCACGCTGCCGCTCGCGGGGTACTGGGGAGGTGGTGAGGTTGCCTCCGCAGATGGTATGCGTTTTGTCACACCGGTTAAAACGGTTAATTCCGGACCAAATCGTAAATACTTTGGTTCAGGACGCGGTATCACCTGGTACAACTTCGTCTCCGATCAATACTCCGGTTTCCATGGCATTGTAGTTCCCGGGACGCTTCGTGATTCCATCTTTGTACTGGAAGGGCTTCTGGAGCAGCAGACCGGGCTGAATCCGGTAGAAATTATGACGGACACGGCAGGATCCAGCGATATCATTTTTGGCCTGTTCTGGTTACTGGGCTACCAGTTTTCCCCTCGTCTGGCCGATGCAGGCGGGGCGATATTCTGGCGGGCAGATAAAACGGCACATTATGGTGCCCTGAATGAGCTGGCCCGGGGATGTGTTGAACTGTCAAAAATAGAATCCCAATGGGATGAAATGATGCGAATGGCGGGCTCACTGAAGCTTGGGACCATCCATGCATCAGAGCTTATTCGTTCACTGTTGAGAAGTAGCCGACCATCTGGTCTGGCTCAGGCGATTATGGAAGTGGGCCGGGTCAACAAGACGTTGTATCTTCTCAACTATATCGATGATGAGGATTACCGGCGTCGGATCCTCACTCAGCTCAACCGGGGAGAAGGACGCCATGCAGTGGCTCGAGCCATTTGCTACGGACAACGTGGTGAGATTAGAAAACGCTACCGTGAAGGGCAGGAAGATCAACTCGGTGCTCTGGGTCTGGTGACCAATGCGGTTGTGCTGTGGAATACACTTTACATGCAGGAGGCGTTGTCACATCTTCGCAAATCGGGGGAAACACCTGAAGAGGAGCATCTGGCAAGATTATCGCCGCTGATACATGGCCATATAAATATGCTGGGACATTATACGTTTTCGTTACCGGAAGATATTCTGAAGGGCGAGTTAAGACCATTAAATTTGAATACAAACAATGAATTAACCTCTTAGCGTGGTTTTTTACATCATTGGACCTCGAACCCCTTGTATAACCCCAACCCTGTTGATCGTTCAAATCCCATGAATTTAGCGATGTTCATGGCACCATCACCAAACATACCCTGCGTGTCAGGTTCATTCAGGAACTGACGACCAACTTCACGGGTTATCGTGTTGGCCGAGTCGACAATCAGAATAGCCCCGGCAAGAACGCCTACGGGGGTCATTGAGGAAGTCAGCACGAAGCCAAATACGCCCTGCATACCTGCCAGCACCACTTTAATTCCTGAGATGACATAACCGACCATCCGGTCTTCATCCCTGACGTATTTGATCTGGGCATATAGTTTCGCATAACCGGTCTGGAGCTGCCGGCTCTGCTCAAGCAGACTGCTGTTTTCTGCCTGCAGGTTACGCAGGCAGGTCATGCACTCTTCGTCAGACTTTGCCCGCCGGGCACGCTCAAATTCGCCATTAATGACAGATTTAATTTCATCGATGAATTTGAGACGCGTCAATCCATCCCCCAGATGTCGGGCGCCAACAATATTAGCGGTATTGACGAGTTTGCGGGCCTCCAGATTAATCATGGTTTCTGCCCAGAGTCGTGCCTGGCTTTTGTTTCCCGGAAGAATTATATCCATTTTACTCATCCTGATTGAAAATCACCCGTTAAAGCTTATCGCGCTCCCGGATTTAGGCAACCCTGCTTTAAAGGGTAAAATAATAGTCTGATGCTGTCAGTAAACCTTCGCCCATGATGGCCAGCCTGTGTAGTCCAGGGTTCATGGAACATGTATGCCGCGAAGCGGCATGGAGACGCCAGCCGGAGCTGAACCGGGTGATTCTGGTGAGGGGCGTCGTAACCGGCATCAGCCGTTACGGATTGATAGGTTCTGCCAATCCCATCCCTTCCCTGCAAAGCTATACCCGCTTAAAGCTTCCTGATTGCTAATGTGCGCGGTCGGAGTGAGTCCGTCAAGGCCTCTGGCCGCTGACGGGCTGTATCTCCGCGTTAGCGCCGTCAGGCGCTTACGAGCGTGTACAGCGGGCTTGCCGCGACGCTAACTGCAGCAGCTCTGATTTCTAGTTACAACATCCCTCTTAAAGCGAGGGTGTTCCGGCCCTTCGGGCCGGGGCGGCGTCGGTTTAGCAGGGGTCAGGTAAGTATGCAGTGTTGGGTTCTGGCCAGAACGGGGCCCGGCGCTTGCGACGGGAGGTACTTTTGATTTTGTTCTGAGCGCGAGGCCGTGAGGCCGCTGCATGCGAAGGCATTTTTCGTTATCCACAGAGTGACTGCAGACAAAGATCTACTCTGGAATGAAATGAACAGAGAGATAAAAACGGTGAAGTAAGACTGTTTTGCGGAATGTCTTTTATTCGTTTCCGGGTTACTTCACTTATTCGTTTGCGGATTTCTGTGTAAAAAAAGAGACAGTGGCCACTGGGGGCCATAACGACAAGCAGAACGTCATGGTGACCGGAAGGAGAACGGAGTGAAGGTTGAAAAATGAGCAGAGTGGCCGAAAAAAACCAGCACGAAAAGCCCCGGTGAGGGGCCCGTAAACAAGAAGACTGTTGTGTCGTCTGTGACTAGTCCGGGGGAGAAAGCGCCAGATCCAGCTGGTAAAGATGCTGGATGGCCAGAGCCTTCAGGCGCTCAGATGTGCACCAGTACGCTTCGTCAGGCGGGAGGGTGCGGTAAATCCATTCAGACATTGCATGGAGTCGTTCATCTGCCGGCAGCTTAATCAGATTGTTGGCACGTTTACGCTCCGCGCCTTTTTTGCGGCGGTAAACGAGTGCCTCCCGACGCTTACGGTCAGACCAGCATTTCCGCGCAGAGTGGGCCTGAACATCATCATGTTCGCTCATCACTACTTCCCGGATCAGCTGCTCACGCTCGGCGCTCTGACGGAGCTTCTTCTCCTGCTCTTTAAACAGCTTGTCCATATCGACGCTCAGCATCTGGAATCCCACGGGGGTTATATAGACATACGTTGGCAACCAGGTGCGGGATTCACGATCCCAGGCGCGTTCTTCTGCGAGGCCCAGAACGCCAAACCGTACCTGTTCCTCAATAAGCCGTGAAAGGCGTGACACCGTCACCTCCGTTTCAGGAATGACATTGCCTTTTGGGTCCTTTGCACTGAGTTCTTTTGCAAGACGGGAGATACACATGCCGACGGTATGCTTGCCGGCATCACAGAAGCTGATGAGCACTGGCCAGAGCGCATCGAGCAGGCGCTGACGTTCCGGACGGAAGCCATATTTACGTCCCGCCTTACGGCGGCCGGCGACATAGAGAGGGTGACGAGAAACATGCATGCGCAGGCTGACCTGCCCGGTTTCTTTGTCTTTTTTCACCAGGCGATTGTAGGCATGACCGAGCTGTCCGGAGAGCTTTTTATAATGCTCCGGGCGATACCAGGCCGGGTTCTCACATTTGGCTTTTGTGGAATGCTCACCGCGTTTGCGGCGGGTCAGTTTTTTGACCGGTGCAATGAGGAAATTACCCTGAGTGCCGGCATCGACATCCTGGCAGAAACGGGTTAGCTCATCTTTCGGTAGATCTGACCAGTGAACAGAAATCTGATTGTCATTCACGGCGGCCTGTTCTTATGGCGGCCGGGTGTTGTGTTATGTGGTGCATGCGTTATAATCCTTCACAGGCAACGCGCCTGCTTTTGGACCCCCTGATATCTGTGTCTTCCGCCAAGATGATGACAGATGTCGGGGGGGGTTGTGCATTCAGGCTCCGGGAAATCCCGTTACCTGCTCCTGAACGTTTTACTGGACACGTCCTGTCCCTGTCTGTTTCCGGAAGTCCGCATTTCTTCCGTAAAACCATCTTCTGCCACCCGCCTGCCTCACCACAAAGCAGTCAAACCG
>OKVL01001078.1_pt1 | contig 12529 bp, 12 predicted proteins | sample 1606791 | NCBI WGS metagenome assembly OKVL01 (sample SAMN03281006, study PRJEB24777) | human gut metagenome | isolation source: fecal sample PR165 from 1 month old male Malay infant, vaginally delivered...
ACTCCAACAAAGTTCTGGATCTGATTGCCCACATCTCCAAATAAGTTGAGATGAAAAAGTAATCTGTAAGAGCGACTATGGTCGCTCTTTTTTTTGCCTGAAGATACCCGTCATACTTCGAGTTGCAGGTGTGTTGGCTACGCTCTCTCACCCGAATCACTTACTACAGTAAGCTCATCGGGGTTCGTTCACTTGCCGCCGTCCTGCAACCCGAATTATTTAGGGTTAAAAAGGATTGCGTAATGATTAATAAAATTTTTGCACTTCCGGTAGTCGAACAAATTGCCCCGGTACTCTCCCGCCGTCAGCTTGATGAGCTTGAGGTCATTGTTGTCGATCACCCGCAGGTTAAAGCCTCTTTTGCGCTGCAGGGCGCACATCTTCTTTCCTGGAAACCAAACGGTGAAGAAGAAGTCCTGTGGTTAAGTAACAATACGCCGTTTAAAACCGGTGTTGCGCTGCGTGGCGGCGTACCGATTTGCTGGCCGTGGTTTGGCCCTGCCGCTCAGCCTGGCCTGCCGTCTCATGGTTTTGCACGTAACCTGCCCTGGACGCTGAAGGCGCATAACGAAGACGAGAAAGGTGTCGTACTGACGTTCGAACTGCAAAGCAGCGCTGAAACGCATCAGCTTTGGCCGCACGAGTTCTGCCTGCTGGCCCGTTTCAAAGTGGGCGCCACCTGCGAGATGGAGCTGGAAGCGCACGGTGAGTTTGAAACCACCTCCGCGCTGCATACCTATTTCAATGTGGGTGATATTGCGGCAGTGAAAGTCAGCGGTCTTGGCGATCGTCTGATCGATAAAGTGAATGATGCCAAAGAAGACGTACTGGCTGATGGTATCCAGACCTTCCCGGACCGTACCGATCGTGTCTATCTGAATCCGGAAGCGTGCAGCGTCATTCATGATGATGCGCTGAATCGCAATATTGACGTAATCCACCACCACCATCTGAATGTCGTGGGCTGGAACCCAGGCCCGGCGCTGTCTGTCAGCATGGGCGACATGCCGGATGACGGCTACAAAACATTTGTTTGCGTAGAAACGGCTTACGCCACGGCACCGCAGAAAACCACCGAAGAAAAACCGTCTCGTCTGGCACAAACGATTCGTGTTGCTAAGCGCTAAGATCGTGTCAGTTGCCTGATAGTGTTTGCGCCATCAGGCAACTCAGCGCGCCATGCAGCAAATCAGGCCATATCCAGCGCCGTTTTACCTTTTGGCGCCGGATATTCCTTATCTAACTGCGTCAGCTCATCGGCAGAGAGCGTTATCTCCAGTGCCGCGGCATTCTGTTCGACATGCGCCACATTCGCGGCTTTCGGAATGGCTATCACCCCCGAAAGACGAATAACCCATGCCAGTAAAATCTGCGCAGCGCTGGCATTGTGGGCGCGCGCAATGTCATTGACCACTGGGTTAGAAAGCAAGTCCCCCCGTAGCCGCCCTGCCTGAGCCAGCGGACTGTAGGCCATAACCGGCATCTGCTGTTGCTGGCACCATGGCAGTAAATCATATTCAATGCCGCGTGATGCTAAATGATAGAGCACCTGATTAGTTGCACAGTGTCGTCCACCTGCAACCTGCCATAATGCCTGCATATCATCGTAATCAAGATTAGAGACGCCCCAGCGGCGGATTTTGCCCTGCGCAATAAGCGTTTCCATAGCGTCAACGGTCTCAGCAAATGAAAAGTCTCCCGTCCAGTGCAACAAATAGAGATCCAGATAATCGGTTTTCAAACGACGCAGGCTGGCTTCGCAGGCGGCAATCGCTTTCTTGCCCGCGGCATTCCATGGATAAACCTTCGAAACTAAAAAAGCGCTATCACGCCGACCTGACAGCGCCTCGCCAACAACCTCTTCCGCTGCACCATCTGCGTACATTTCGGCTGTATCAATCAATCGCAGGCCAAGATCCAGCCCAGCCCGTAACGCGGCGACTTCATCCCGACGTCGGGCTGAATCCTCGCCCATGTACCATGTTCCCTGCCCAATCGCAGGAAGCGATACCTGCTCCGTAAACATCACCTGTTTCGCTGTCATCGCACCCTCCTGTGTTAATGCACCACAGTAAAGCAAAACAACAGACATGCGTCCTGTTATGGTGCACAAATTGCACCATCATAGTTTGGCGTGTGGGCCGTTAATACGATTAAAGTCAAAGGCCCGGGATCTGATGCAGATCCCAAGCCTAAATAATGCAAAATTTTCACTAGCCAGCGCTTATTTCAACCGACCTAAATATTTGCCCTCTTTCATGGCGTTAATTTTTCCGTTTTTATAGACAATGACGGAAATCAAACCCGCACTGTAAGTTTGTGCATCGGCATTATTTTCATCATTTGCCGCAGGGTTGCCATTAATATATGCAATACCATCAGCGCCACGTTTAAAGTCCACGCCCAGCTTATTCACATGCACGGATGTGGTTTTGCTGGCGTGCACCGGGGCATTAGCGTCGCTGACCTGAGTTTTGTGTTCATGCTGTAATTGCTGACGATATGCTTCGCTGATAGCATAAGCAGGCGCAGCAGATGAAGCCACCAACGCAGCGATAATAATCAATTTCTTCATGAGTTAAACCTTAGTATTTATCGTGTTTGTGGTGATGGTCGGGATGGGTGCCATCGGAGCTATACAGATTTTGCGCGTTTTCCAGGACCTGTTTTTCAGCCGCGGCATTGATTGTCGCCTGACGGTTTTGTTCGGCGATGTAGCAGGCATCGCGGCTGATCCCTTTGTTTTCGCATGCACTCATGCGTGAAGCCTCGTTGGTGCATCCAGCCAGGACCCCGCCCATCACAGCTATCATGATTAACTTTTTCATTATTTATACCAGGTTTTTACTCAAGATATCCCCGTGGCATATTTAAGGCCTTACCACGAGAGTTGCTATCACTACTTTTAAAGTTTAATGAATATCGGCAATAGGATATTTAATGTCAATTTTAATTTTTTCAGACAAATACCTAAAGGATGTAAAATAAAAACAAATGATTAATTTTTTATTTTTTCACCTGAAAGTTAACATTCGAAATAAGCCAAAATAGTTATCAGTTATCTTTATGCCACTTGAGAATAAATACCTCGCGCATCGCAATACAATAAACCACAGTATTATCAATAAATTATGAACCCAGAAAACGACAACCCACAACAATAAATCATTAAGACATGGCGATATTACCTCATGCAAAAAAACAATAGCTATCAGGCTAATCAAATGAGAGGTTTATTTTTAGTAACGGCAAAAGAAATACCAGGTTAAATAATCGTTGCGGCCAGGCGAAACATAAAACCACTATAAAAATGCAATCTCATGTTTTAGATCAATATTCATCCCCACGAAACATAAAAAAGCCCGCATCTCTGCAGGCTTGTATTTGACGCGCAATAGCATCAGAACTTGTAAGTCACACCCACCGAGAAGATGCCAGACCAGGACTTATCGACCATCGGGCTATCCTTCACTTCATCACTCAAACGCACATAACGGCCAGTGCCGTATACGTTCCAGTTGCCAAGGAAGTTATAGCTCGCGGTCAACTCCAGGTACGGATCCCATCCATCGTCAGCGTTGTAGCTATTCAGACCACTGCGGCGAGACTCGTGATTGGACACGCCATAATAATAGTCGTTGTAGTTTTCGCTGCTGTACTGCACACCGATACCCGGCGTCAAAGTCAGCGCACCGTTAGTGTAACGGTAGAGCCAGGCCAGATCCCAGATAAAGCCGTTGCTATTATCCAGGGTATCACCCGCCAGAGCGGTACGCAGGAAACCATACTGGGTGTTATGTACATACGAGAGGCCAGCCATCAGGCTGCTTTTACGCTTGTCGAGTTGGCGCAAAGCATGGCTGTCGCTGTCACCCGGCTTGAAATGCGTCGGATCATAGTACGCCATGATGGAGAGCTTATCTGCCGTATCATTCCACAGATAGTAGCCGCCACCCAGACCGTGGAACCAGACGTTATCGCCTTCATAGGTGACAACCGGAACGGGATAAACATCGCGGTCATACTGTTTGTACGGGCTGTTAATCACGCCGACACCTGCACCAACAGTCCACTGACTTTCCGCGTGTGCGGTGCTAACTGCGGTTGCGGCAAGCACGCCAAGTGCCAGAAGTTTGAGTTTGGTCACAATCCATAATTCCTTATTCAAATGTGTAGCGGTCAAAGTGTAACCGCCAATACGCTTCAGCCCAACTATTTTACGTATTAGTCCAGGAATGTAACCCCCTAATTTCTCAGCGAGTGATGACATTTTGCTTGCAGGATGGTGAACACTACATGAATCCCGCCCCATTTCTTTACATAAGATGTGCTTTTTTTGCTGATGAGTTATTGATATGCCATTGAAATTCATTTGCGCACCCAGGCAAGTTTTGCAAATGCCATCTACGCTTAATTTTAGAAGGTGTATCACCGAATACGTTGATCTCCTGACCATCAAAATGGCATGAGAGTTGCTTATTTCTTCAGCAGCGACGTCGTTCAGTTTACCTCTTCAGGGGCCTCTACTATTCATATGAACGGCTCTTAACATGTGCTAAAAAACGAAAGGACGGCATACCATGAATATATTCGATCACTATCGCCAGCGTTACGAAGCTGCCAAGGACGAAGAGTTCACGCTGCAGGAGTTTCTTACCACTTGTCGGCAAGATCGCAGTGCTTATGCCAACGCGGCAGAGCGGCTATTAATGGCTATTGGTGAGCCTGTCATGGTTGACACTGCCCACGAACCTCGTCTTTCTCGACTCTTTTCGAATCGGGTAATTGCACGCTATCCCGCTTTCGAAGAGTTTTACGGCATGGAAGATGCCATTGAGCAGATTGTTTCTTATTTGAAACATGCAGCTCAGGGGTTAGAAGAGAAGAAACAGATTCTGTATCTGTTGGGGCCTGTGGGAGGGGGGAAATCATCTCTCGCTGAGCGACTCAAGTCGCTGATGCAGAGAGTTCCGATTTATGTCCTGAGCGCCAATGGCGAACGTAGCCCGGTTAACGATCATCCGTTGTGCCTGTTTAATCCACAGGAAGATGCGCAGATCCTGGAAAAAGAGTATGGGATCCCGCGTCGCTACCTCGGGACGATCATGTCGCCATGGGCGGCGAAACGCCTGCACGAATTTGGCGGGGACATTACAAAATTCCGCGTCGTCAAAGTCTGGCCGTCTATTCTGGAGCAGATCGCTATCGCCAAAACGGAACCTGGCGATGAAAACAACCAGGATATCTCTGCGCTGGTCGGGAAAGTGGATATTCGTAAACTCGAACACCACGCCCAGAACGATCCTGATGCCTACGGTTACTCGGGGGCGTTGTGCCGCGCTAACCAAGGGATTATGGAGTTCGTAGAGATGTTTAAAGCACCGATTAAAGTGCTGCATCCTCTGCTGACCGCCACCCAGGAAGGTAACTACAACGGGACGGAAGGTATCTCTGCCCTGCCGTTTAACGGAATTATACTTGCCCACTCGAACGAGTCCGAATGGGTGACGTTCCGCAACAACAAAAACAATGAGGCGTTCCTCGACCGTGTTTACATTGTCAAAGTGCCTTATTGCCTGCGGATCTCCGAAGAGATCAAAATTTACGAGAAATTGCTTAATCACAGTGAGCTGACCCATGCGCCTTGCGCACCAGGCACGCTGGAAACGCTCTCCCGTTTCACCATTCTTTCTCGTCTGAAAGAACCTGAGAACTCGAGCATTTACTCGAAGATGCGCGTTTACGATGGCGAAAGTCTGAAAGATACCGATCCAAAAGCGAAATCCTATCAGGAGTATCGGGATTACGCCGGGGTCGATGAGGGAATGAACGGTCTGTCCACGCGTTTCGCGTTTAAGATCCTCTCTCGCGTCTTTAACTTTGATCATGCCGAAGTCGCGGCGAACCCGGTGCATCTGTTCTACGTCCTGGAACAGCAAATCGAGCGTGAACAGTTCCCTCAGGAGCAGGCAGAACGTTATCTTGAGTTCCTGAAAGGCTACCTGATCCCGAAATATGCTGAATTTATTGGCAAAGAGATTCAGACAGCTTATCTCGAATCCTATTCCGAATACGGACAGAACATTTTCGACCGTTACGTCACCTATGCGGATTTCTGGATTCAGGATCAGGAGTACCGCGACCCGGATACCGGTCAACTGTTCGATCGCGAGTCGCTGAACGCAGAGCTGGAAAAAATTGAGAAGCCAGCGGGTATCAGTAACCCGAAAGACTTCCGTAACGAGATCGTCAACTTTGTTCTGCGCGCCAGAGCGAATAACAGCGGTCGCAATCCAAACTGGACCAGTTACGAAAAACTGCGCACGGTGATTGAGAAGAAAATGTTCTCCAATACCGAGGAGTTGCTGCCGGTTATTTCGTTCAACGCCAAAACCTCGACTGACGAGCAGAAAAAACACGACGATTTTGTCGACCGTATGATGGAAAAAGGCTACACGCGTAAACAGGTGCGTTTACTGTGCGAATGGTATTTGCGCGTACGTAAATCGTCTTAAGAGCATAAATGGCCCGGAAAATTTATCCGTTTACCGGGCCAATATTTCTTCTGTACGCGAAATCATTCAAGAGGTATCAAGGCGGCAAATGAGTGTATTCCCAGAAGCGTACATAAGTACGTGACTGGGTGAGCGAATGCAGCCAACGCGGAGACAACTTGAAGGATGAAGCGTAAGTTGGCAAATGCAGTACGGGGGGCTTATGACCTGGTTTATTGACCGGCGTCTTAACGGCAAAAACAAGAGCACGGTAAACCGCCAGCGCTTCTTACGCCGTTATAAATCGCAAATTAAACAGTCGATCTCCGAGGCCATTAACAAGCGTTCGGTGACTGATGTGGATAGCGGCGAATCTGTCTCTATTCCGACTGATGATATTAGCGAACCGATGTTTCATCAGGGGCGCGGTGGCTTGCGCCATCGTGTGCATCCGGGTAATGACCATTTTGTGCAGAATGACCGTATTGAACGTCCACAGGGCGGAGGCGGCGGTTCGGGAAGCGGACAAGGCCAGGCGAGTCAGGATGGCGAGGGTCAGGATGAATTCGTCTTCCAGATTTCTAAAGATGAATATCTCGATCTGCTGTTCGAAGATTTAGCTCTGCCAAACCTTAAACAGAATCAGCAGCGTCAGCTAACGGAGTACAAAACGCACCGGGCTGGTTTTACCTCTAACGGTGTGCCGGCCAACATCAGCGTGGTGCGCTCCCTGCAAAATTCACTGGCGCGTCGCACGGCAATGACGGCAGGTAAGCGTCGCGAACTGCATGCGCTCGAAGCGGATCTTGAGACCATCGCGAAAAGTGAACCGGCTCAGTTGCTGGAAGAGGAACGGTTACGCAAAGAAATTGCCGAACTACGGGCAAAAATCGAACGCGTGCCGTTTATCGACACCTTTGACTTACGCTACAAGAATTATGAAAAACGGCCCGATCCTTCCAGCCAGGCGGTGATGTTCTGTCTGATGGACGTTTCCGGTTCGATGGATCAGTCGACCAAAGATATGGCAAAGCGTTTTTATATTCTGCTGTATCTGTTCTTAAGCCGCACCTATAAGAATGTGGAAGTGGTTTATATCCGCCACCACACCCAGGCGAAAGAGGTAGATGAGCATGAGTTCTTCTACTCTCAGGAAACCGGGGGAACTATCGTCTCCAGCGCGCTGAAGTTAATGGATGAAGTGGTGAAAGACCGCTACGACCCTGCTCAGTGGAATATCTATGCCGCGCAGGCGTCGGATGGTGATAACTGGGCGGATGATTCACCGTTGTGTCATGAGATTCTGGCGAAAAAACTGTTGCCGGTAGTGCGATATTACAGCTATATCGAAATTACCCGCCGAGCGCACCAGACCTTATGGCGTGAATATGAACATCTGCAATCAACCTTTGAAAATTTTGCGATGCAGCATATCCGCGATCAGGATGATATTTATCCGGTATTCCGCGAACTGTTTCATAAGCAAAGTACCACCAGCAATAATTAAGTAACCACTTTCGGCCGAGGCTCAGGCTTCGGCTGATTACATTACCCTGTATCATGATCGTGACATTTTGCAATGGTTTATCCCGCCGCTTCGTTAGAGCGAATGTGGAGCATGTGGTAAAATCGCATCTCTAACCTATGGGCTGTAATTCATTATGAAGTTGCATCATAAAGCGCTCAGGCTCTTTATCTCAGTCAGCGTTGTTGTTTTGACATCTTCTTTTTTAGTTTATGAACTCATTGCCAGCGATAAGGCAATGAATGCCTATATGCGCTATATCAATGAGAAAGCCGACTCCTCCTTTCTCTATGATAAGTACACCAATCAGAGTATTGCAGCCCATCTGATGCGCACATTTTCATCCCCTAAGGGACCCGCATCTGTCGAACAACAAAAAGCGTTCTGCGATGCTTTCGATAGCGTTAACGGTACACATGGGCTCAATCTCACAGCGCATAATTATCTGCCATTACACGGTACGTTGCAGACCACCTCCACGAAATGTAGCGGGCAACTTGAAGACGTATTCCTGTTACCCTCTTTTGACCGGGCGGTGAACGTCAATCGCCTGCAAAAGGATTATGGGCAGGGATTAGGGACGCTGGAGTATAAATTTCGCTACTACGTCGATCTGAAAAATAACTACGTCTATTTCTATGACCTGATCGACTCACGGAAATTTGCGATACACAACTGGACATTTTTGCAAAAAGGCTCGCTGGGAATCGATCAGAACGATATTGACGGTATTTTCACTGGTCGTACGGTGATCTCCAGTATTTATGAGGATAACCTGACCGAGAAAAAGGTGATGAGCTTTTTAACGCCGGTCTACTATGCCGGTAAGCTAAAAGGCGTGGTGATGGTGGATATTAACAAAGAAAATTTAAAAAATATCTTTTATACCAGCGATCGCCCTCTCGTCTGGCGTTTTCTTAACGTGACGCTCTCGGATATCAGCTCAGGAAAAGAGATTATTGTTCACCAAAGTGAGACCCATTTATTCCGCTACGTTCACTACGAAAAGGACATCCCTGGCGGCATACGCGTCACGTTATCTCTTGATTTTATGTACTTTATCGTCTCATCATGGAAAATATTCGCCTTTTATCTTCTGGCAACGATATTGCTGCTGAATATGGTCAGAACTCATTTTCGGTTGTATCACAACGTCACGCGGGAAAATATCAGCGATGCGATGACCGGACTCTATAACCGTAAAATTTTGACGCCGATGCTCGAACAGCGTTTGCAGCAGTTGGTCAACACGGGAACCCTCGTGACCTTTATCGCCATTGATTGCGATAAGCTTAAAGTCATTAATGACACATTGGGGCATAAGGAAGGTGATCGCATTATCACCCTTCTGGCTAAAGCCATTCAAACCTCGATTCGTAAAAGCGACTATGCCATCCGACTCGGCGGGGATGAATTTTGCATTATCCTCATCGATCATCCCAGTGAATTAACGCACCGCGTGCTGGAACGGATTCGCTACAACTTACAAATTATTGCGCAAGATATATCAATCAGCTTCTCTGCCGGGATTTATAATATGCAGCCAAACGACACCATTGATGATGCTTACAAAGCATCGGATGCCCAACTCTATCTGAACAAACAGAAAAAACGCACCGATGCGTAATCATTTTTCAGCCAGGATTTTCATTGTTGTACCAGGAGCAAGTCATGACGGAAGTGAACAAAGGTAACGCAACGCATCAGCGTTTAATTTCGTTATTATCAGAACAAGGCGCGACGTATCGCGTGGTTAGCCATGAAGCCGTCGGCAAATGTGAAGCGGTCTCTGAAATTCGCGGTACTGCATTGGGCCAGGGCGCAAAAGCGCTGGTCTGTAAAGTGAAGGGTAACGGCGTTAATCAGCATGTTCTGGCGATTCTCTCTGCCGACCAGCAGGCCGACCTGAGCCTGTTGGCCGGCCATATCGGCGGGTTGAGAGCGTCGCTCGCCAGCCCGGCGGAAGTCGATGAACTGACGGGTTGCGTATTTGGCGCCATCCCACCATTTAGTTTCCATCCGAATCTCAAACTGGTCGCCGATCCGCTGTTGTTTGAACGTTTTTCTGAAATTGCGTTCAATGCCGGAATGCTGGAAAAATCTGTGATCATGGATACTGCTGATTACCTGCGAATTGCACAACCGGAATTAATTTCGTTCCGCCGCGTTCAATAACAGCCGAGTTAGCAGTAAATAACGCCGCATCGTGCATTAGCTCAAAAAAATCATAATTATTAAATAAAGCCTGTTCCGTCACGCGTTTACGCGTACAGTAAGCAGGCTTATTTTTTCTTTTGGCAAGGAAACTACGATGTTTGATGTCACTTTGCTGATCCTCCTCGGACTGGCAGCTCTGGGCTTTGTCAGCCACAACACCACTGTCGCTGTTTCAATTCTGGTGCTGATCATCGTCCGTGTAACCCCTCTGAATACGTTCTTTCCGTGGATTGAAAAACAGGGACTGACCATCGGGATTATTATTCTGACTATCGGCGTAATGGCACCGATCGCCAGCGGAACGCTACCGCCCTCCACGCTCATTCACTCCTTTGTAAACTGGAAATCACTGGTCGCAATTGCCGTCGGCGTGGTTGTCTCCTGGCTTGGCGGGCGCGGCGTCACGCTGATGGGCAGCCAGCCCCAGCTTGTGGCCGGTTTACTGGTCGGTACGGTGCTGGGCGTGGCGCTGTTTCGCGGCGTACCGGTGGGGCCGCTTATTGCGGCAGGTCTGGTCTCGTTGATTGTTGGGAAGCAGTAGCAAGTCAGCTCAGATAACGGCCTGGGGTCTGCCCCAGGCCTTTTTTGAACATCGTGATAAATGCGGTGGTTGAATCATAACCGAGCATTTGCGCGACCTGCTGCACATTATGACCATCGATCAGCGCCTGCAGCGCCAGAATCAACTGCAGCTGATGACGCCAGCGGCGAAAGCTCAATCCCGTTTCCTTGACGACCAGCCGGGCAAGGTTGCGCTCACTCATCGCAAATACGTCGGCCCACTGCCCCAGCGTCTGCCATTGGGCAGGCTCTCGCGCCATTGTCGCGACCATTCTGCGGATTTTCGGATGATCGGAAACCGGTAACTGCAGTTGCTCCTGCGGCTGCTGCGGGAGTTCATCAAACAACACCTGCGTCAGTCGCTGAGTTGACGGTTCCAATCGTTGGTCGTCCGTTTTCGACGCCAGCGAGAGAATGAGCTCCCGGCACAAGGGAGATATCTTTAGCGTACAACAACGCTCAGGCATCACGACGGCATGAGGTTCAATAAACAAGAAACACAATTGTGCGCCTACGGTTACATGGTTACTGTGCGGAATTTCACCAGGGATCCACACCGCATATTGGGGAGGTACCATCCACATGGCATTTTCGACCTCGCAGGTAATCGCGCCATGCAAAGCCAGAATCAACTGCCCCTTACGATGCTGATGCAGCGGACTAAAGAGTTCATCTTCCCGGGCCTGAATGCAGAACGCCACCGCGGCATCATGGTGAAGGTCAGGTTCATACCCATCCAATCTTAGTCCCAACATAAGAATGTCCGATTTTAGCGATAAACTGTCATTTTAACTTGATTCACTCATGGCGTAAAAACGCTAAGGTATCGCCTCGCCTGACAAGATGAGAAAAAAATGATAAATACGCCTTCCTCCCGCGGTAAAAACGCTGCTTTGCTGATCGCGGGTATCCTGATGATTGCCACCACGCTGCGCGTTACCTTTACCGGCGCCGCCCCGCTGTTAGATGCAATTCGTGCCGACTACGGTCTGAGTACCGCCCAAACGGGACTGTTGACCACCCTTCCGCTGCTGGCCTTCGCGCTGGTATCCCCTCTGGCCGCAGCCGTTGCGCGCCGCTGGGGCATCGAACGCAGCCTGTTTGCCGCTATGCTGCTGATTTGCGCAGGTATTACGATACGCTCGCTGCCCTCACCGGGATTGCTGTTTAGCGGAACCGCTATCATCGGGTGCGGAATAGCCCTGGGAAATGTCCTGTTGCCTGGGCTAATTAAGCGTGATTATGCCCAGCATGTGGCAAAACTTACTGGCGCTTACTCGCTGACCATGGGCGCAGCGGCGGCGCTGGGTTCAGCCATGGTTGTTCCGCTGGCGTTAAATGGATTTGGCTGGCGCGGCGCACTGATGGTACTGATGGTTTTTCCGCTGCTGGCGCTGGTTATCTGGTTACCCCAGTGTCGTCAGACGGGCAATGCCAGCCTGAGTAACTCACGCGCATTACATTCCCGTGCTATCTGGCGCTCCGGCCTCGCCTGGCAGGTGACCCTGTTTCTGGGAATCAACTCGCTTATCTATTACGTGATCATCGGCTGGTTGCCCGCCATTTTAATCAGCCACAGCTACAGCGAGGCGCAGGCCGGTTCGTTACACGGTTTACTGCAACTGGCGACCGCCGCGCCAGGGTTATTGATTCCCCTCGTCCTGAACAGATTTAAGGATCAGCGTGCCATCGCCGCCCTGGTTTCAGTAATGTGCGCCGTTGGCGCGGCGGG
>OKVL01001100.1_pt1 | contig 12308 bp, 10 predicted proteins | sample 1606791 | NCBI WGS metagenome assembly OKVL01 (sample SAMN03281006, study PRJEB24777) | human gut metagenome | isolation source: fecal sample PR165 from 1 month old male Malay infant, vaginally delivered...
TTCGATGGTCGTCGGCGTACGGGACACGGTTCCGGCAAAGCCCAATGCCGTCAATCCATTGGCGAGAAAAACCCGGGCAGCCTCGCGGCCTGCGCCTTCATTGTCGATATTGACGTCATCGGCCCCGGTTTCGGATCGTCCGAGCACGATGAGCGGCTGACCGTTGCGCCGCGCCAGCTCGACGAAAGAGGAGGGGGGAGAACCGGACAGAATGATCGTTGCCTCGGCGCGGTAGCCGAACAGCGTTTTTTGCGCCGCGACAAGTTCCTCCTCCGTGCGGCCGGTATTGATGACGATAGGTACGCTGCCGCGATGGATCAGCGCCTTGGTCAAGGCTGCGACGAGATGCGAGCGGTAGCCCAGCTCCGGATTGGTAACGACAAGGCCGACCAGCCGGCTTGTTCTTGCCAAAAGACCCCGCGCCAGATCGTTGACCTGATAGCCGAGCTCCTCGGCGGCAGCCATGATCTTTTCGCGTTTCTTGGCAGAAACACTGGCACCGGGTGTGAACGCCCGCGACACCGCAGAGCGGGACACGCCAGCCTTTCTTGCCACCTCGACGGCACTGACATAGTGCTGGGTCTTCTTCGGTAGATCGTCGCCGTTCGAATCCATGCTTGTTCCTCTAGTGTCCAACCTTGGACAGCACATCGGCGCGCAAGAATCGCTCCACCACCAGCATAAAGCCGATAGACGGGATGAGTAGCAGCAGCGCGGTGATCGATGCAATCTGATAGTTGCCATCGGGCGCGCCAACGAAATAGCTGCCGGTAAACTCATCCAACGACTCCAGAAACACAAAAATAGCACTGGCGAGAAGCCCGGGCGCCGCAAGAGGCAGGGTCACGTCACGAAAGGCGCGCAGGGGACCGGCACCAATGGACCGGGCGGCTTCCTCCAGATCGATCTGCACGGCGGAGAACGCTGCCGTGGCAATCCACACCGCATAGACGAGACCGTGCGTGACATGCACCAGCACCACGCCCATGATCGTGCCGTTCAGGCCAATCTGGTAGAAGAACCGCGCGATGTTCACATAGACGGGCAGATTGGGGAAAGCCTGCGGAATGAGGAAGGCGAGCAGGATCAGGCTGCGGAACGGCAGTTTCAGCCGCGACAGCGCGTAACCGGCCGGAACGGCCAGCGCGAGGGCCACCACCACGGTCAAGCTGGCCACGACAATGCTCGTCACCAGCGATTCCATGGCATTGCCGCGCGGCGAGAACACCCGCTGCCAGAAGCTGAAGCCATATTCCAGCGGCAGCATATGTGGAAAATACCATTTCTCCGCGACGGTCCACAGCAGGAGGTTGGTCAGCGGCCCGAAAATCACAAAGGCAAGCAGGCCAAGGACGAGCGCCCGGGGAACCCACCAAAAATCAATTCGGGTCATCACGAACGCTCCTTCACCGACTGGCGCAGATAGATGAGGGCGACACCGGCCGTCAGCAGCAGCGATATCATGCCGAGCGCATTGGCAACGCCATAATCGCCATGGGCATTGATGCGGAATGCAATATCGGCGGTCAGCATGGTGGGGGATTGCGCATTGATCATCAGCGGCACCGAAAGCACCGACATCATGGTGACAAAGGAGAGGATAAGGCCGACCAGCAGGGTTCCCGCGATTTGCGGGACAATGATTTCGATGAGGATGCGCAGCCGCGAAGCGCCAAGATTGCGGGCGGCTTCAATGGTGCTGCGATCCAGCGAGGCCATCGCACCCGCGACCAGCAGCGTCACGAATGGTGTCTGCTTCCAGACGAAGGCGATGACGATGCCGCGCCAGTCAAGAAAGCCGACCGTTTGAAGTGGCGTCAGGACGCCCAGGCTGACAAGGATATTGTTCATCAGGCCATTCTTGGCAAGGAATGTGCGCAGTATCTGGCCGACGACAATAAACGGAATGAACATGGGCCAGCGGTAGAGCCAGCGCAGTACGGCGACAGCACGCGGATTCTCGCCCAGCGTGAGATATCCGCCAATAGCGATCGAAAAAAAGCCGATCAGCAGGGTGGAAACGCCGACAATCAGCAGCGTGAAAATCATGTCGCTGGAGTAAAGCTCGAAGGATTTGGAAAAATTCCCGATGCCGTAGCTATCGCCGACAACAAATGCGCCGACAATCGACGCGCCAAGCGGCACGATGAAAAACAGCACGATCATGACCAGTGCCGGGATCACGAGAAGAATGGCGAGAAGGCGTTTCTGCATCGGCATATTCCAGAAGAGGGGAGGGGACCACCGGCGTGGGCCGGTGGTCCGAACGGCACGCGCTATTAGTTGGCTACGTTGCGCTCATATGCTTCGAGAATTGCCGAATTGTACTTGGCAATCGGGAAGGGCTTTGCCTTGGTGGCAAGATCTTCCGGGGAAATATCGATAAAGAGCTTGTCCCAGCTGGCTTTGTCGAGTTCCGGCTGCACATATTTCGCATCGATGCCAGGGTACCAGTTGAAGCGCTTGACGATGCCTTCAGCCTGAACCTTCGGGCTGGTGGCAAGGGCAACGAACTTCTCGGCCAGCGCCGTGTTCGGGCTCTTGGCAGGGATGACATAGTGCATCGGCTGACCGGGCATGCCGGGAGCAGGCAGGAACAGCTTCATTTCCGGCGGAAGCTTGCCGTCTGCCTTCCAGGAATAGAACATATCAACCCAGACCGGGCCCATGGCGATTTCGCCGCGGCTCAGCATGTCGAGCGTTCCGGCATTGCCCGGCGTCAGGGTGGCATTGGTGGTGAAATCTTTCAGACCGGCAAATGCCTTGTCCCACTTCTTGGTTTCTGCTTCTTCGAACGGACCGTTCATCAGCTTCTTGGCATCGCCATCGCCGAAGGCATAAATCCAGCCCATGACGAAGCTGACACCCGAGGCGCCGCCCTTGATGCCGTTGTAACCGAACTGCTTCGGGTTCTTCTTGGCCCAGGCAACCAGCTCTTCATAGCTCTTCGGCGGGTTGGGGATCAGCGCAGGGTTGTAGGCGATAGCAGTCTGGCTGGAGAACATCGGCATGACATAACCGTCGACATTGGCGCCAAGCGCCATTTTTGCCTTGTCGCTTGTCACCATTACGCCGGAAGGAATCTTTGCGCGATAGGATTCCAGATAGCCTTCCTTGACCATGGGACCGGCAAACTTCTCATGGACGACGGCCACGTCGGCATCCCATTTTTCCGTGTTGGCCTTGGCCTGCGCGTCGAACCGCTCGACGATCTTCTGCGAACCGGCATCGCCGGGGCCAGTGCCGACAACCCGCACCTTGGTGCCCGGATTTTCCTTTTCGAAGATCGGGGCGAGGTAATCATTGACGTAATCGACCATGTTCTGGTCACCCGCCGTCAACACGGTGAGGTCACCGGCAGCCGCAGGTGTGGCCGCCAGTCCGAGGATAAGTGAAGCCTGTAGTAACGTTTTCATCGTGAACTCCCGTTGAGCATGGATGTTTTGTTTTGGCAGTCTATGGGGCAGGGACCAGCGGACCGGCCACCTGTCCTCAATGGGCATGTGCGGCCGCAGCAACCTGCGGCGCGTTGAAAATGAAAAGCGAATGCGCGGGGATATGCACCTTGACGGTTTCTCCCTCCGCAAAGGCGGTATCTGCATCGACTAGGATTTCGTCATTGCCCAGACGCACGGCATGGCGCCAATGACCGCCGGGATAGCTGACGCTGGCAATCCGGCCGCGCAATTCGAGCGCACCCGGCTCGGCGGAAACCGTATCGCCGCTGCCGGCAAGGCGGGCGGCTTCGGCACGAAAACGCAGCTGCACCGGCCCGCTGGCAAGCGCGCGGCCCGACAATGCCGTGACCGTCGAGGGATTGAACGAGCCTTCCGCCAGTTCAATCTGCGCGCCGTTGACACGCGCCTGCATGGACAGAACATTTTCCGCGCCCATGAACGCAGCAACGAAGAGCGATGCAGGCTTGTTGTAGACGTCCTCCGGCGTTCCCTGCTGCTCGATCCGCCCGGCATTCATGATGACGATACGGTCAGCCATCACCATGGCTTCCTCGCGGTCATGCGTGACGTGAATGGCGGTGATGCCAAGCCGCTTTTGCAGCGACCGTATCTCGTGGCGTACCGTCAGGCGGATACGGGCATCGAGGTTGGAAAGCGGCTCATCCAGCAGCAGGATTTCCGGATCGATGGCCAGCGCCCGGCCGAGCGCCACGCGCTGGCGCTGCCCGCCGGAAAGCTGAGCCGGCTTGCGTGCGCCGAGACCGCCAAGGCCCAGCAGGTTCTGCATCTCGTTGACACGCGCGTCGATGACATCTTTGGAGCGCTTCTGCAGCTTCAGCCCATAGCCGATATTCTGGGCAACGGTCATGTGCGGCCACAGCGCATAGGACTGGAACACCAGCGCCATACCGCGCTTGTCCGGCGGCATCTGAGTGACATCGCGGTTCGCAACCTGGATGGAACCGCTGAACGGCTTGGAGAAGCCGGCAATCGTCCGCAGAAGCGTTGTCTTGCCGCAACCGGACGAGCCGAGAAGCGCCACGAATTCACCCTTGTGAATGTCGAGGTCTAGATTGTCGAGTACTGTCGTCGGGCCATACCCCACGCTCATTCGCTCGACTTTGAGGAAAGCAGGTTCAGTCATTTTCCATCCCATTGCGCAGCTGTGCAATTTTTTTCTTTGTACTGTCTGTTTATAACAGCGGGATGACAAGTAAAAAATTTCGACGGGGTTTTCCAAGCCAATTTACCCGATGAAAACCTTACAACTTTTCTCTAGATGTCATAGAACCGTTATCCGGCTTGTATAGGGGTGACCGATCATTATGAGCCTGCAAAAATCAAAGCGGGTTCATCTCGTCCTGACAAAAGGGGTTATCATGCGCCGCATTCTCATCGCTTCCGTTTTGCTTGCCGCCGGTCTTCAGCCGGTGTTTGCCGCAGATGGCAAACTTGTCCTCTATACCAGCCAGCCCAACACCGATGCGCAGCAAACCGCCGATGCATTCATGGCAAAGAACCCCGGTATCAAGGTTGAATGGGTGCGCGACGGAACGCCCAAGATCATGGCCAAGCTGCGCGCCGAAATCGAAGCCGGCCAGCCGCAGCCCGACGTTCTGCTGATTGCCGATGTGGTGACGATGGAAGGCTTGAAGAAGGAAGGCCGCCTGCTGCCCTTCAAGGACGCAAAGACTTCGGGTATCGACGCCGCGCTCATTGACAAGGACGGCACCTACTTCTCCACCAAGCTGATCACGACAGGCATTGTCTACAACACCAAGGCACCGTTTGTGCCGACGAGCTGGGCCGATCTCGCCAAGCCGGAAGCCAAAGGTCTTGTCACCATGCCAAGTCCGCTGACATCGGGTGCCGCCCTGATCCACACCGTTACGCTCACCGAAAATCTCAAACAGGGTTGGGACTATTATGCCGAGCTGGCCAAGAATGGCGCGCAGGCTGCGGGCGGCAATGGCGATATCCTCAAAGCAGTCAGCGGCGGCGACAAGCTCTATGGCATGATCGTCGACTACATGCCGATCCGCGAGAAGGCCAAGGGCGCTCCGGTCGAGTTCGTGTTCCCGAAGGAAGGCGTTTCGGCTGTCACCGAGCCGGCCGGCATCCTGTCGACGGCGAAAAATCCGGAAGCGGCAAAAGCCTTCATCAACTTCCTCCTGTCGAAGGACGGTCAGGAGCTCGCAGCCAAGATGGGCTATATCCCCGCGAGTGCCGACGTTGCCTTGCCGGCGGGCTATCCGGACCGCGCCTCGATCAAGGTCATGAAGTTCGACGCCGCCGGCGCGCTCGCCAACGAGACCAAGAACAAGGAAAAGTTCAGCGAAGTGATGGGGCAGTAAACGCCTTTGGCCATTACACATTCCATAGACAATGCCAGACCCGCATCCACACATGCGGGTTCCCCGGCATACAGGTTGTGGCGTTATTTCCGGCAGGATGGCGGATTGTCCGCCGTGCTGGTTCTCGCCATCATCTTTGCCTTAAGCTTTTTGCCGATGCTGCGGCTGCTGGTGACAGCCGTCGCACCCGGCGGCGAGATTGATCTTGCCGCCATGGCCGGGCGGCTTTCCAGTGCCTCGGTCATGCGGGCCACGCTCAACACCCTGGATACGGCCTTCTTCGGCGCGCTGCTCGCCCTTGTGGTTGGCGCGCCTTTTGCCATCGGCATTGCCATGACCGACCTGCCGGGGCGCAAGACCCTCGGTTTCCTGCTGCTGCTGCCGTTGATGATCGCGCCACAGGTGATGGCTCTGTCATGGCTGCACCTGTTCGGGCCATCCAGCACGCTGCTTGGTGCTTTCGGTCTTGCACCGCCGCCGGGCACGTCCAATCCGCTGCTCGGTCGCAATGGCATCATCCTGCTCTATGCCATCCAGCATGCACCCATTGTTTTCATCACCTTGCGGGCAGGGCTCACTCGCGTCCCCCGCGATCTGGTCGAGGCGGCGCGTTCTTCCGGATCATCGCCGCTGCGCGTGCTCCTGACGATCATCCTGCCGATGGTACGGCCCTATCTCGTTGCTGCCACGGCGCTTGCCTTCGTGTCGGGTGTTGGCAATTTCGGCATTCCCGCCCTGCTTGGCATGCCGGTCAACTATCTCACCCTGACGACGATGATCTACCAGCGTATCGCCAGTTTTGGTCCCAGCGTGCTGCCGCAGGTTGCAGCGCTCTCCGTCCTTATTGCCATGCTCGCCTTGCTTGGTGTCGTCCTGCAGGCCCTGGCACTCAAGAAGGTCAACCACCGATTTACCACGGGAACACCCGCGCGCTTTGCCCTTGGCCGCTACCGCTGGCTGTTCGCCGCTCTTGGCTGGGTCGCCATCCTGTTCATGCTGATCCTGCCGGTGCTTGCCCTCATAACCACGGCATTGATCCCGTCTTTCGGCGTCCCGCTCAACTGGTCCACCCTGACATTCTCCAATTTCGAGGAAGTACTGTTCCGGCAGGCATCCACCAGCCGCGCCTTCTGGAACTCGGCCACTCTTGCTGGCGCCGCCGCTCTCATTCTCGCGATGGGATCCATTCCGGTTGCTGTGGGGCTGGAGCGCTTCTCGCGTCTATCGCAACGCGTCCTGCATGGCGCAATCGAACTGCCCTATGCCTTGCCAGGCATCGTGCTTGCCATCGCCTGCATTCTCTTGTTCCTGCGGCCGCTGCCATTGATCGGCAGCCTCTACGGCACCGCGTGGATTATCCTGGTTGCCTATCTCATGCGCTTCTTCGCCCTGGCCATGAAACCGGTCACAACGGCGATCGGGCAGCTGTCGCGCGATCTCAATGAAGCGGCCGCCGTGTCCGGCGCCGGTCCGCTGCGCCGTCTCATGACAATCACCGGTCCTTTGACGGCACCCGCAGCGGTTGCAGGCGCTTTGCTTGTCTTCATGAGCGCATTCAACGAATTGACGGTCTCGGCACTGCTTTGGTCAAGCGGGCATGAAACACTCGGCGTCGTGTTGTTCAGCCTCGAAGAGGCTGGGCTTGGTACCCATGCGGCGGCCATTGCCGTGACGACAATCCTGATTGTCGTGGCACTTTTGGCGGTTCTCGACCGTCTCGGCAAAAAGCTCCCGCCTGGTGTGTTGCCCTGGCGGTAGATCAGCCGGGAATAATCCAGGCGTCGGCAATGGCGACATGCACGGTTTCACCAATGCGCAGCGCCGAGGGGCTGTCGAGCGTCAGGCGCTCGCCGTTGGCCAGTTCAAGCCGGGTTTCGTAGACGGCACCGCGATAGGTGCTTTCCTGTACTGTGGCAGCAAGCCCGTCATCGGCGAGACGGAGAGCTTCGGGGCGCAGCAGCAGCTTGATCGCGTCGGAGCCATCGGCAACGCCGCGCGCGGCAAGACGATACCCCGCCACATCAACGAGAGCCGATGACGCCTGCCTCTCGACAACCGTGCCGGAAACCGGCGTGCCGCGGCCGATAAATCCGGCCACGCGCTGATCCGCAGGGGAGTGATAGACCTCCACCGGCGCAGCGATCTGCAGGATGTTGCCGGCATTCATCACCGCGATGCGGTCGGAGAGCGCCAGCGCTTCCGACTGGTCATGCGTGACATAAACGATCGTCGCACGGGTGCGCCGATGGATATCCCGAAAAGCCTCGATCATCGAAGCACGCAAATGCATGTCGAGATTGGCAAGCGGTTCATCGAAAAGAATGATTTTCGCGTCGGCAACCAGACAGCGGGCGAGGGCGACGCGTTGCCGCTGGCCGCCCGAAAGTTCCTCGATCCGCCGATCGGCGAAACTGCCAAGACTGACGCTTTCCAGCACCGTTTTGACGCGCTGCGCGATTTCGGCCTTGGCAACCTTTCGGGTCTTCAGCGGGTAGGCGACGTTCTCGGCAACATTCATATGCGGCCACAGGGCATAGGACTGGAAGACCACGCCGACACCGCGCTCCTCCGGCGTTTTCTGGCGGCGCACATCGGCGATCCGCTCGTCGCCAAAATCAATTGCGCCATCGTCGGGCGCCTCGAATCCGGCAATCAGACGCAGGAGAGTGGTCTTGCCGCAACCGGAGGGTCCCAGCAGCGAGGTAAACGACCCTGCGGGGAAATCGATAGAGATATTTCTGAGAGCAACCGTCTCGCCGAAGCACTTGGTCAGATTCTGGATGTGAATGTCGGTCATGCGCCGCTTTTACAATGCTTTTCGATCTTTGGCACCGCCTATGCGCCAATCGCGTTACAACCATGTGACGAGGCGGTGGTATGCGGACCGCTGGTAGAAACTGAGCATTCAGGCACCCGCACGCACGGCATCGATGAAAACCCGCAGCGCAGGTGCCATATGACGCTGCCTGGGATAGCACAGGAATAGCCCTGGAAACGGAGCGCACCATGGATCCAGCAGGCTGACGAGCCTGCCTTCGGCAATGTGGTCGACAACGGTGTCCTCGATCGGAAAACCGATCCCGATTCCTTTGAGAGTGGCACCCAGTGCCATTTCCTTATCACTGAAGATCAGTGGACCTTCGACGGAGACACTGAACCAGGTTTCATTCTCGAAGAATTCCCAAGCGTAAGGCGTGGTCCGGCCCGGCCAGCGCCAACGTATGCAACGATGACTGATGAGATCGCGCGGATGCTCCGGATATCCATGACGCGCCAGGTAATCAGGCGTCGCCACCACCACCTGCCGGAGCTCGGATCCCAGACGAACGGCGATCATGTCGCGTTCAATTACCTCTCCTATGCGCAAGCCCACGTCGAAACCGCCTGCGACGATGTCAATGACCTCGTCATCCACCGTGATGTCGAGCAGCACTTCTGGATAGCGTTGGGTAAAGCTGGCAAGAATCGGTTCGATGTGTTTTCGGGCAGCAGATCGGAACGAATGCACCTTTACCGTGCCGGCAGGGTGCTCTCCTGAACGGCGAGCCTGTGCGACGGCGCTTCCGAGTTCAAACGCCGCGGGCCTGACCCGCTGAAGCAGATTCTCACCGGCCTCCGTCAATGACACATTTCGCGTCGTCCGGTGGAGGAGGCGCATCTCCACCCGCTCCTCGAAACTGCGCACCATCTGGCTCAGCGCTGAAGGGGAGACGCCGAGGCTATCGGCGGCCCGGGAGAAGCTCAGAAATTCGGCGACGGCAATGAAGGCGCGAAGCTGATTGTAGTCGTGTCCGGCGAGCAGGATGTCCATTTCACCACCGTACATTACTTAGCTGAACTAACAAGCACTGTAATTTTTTGGCGTATTATAAAGGCACAACCTTTCTGTCATTTTCTCTTTGGTTCATTGAAAAGGATAAAAAAATGACAACTTGGTTCATCACAGGAATTTCGCGTGGCCTTGGCAAGGCACTTGCCGCGGCAGCACTAGCAGAAGGAGATACTGTGATTGGGACAGTTCGTACGGGGTCGTTCGAACTTGATCATGATCGCGGCACGTTGCATGTCCTGAATGTTGATCTGATCGACGGCCAAGCCGCAGCTGCCAGCGTAGCAAAAGCTTTTGAGATAGCGGGCGAGATCGACGTCATCGTAAACAATGCCGGATACGGGCTGCTGGGTGCATTGGAGAAGGCATCGGATGCGGATGTCGAGAGACTGTTTGCTGTCGATGTTTTTGCACCGTTCCGGATCATTCGGACGGCATTGCCTTACCTCCGCGCGCAGCGCCACGGTCACATCATCAACATCACCTCGATTGCCGGGCGCGCGCCAACCACCGGATCGGCCGTTTATGCTGCCGCCAAATATGCGCTTGAAGGCCTTTCATCAGCATTGGCGCTGGAGGTCGCACCGCTTGGTATCAAAATAACGGCCATCGCCCCTGGCGCATTCAGGACGGACTTTCTTTCGTCTCACTCAATACGCAAAAGCGACGCCGAAGACGCTGCCTATGCCGAGACGATCGGACGGAGTTCTGCCGCCTTCGATTCCGTCGCTGGTCGACAGCTGGGCAATCCAGATCGCGCAGCACAAGTGATCATCAACCTGGTTCGTGCCGACAATCCACCTCTTCATCTGCTGCTCGGCAGTGATGCGCTGCGCCGTGCCCGAAGCAAACTGGATCAGATTGTCGATGAGATCGATGCCTGGGAAACGATCACCCGCAGTACCGATTTCGAGAAAGGCGAATAATTTAAACAGTCAAATACCGCATCAATCGGACAATTCGGGCAAGGTCACTGTCGTGAGACGGTGACCTTGCTCAAGGCATGCGTTGCTCACATCGTTGCCAGCGATCAACACCACGACACGCAAGTTGCAGCAGGACAACATTGCGTCCATCAAAATTCCCATCAAAACCCGTCAAAAAGAGTTGCACACCTCATTTCGTCGAACTAGTATATCAAGCGGAGGAGAATTCTCGTGGTAAAGATGACGCTTGAAGACGTCGCCCGAGAAGCCGGTGTCAGTCTTGCAACGGTTGATCGTGTTGTGAACGGGCGGAATGGTGTGCATGCGCGCACCATCGAACGCGTCAACGCGGCCATCAAGCTGCTTGGATTTCATCCGGATCAGCACGCATCGCGGCTTGCGCGCGGACGGGACTATGATTTCCGGATTATCCTGCCGACCGGCGAAAACGAATTCATGCAGGCGCTGGATGCGGAGTTTCGTGCAACCCGCGAACGCCAGCTGCAGGAACGCGTGCGGCTTTCCATTCAATATGTCGATACTTTCGACGGCGAGGCTTTGGCGGCGGCGCTCGAACGGCTGCCCTCCAGCATCGACGGCGTCGCTGTCGTCGCGCTCGACCATCCCGCCGTGACAGAAGCCATCAACGCCCTTGCCGACAGGGGTGTGGTTGTCCTGACACTGGTTTCCGATGTGCCGAATTCGCGCCGCGCCCATTTTGTCGGCATCGACAATTACGCCGCCGGCCGCACCGCTGCTTCGCTGATTGGCCGCTTTGTCGGACCGCGCAAGGGCAAAGTCGGCATGATTGCCGGCTCGCTGGCCCTGCGCGACCACGTGGAGCGGCAGTTCGGTTTCGAACAGGTCATTTCCCGCGAATACGCCAATCTTGAAGTTCTGCCCGTGCGGGAAGCACGCGACGAGAATGCACGCGTTGAGACAGTCTCGCGATCGCTGCTGCGCGATCATCCCGATCTGGTTGCCATCTACAATGCTGGCGGCGGTCAGGCGGGTGTCGTTGCTGCGCTCGAAGCAACCGGCCGCGTCTCCGACGTGATTTTCGTGGCGCATGAACTCACCGCCTCGACCCGCCGCCATCTGGTGCGGGGCACCGTGGATGCGCTCATCAATCAGGACGTCGGGCATATGGCGCGCAGCACCGCGCGCATTCTCACTGCCCTGCGCGAAGGCCGTCCCATCGTACCGGGGCAGGAACATATCCGCATCGATATTTTTCTCAGGGACAACATGCCCTGAACAGAAACCGGAGAGGTGCCTGCCCGAGGCGCCCGCATGAATTGGAGGAGACGAGACATGAAGACGATCAAGGGACCAGCCATTTTCCTCGCACAGTTTGCGGGCGATGCGGCACCGTTCAACTCATTCGACGCGATCTGCCAATGGGCAGCATCCCTCGGCTACAAGGGTGTTCAAATTCCCACCTGGGATGCGCGGCTGTTCGATCTCAAGAAGGCCTCGGACTCCAAGACCTATTGCGATGAAGTCGCCGGCATTGCCCGTTCGCATGGCCTCACCATCACCGAGCTTTCAACCCATCTGCAGGGCCAGCTCGTCGCCGTTCATCCGGTCTACGATGAACTGATGGACGGTTTTGCCGTGCCTGAAGTGCATGGCAACCCCAAGGCCCGCCAGGAATGGGCTGTCGATCAGGTCAAGCGCGCCGCACGTGCCTCCAACCATCTTGGCCTGAAAGTCATGCCGACATTCTCGGGCGCACTGG
>OKVL01001106.1_pt1 | contig 12250 bp, 10 predicted proteins | sample 1606791 | NCBI WGS metagenome assembly OKVL01 (sample SAMN03281006, study PRJEB24777) | human gut metagenome | isolation source: fecal sample PR165 from 1 month old male Malay infant, vaginally delivered...
GACATGATGATGTCGCAAAGTCTCTATCGCACGCTCAAGGCGCGCTATCCCCAGGCGATAATCGACGTGATGGCACCGGCGTGGTGCCGTCCGCTGCTGTCGCGTATGCCTGAAGTCAACGAAGCCATCGCCATGCCGCTGGGACACGGCGCGCTGGAGATCGGCGAGCGCCGTAAGCTCGGTCATAGCCTGCGTGAAAGACGCTATGATCGCGCCTATGTGCTGCCGAATTCTTTTAAATCCGCTCTGGTGCCGTTTTTTGCTGGCATCCCCCATCGTACCGGCTGGCGTGGCGAGATGCGCTACGGCCTGCTAAACGATGCGCGCGTGCTGGATAAAGAAGCATGGCCGTTGATGGTCGAGCGCTATGTGGCTCTGGCCTATGATAAAGGCGTGATGCTGACGGCCAAAGATTTGCCGCAGCCTCTGCTATGGCCGCAGTTGCAGGTCAGCGAAGGTGAAAAATCCCTGACCTGTAGTCAGTTCTCTCTTTCTGCCGAACGCCCCATCATCGGTTTTTGCCCTGGTGCGGAATTTGGTCCGGCGAAACGCTGGCCGCATTACCACTATGCGGAACTGGCGAAACAATTAATCGATGAAGGCCATCAGATTGTGTTGTTTGGCTCTGCAAAAGACCACGAAGCCGGAAATGAGATCCTCGCTACGCTGAGCCTTGAACAGCAGTCCTGGTGCCGCAATCTGGCGGGTGAGACACAGCTGGAGCAGGCAGTCATTCTTCTCGCTGCCTGCAAAGCGGTTGTCACCAATGATTCTGGATTAATGCACGTTGCCGCCGCGTTGAATCGACCTCTGGTAGCATTATATGGCCCAAGTAGTCCGGACTTTACCCCGCCGTTGTCGCACAAAGCGCGAGTCGTCCGCCTGATTACGGGCTACCACAAAGTGCGTAAAGGCGATGCAGCAGAAGGCTATCATCAGAGCCTGATCGACATTACTCCTCAGCGCGTACTGGAAGAACTTAATGACCTGTTGTTACAAGAGGAAGCCTGACGGATGCGGGTTCTGATCGTTAAAACATCGTCTATGGGCGATGTGCTGCATACGTTGCCCGCATTAACCGATGCGCAGCAGGCCATACCGGATATTCACTTTGACTGGGTGGTGGAAGAAGGGTTCGCTCAGATCCCCTCCTGGCATTCGGCCGTTGACCGCGTGATTCCGGTAGCGATCCGCCGCTGGCGTAAAGCGTGGTTTTCAGCGCCGATTAAAGCTGAGCGTAAAACGTTCCGCGATGCGGTCCGTTTACTGCAGTATGACGCGATAATTGATGCGCAGGGGTTGGTAAAAAGCGCAGCGCTGGTTACTCGTCTGGCTCACGGGATCAAGCATGGTATGGACTGGAGCACGGCCCGTGAACCGCTGGCGAGCCTGTTTTATAATCGCAAGCATCATATTGCCAAACAACAGCATGCCGTAGAACGCACGCGTGAATTGTTTGCGAAAAGTCTGGGATATAACAAACCGCAATCGCAGGGTGATTACGCTATCGCTCAGCATTTTTTGACAGAAGTAAATGCTGATGCAGGGCAATATGCGGTGTTTCTGCATGCCACGACCCGTGATGATAAGCACTGGCCGGAAGCCAACTGGCGGGAGCTGATTGGCCTGTTAAACAATGCAGGCATACGCATTAAACTGCCCTGGGGAGCCGCGCATGAAGAAGCGCGTGCCAGGCGACTGGCGGAAGGGTTCCCTTACGTTGATGTCCTGCCACGAATGAGTCTGGAAGAGGTCGCCCGTGTCCTCGCAGGGGCCAAATTTGTAGTATCGGTTGATACAGGCCTAAGCCATTTAACCGCCGCATTGGATCGCCCAAATATTACGCTGTATGGCCCAACGGATCCGGGACTGATTGGGGGATATGGGAAAAACCAATATACACAACAGAGTCATTCCGGAAAATTGCAGGATCTGCATGCTAGTTTAGTCAACGCATCGCTGGTTGATAATAATTTGCTTTAACTTTAAGAGATGAACCATGCTTCACCAACACATGTTTTCTCGCTTTATATATAGTATAAAAAATAATCCATTCGATTTTGTATACTGCTTATTTTATGCCGGGATACTTGCTACTCTCGGGATGGTGCTGGTCAATCCAGATGAAGCGCTGAAGATATTTATTTTCTCCACGGCTCTGTCTCTGCCTCTTATAGGTAAAAACTTAAAGTATGTATGCAGTGAGAAAAAGAATCTGGTTTTGCCTTTTATGTTGCTGCTCTTCGGTTTGCTCCAGATTATTTGGGTAGAAATATTTAAACAACCAGGCTCGTCCTTTACCGGAGCCTACCGCTCATATCAGAACGGTGGCAAAGTGATGCTGTTTGCCGCGCTGGTGATGACCGCGCTAACATCGCGAGCACCGTGTACCAATAAAACCCGCATAACCAGTATCTGGGTGATTCTTACGGCAATCGGTTTGTATCTTTTCGCGGGATATGAACTTGTGAATCAGCCTGATTTATTAAGCTATCGTTTGGCACTCGGATTTGAACACCAAACTGGCACCGCTTATGCGCTAACATTGATTGGCTTATTAGCATCTCAGGCCATCATCAACCTGCGTATAAAACATACCGTTTCATTGTATTTGTTACATTTTTTGATATCGCTGGCGGTGATCATTACCACGCAAACTCGGGCGGCTATTTTGGTATACCCGATCCTGAGTATCGGCCTGTTTCTCATGCACTATCGTCATAACCGGGCCATGTTGATCAAAGCATTATTGGGCTTCGTGATGCTGGTAGGTCTGGCGGCCATCCCTTTAAAGTCAGTAGTTGAAAATCGCTACCAGAATTTTATGCTGGATGTACACTCTTACAACCAGAATAATAGTAACACCTCTATTGGCGCGCGACTTGCAATGCAACGAGCAGGTATTGAGGCAGGGAAAGTACATCTCGGAGGACAGTCACTTGAACAACGTGGTGCAGAAATTCAGCAACTTGCTGTGCAAGATACCTCGCTACAAGGGGTACTTGAGTTCCTTAACGTTCATCTGCATAACGAAATCGTTGATACCTTTTCGCTAAAGGGCATCCCCGGAGTTGTTGTGCTACTCTTGCTCTATACCGCTATGTTTTTAAGAGCTTACTGGCAACGTAGTCCTCTGTTGTTTGTCATCTCAGGCGCTATCGCTATCTATGGCCTGAGTGATTTATTATTATATGCCAAAGGTGAAGCCTTGAGCAGCGTACTGGCGTTATGCGTAGCAGTAATGCTGAGTTCGAATTCCGACGAGAGAACAATGCCATGATTAACGCTTCAGGTTATTTGCTGAGCATAATTATTCCCACTTATAACAATGCTGAACTCATCACAGCGACGTTGGCGTCTATCCATCAGAGCATTACTGACGAAGTGGAGGTAATAATTGTTAATGATGGTTCAACAGATTTAACGGAAGAGCGCATCAAGGCATTTTATCGTGAGCATAACTGCAACAACGTTAAATATATAAACCAAAAAAATCAAGGTGTTGCAATCACCCGTAACGTTGGGCTTGCCCATGCAACGGGAAAGTATATTGGTTTTATCGACAGCGATGACATTGTCTGTAAGGATTATTTCACTATTCTCCTCCCTAAACTGAGGGAGGAAAAATATGATATCGTGGAATTCAACTTAACCAGGGATATCAACAATCTGTATCAGAACAAACCTGGTGAAAAGCATGCTTTAACCGAACACGAAATTATTTTGGCTGATGATAACTATGCTCCCCTGTTGCCAACTTTCCGTGCCGGGCAATGGCATCTTATGACAAAAATCTTTCACCGCGACATTATTGGCAACGATCGATTCGAAGAACATCGTCGATATGAAGACATGATTTTCTGCCCCTTTCAATACTTTAAGTGTCATTGCATATTAAAGATAGAAAATAAATTATATTACTATCGGGTAAATGAAAAAAGTATTACCGAAAATATTATTGATAGCGATGCGGACAGCATCTTCTTTGCTATGCGAAAAATGTATAAATATATTAATGAAAATAGATCTAAGCGTACTGTTGCGACATTTATGATTATCAATTGTTTTCTCGAAGGACGTAAAATTTTACGCAAGAAAAAGGGCTATTATCGTTATAGCGAAAGTATGCTAAATGACATTCAGAATGCACTTGCATGCTGCGATACCAAAATCGTTAAAAACAAAATAATCCTTAAGATGAAATATCCGCATATCGACCGTTCAATTTCTGAAATAAGATACAAGATACTATCTGCATGCAAAAATTTATTGTTTCGAAAGGGATTTTAACATGTTTGATAAAGTCGACCGTGTTCTTATTTGCAAGCTCAAATTTTATGGTGATGTTCTATTAACAACACCTGTCATTGCCAGCATTCAGGCTCGTTATCCTCATGCTAAAATCGATCTGCTTCTTTATAAAGATACAAAATCAATTTTGGCAGCAAATGAAAGTATTAATGAGTTTTATCTCATTGAGAAAAAGAAAGGCCTTTTAGATACAGTAAAAAATTATCTTTCAGTGCGCCAACAGCTGAAAAAAAACCACTACGACCTGATCGTTAATTTAACCGAGCAGTGGCCGATTGGCGCTCTTATTGCCTCATTACGTCGCCCCTCAATTGCATTTGAGCGTGATAAGAAACAATGGAACAAGCTTTTTTCACGGGTTACACCGCTGACCGGTACGCACATAGTTGAACAAAATCTCTCCATTCTAAAAGGTGTTGGGTTTAGCGAGACCGATCTGAAAAAAGAGATGTCACTGCACTACCGCCGGGATGATTACCACTATTTGGTTTCCCAACTTCCGGCATTACCTTCACAAAAATATGTCGTTATTCAACCTACTGCCAGACAAGAATTCAAATGTTGGGATGATGATAAATTTGCCCATGTGATTGACTATCTGCATCAGCGTGGCCTGCATGTTTACCTAACCTGTGGGCCAGCAGTGAGTGAACAACAGCAAGTCCAGCGTATTGCTGAACAGTGTCAATCATCACCTGACCTGACACTGGCAGGCAAAACAACCTTCCTGCAATTGGCCGCGTTGATCGACCATGCGGTTCTTTACATCGGGGTCGATTCTGCGCCTATGCATATGGCGGCAGCATTAGGAACACCACAGGTTTGCCTGTTTGGGGCAACCAATTATCAGCAATGGAGACCATGGTCAGATAATGCTGTATTGATTTGGGCTGGCGATTACCATCCCATGCCTCCCAGAGATGAACTCGACAGGTCAAAAAAATATTTAACATGGATACCGGAGCAAGCCGTGATTGACGCTATCGATAGGGTACTTCATGATAGTGGCAATAATAAAGGCAATGAGAAAGCATAGATGGACAACAAAAAAAACGTTATTAATATTGCTTACTGTACAGATGCCAATTATCTGGAATATGTAGCAGTGTCCATTATGTCTGTCATAATGAACAACCCTGGACAAGACTTGTCATTTTTCGTTTTTGTCTATGACGTCTCAGACGACGAAATCAATAAACTGCGCGCAACCAGCGATAAAATTCAGGTTATCAATATTGATAAAGAAGAGATTGAGAAATATAACAATGACTTTGCAATCAAACACCTGAACCGTTCAACCTATATGCGCCTTGCCGTTCCGCGCTTACTAAAAGATAAAGTTGAGTACTTTATCTATTTAGATGCAGACACTCTGTGTTTCGATAAACTCAATGATATTAACAGTATTGATATCAGTAACGTCATTTGCGCAGTCAGCCACGACTCGCTCGATATCCATGATACAAAAAATGCCAAACGCTTGGGTCTCAGTACGGGTCATTACTTCAATGCTGGTTTTTTGTATATTAATATCGCAAATTGGATTAAATTCGACATCGAAAACAAAGCAAATACTGTTCTATTTGAACAAGGAAAAACTCTACCTTACTTTGATCAAGATGCTCTGAATATTGCAATGGATGGCAACGTAAAATTTATTGATAATCGATGGAATTTTTTGTTTAACTGGTTTAACGACCAACAAAAAGAGAGTTTCTTCTATCAAAAAGATATCCTGCCACGCATTATCCATTTCACCGGTGGACGAAAGCCATGGTATAAAGAACACACTGGGCTTTCACAGCAACTGTATCTTTTCTACCATCATTTCACACCATGGCAGAACACAGAAATGCGCTCTTATGCTCCACGAATGAGACCTACTGATTATCGGGTTTACTCACGCCAGGAAGCCAAAAGGGGAAATTACTGCGCTTCTATCAAATGGTATCTGAAATATCTCAAGACAAAACTACGCTAAATAAAAAACTCCCTTTCGGGAGTTTTTTTACTTACTTTGTAACTTTGCACGTAAATAGCCGATATAGCTAATTACTGAAGCGAAATACTTTCCTTGTAGCCTTTCATGCCGTGATTTCTTTTTGTATTGCTTTGGTGTTCTGGCTGGTAACAAAGGAACATCAGCCCATGGAGAAGACTTCCACGCTTCAACAAAATACTGTGCTGAAGGATAGTTAGCCCATGAATTCCATGGCTTGGTAACGCCTATATAATGAATCAAAATGGTTTCAGGCGTTATAAACTCTTTATATTTTGAAATATCTTTGCTCTTAAGCTCTTGTTTAATACCATATATTGCATCATAAATTCGTGGTAAGAAAATAGTTTTCCCCAAAAACATGATATTCAAAACATCCTGGTCAAGAAACGCAAATTTCTTAGTTTTATCTAACAGAGTAGAAAATGCTTTAGAGAAAAATTGTTGTTCCTTCCATTCCTTTAAATTAGCAAAAATAACCCCAGCATTAAAATATTGCTCATTAAACTCTGGAACGTTAAGACGAGTAGCGGCATATGAGCGACTATCATCAACATCTTGGATAACGGCAGCAACATGATGCTCAAATTTGATATTCGTTAAATCAATCAACGAACCCTTACATACCACATCGGCATCAATATAGAGCAAACTATCGATTTTTTCACTAAGATATTCAAATGCAATAAATCTAAAATAAGTCGCATGAGACCAGGCATTTCCACATGGCAAGACCTTTAGTCCTTCAGCATTCATTACATAGACAGTTATATTAGTAGCAAAAATTTTTGCTAGTTTTTCAAGCCGTTGTCGATAATCTGAATCAATATAATCAGTAAAAAGGTGAAAATGAATGCTGATATCTTGATTATGTAGTAAAACGGACGACATCGAAACTGCCGCTCCGAACATAAAATTCTGATCAACCCCCCATGCAATATTCAGCTGCGGGGTATGATCTGCTGGAGCACCAAAGATCTCAATGGTATCCTTGATAGACTGATGACAATCAAAATTCATGTACTACACCTTTTTTATGCTATCTGAAAATTATCTGCACAACAGACTAGTGCGACCGTGCATTATGTAGTTTATTTTTTATATACATAACATGACTTAGCACAGAACGGATATATTTTCGCTGCACTCTTTCATGTCGTGACTTACGTTTATACAACTTGGCTGTGTTTGCGTTTAACAGAGACTTTTCCGCCCATGCGGATTTCTGATATGCATCAATAAAAAACTTAGCCACCGGGTATTTAGCCCATGAATGCCATGGTTTAGTGACGCCCACATAGTGAATTAATACCGTATCATCGGTAATAAAATCCTGATAAATCTTATCGTTTTTATTTTTGAGCTCCTGATCAACGCCATAAATGCAGTTAAAGTCTCTTCTCAGAAAAATAACATTCCCAACAAACAAAATATTTAGTACGTCCTGATCGAAATAAAGCAATTCTTTTTGGCGTTTGTCTAATATAGAAAATGCTTTAGTTAACAACTGCTGCTCACGCCATACTTCGAGATTCGCAAATACAACACCAGAATTAAAATACCCATTACTCAGTTCAGGGATACCGAGTCTGGTACCGGATTTAATTCGCACTTCATCAACATCATTAATGACAGCACCATATTCCCCACAGAAATTAATCTCAGTAAGTTCCCGTAGAGAACCTTTACAAATGACATCGGCATCCAGATACAGTACCGAGCTTAATTCGGTGCTTAAATATTCAAATGCAAAGTAACGATAGTACATTGCATAAGTCCAAGCTTTCGTGCTCGGCAGTTCACGAAATGCCGCATTATCGAAAACAAGGACAGTCACGGTCGTACTGTACATTTGTGTCAGTCGTTTTATGCTTTCCAGATAGTCGTCATCAATATAGTCAGTGGCGATATAAAAATGGATATCAATATCAGGATTATTCACTAATACTGAGGTCATAGAAATGCCAGATCCAAACAAAAAATTACGATCAACACCATACGCAACGCTTAGTTTTTTGCTCTTGTCATGCGTAGAGCTGTCGATGATATGTTTTTGAATGATCAACTTCTGGAAATCGATGTTCATAATAAAATAGCCTCAAACTTCATGTGTAATTTATAGCGCTTTTCTTATTGTTCTTTGTCTTATTTTTTGCGCTTTTGTGACAGCCTGTTCAAACAACCTGACTTCCTGACGAAAGATTTCACGTAATGGCATCGAAAAATAGACACGTAAAAAACGGTAGATATCTCTGGACGTTAGACCAATTTCCAGTGAGGAGAAATAGAGCCCGATCAAATCCTTATCCCGCCAGCGGCGTGGTACCTGCTGACGTATTTGAGCACGATGTAGATCAATCACAGAGAGTTTGATATCCGCAACATCTGCTGGCATCGGCTGTTGGAGCAGGAAGTGGCAAATATAACAATCCCGATGATTTACCCCACCTCGATGCATTTTACCCACCATTTCCGCCACGCGGGTAATAATGGTCCGTTTTAATACAAAATCGGGCCGTTCAACTCCCCAACTGGCGCAAAAATCTTCAAGACTGATGGCAGGAGAAAGATCCTCGGTGATAATAAATGAGGTTCGCTCTAACGGATTCAGCCCTTTCTGTCCAAAAGCAACCCCCGTCATTGTATCCACATTCAGTGCTTGCAAACGGTGAACCGCCAGCCATTCCCGGTCCGCGCCAAGCACAGGCATGCGCAGAGAAATAAGGTTTTTCACCACTTCTTTAAGCGTGGTCCCATGATGATATTTAAGAAAGTAACCTTTTCCCATCATCTCAAAACGCAGGGTACGCCGAGTTTCCAGAGCGCGAAAAACCTCGCCATCCAGCTTAGTGACTTCCGTGAACGGGTCTTTTCCTTGCCATTGCGTGGCAAATGGTTCTTTCAATTCAATCATTTTCGAGACCTAAAATGATATCTGCAGCTTTATCTGCCAGACTGTAGAGATCTTCTGTATCAGCAAAATGTCGCGCATTTCCAGCCCAACGACTTCTCTGCTCATTATTTTGCAGCGCATCGAAAAGCGCTGTATTCAAATTTTCCTGCGCAAAAGGTTCAGGAATCACCACGCCGCATCGGGCGGCAGTGATATAACCTGCGTAGCCGCATACCTCAGTAGTTAATACTGGCAGCCCGGCTACTACGGCTTCTAGCAAGACAATACCAGCGGCTTCCTGAACTGCCGGGTGAAGCAATAAATCAGCAGCGGACATCAATTCAGCGACATCATCTCGCCCCGAGAAGAATTGCACATGCTTTTCAATACCCAATTGGCGGGCCAGAGCACGATAACGATCGGCCCTATCCTGACCAACAACCATCAACTGAGTACGGTGACGTATAGTCTCAGGTAAAGAAGCCAACGCGTGTAAGCTTCTTGGCACACCTTTACGCTTGAAATCTGATCCGACCTGCAGAAGCAGGAACTGATCGAGAGCAATACCATTCTTTTCTCTGACAATCTGCCTGCTGTTTTCAGGTTGCAGGCTGTATTTTCTGTCTGGGTAGATACCTGGCGGCAGAATACGAAAACGCTGGCTCTCGGTATGATAATGCTGTTTGAAATCAACGATTTGCTTATCGGTTAACATCAAAAGCGTGGTACCGGAACCTTGTTGAAACGTCGCTTTTTCAAATGCAGAGTAGTGCCGATACCGACGCGTCAACTTATAGAAGAAGCCCTTCTCGCGGGCGACCTTTTCCGCATAGCAAACGTCGGCGGCGTAATACACATCCAACCCAGGCATTTTATTAAAACCAACGATACGATCGACGGGATGCTGACTTAAATAATTCTGAACCCACTGATAATATTGCTCGTTTTTCCCATGATTAGTTCTGGCTGTGACGGGTACGAGTATAATTTCGAGTCCTTCCGGACGTTCGCCCTGCCATGACTGGGTAAACACCTGGACATGATGACCTCGTGCAGCAACCGTGAGCGCTACTCGCAGAAAATCACGCTGTAGCCCACCATAGGGGAAATACTTGTACAAACAAAAAGCAATATTCATGCATTAATATCCGCATCGCGTCGCCAGGCATAGCAGGTCTGATACATCCAAAGTTTACCGCCCATGTTTTCGAAACGTTTCTGCCGGCTAGCTACCTGAAATTGCGCAGTAGTATATCATTTATTACCACGCATTCCGAAACGAATATTTTTTGAACAAAATAAAGAAATAAATCATTAAAAACAAAAAGATATAAAATTAACGTATTCACCTTAAAACACGCGCCGCACAAGACGTTAAGCCGCGTCAGTACGTTCATAGGCATTTTTAAAAATGCCGCCGATTAAAACAGTGCCGCGACGATTCCATCGTTTTGCTGCGACCTGGATAAAAATGATGGTAAAGCCATAGTTAAATACATAGAATCCCCAGCACATTCATAAGTTAGCTACCATTATGCTCGAATTGCTTTACACCGCCCTTTTCTACCTTATTCAGCCTTTGATCTGGATACGGCTTTGGGTGCGCGGACGTAAGGCTCCGGCCTACCGTAAACGCTGGGGTGAACGCTACGGTTTTTACCGCCGTCCGCTAAAACCAGGCGGCATCATGCTTCACTCAGTTTCTGTGGGCGAAACGCTGGCAGCTATTCCATTAGTCCGTGCTCTGCGACATCGTTATCCCGACTTGCCGATCACGGTAACCACCATGACGCCAACCGGCTCTGAGCGCGTACAATCCGCGTTTGGTACTGACGTTCAGCACATTTATCTGCCATACGATCTACCGGATGCTTTGAACCGTTTTCTGAATAAAGTTGACCCCAAGCTGGTGTTAATCATGGAAACCGAGCTGTGGCCAAATCTGATCGCGGCACTCCATAAACGCGGTATTCCTCTGGTCATCGCCAACGCACGGCTTTCTGCGCGTTCAGCCGCTGGCTACGCAAAATTAGGCAAATTTGTTGGTAAGCTACTGCGTCGAATTACGTTGATTGCCGCACAGAACGAAGAAGATGGCGCTCGTTTTATTACGCTTGGCGCCAGGAGCAATCAGGTCACCGTCACCGGCAGCCTGAAGTTTGATATTTCCGTCACGCCACAGTTGGCCGCCAAAGCGATTACGTTGCGTCGTCAATGGGCGCCTCATCGCCCGGTGTGGATTGCAACCAGCACGCACGATGGTGAAGAAAGCATTATCATTGCAGCCCACCAGGCGTTATTAAATCAGTTTCCTAATCTTTTGCTGATCCTGGTTCCCAGACATCCTGAGCGATTCCCGGATGCCATTAACCTCGTACGCCAGGCTGGGCTAAGCTATACCACACGCTCTTCTGGCGAAGTTCCATCCTCAGATACTCAGGTCGTTATCGGCGACACCATGGGCGAGCTGATGTTGCTTTACGGCATTGCTGACCTTGCTTTTGTCGGTGGTTCACTGGTTGAACGTGGCGGACACAACCCACTGGAAGCCGCGGCACACGCCATTCCGGTACTGATGGGGCCACATACATTTAATTTTAAAGATATTTGTGCTCGTCTCGAACAGGCAAGCGGATTGATCACCGTCACCGACGCAACCACGCTGGTGAAAGAGGTCTCTTCTTTACTGACCGATGCCGATTATCGTAATTTTTATGGCCGTCATGCAGTTGAAGTCCTGTATCAAAATCAGGGCGCGCTACAGCGCCTGCTGCAGCTGCTGGAACCTTATCTGCCACCCAAAACGCATTGAGGCAAATCATGCAAAAACGGGCGATTTATCCAGGAACCTTTGATCCCATAACTAACGGCCATCTTGATATCGTGACCCGTGCGACCAGCATGTTCGATCACGTAATCCTGGCGATTGCCGCAAGTCCCAGTAAAAAACCGATGTTTACCCTTGAAGAACGCGTCGAGCTGGCGCAACAGGCAACGGCGCATCTCGGCAATGTGGAAGTTCTGGGATTCAGCGACTTAATGGCAAA
>OKVL01001113.1_pt1 | contig 12213 bp, 9 predicted proteins | sample 1606791 | NCBI WGS metagenome assembly OKVL01 (sample SAMN03281006, study PRJEB24777) | human gut metagenome | isolation source: fecal sample PR165 from 1 month old male Malay infant, vaginally delivered...
GCGGCGGCCAGCGGTTTTTCACCTTTCTCGATATAGCGCGAGATGTTCTCGATAACGACGATGGCATCGTCCACCACCAGCCCGACGGAAAGCGTCAGGCCCAGCAGCGAGATATTGTCGATGGAAAAGCCGAAGACATACATCACGCCCAGCGTGGCGATCAGCGACAGCGGCACGGCAATCGTCGGGATAAGCGTGGCCGCGATCCGCCGCAGGAACACGAAGATCACCATCACGACCAGCGCGATGATCAGGATGAGCGTAAATTGCACATCCGATACGGCCTGCCGGATCGACGTCGAGCGGTCGTTGAGCACGTTGAGGCTGGTGGACGCACCGAGCTCTTCGGCGAATTTCGGCAGCATGGTCCGCACGCGGTCCACCACATCGACCGTATTGGCGCCGGGCTGGCGGAAGACGGCCAGCACCAGCGCCTTCTTGCCGTCATAGCGGCTCTCGGTCTGGGTATTGGCAACGGAATCCACCACCCGCGCCACGTCGCCCAGGCGCACCGGCTTGCCATTGGGCGACGCGATCAGAATCTGGCGGAATGTGTCGGCATTCTTCGACTGCGTGTCGGCCTCGATTGCCATCTGCTGGGTGGGGCTGGTGAGCGTTCCCACCGGCGCAATCGAATTGTTGTCGGCCACGGCACTCGTCAGTTCATCGATGCCGATGCCGCGTGCCTTCATCGCATTGGGATCGACCTCGATGCGCACGGCGAACTGCTTGGCGCCGAACACCTGGACCTCGCCGACGCCATCCACGGTCGACAGCGACGGCGAGATGACCTGCTCGGCATAATCGTCGAGCTTCGACAATTGCGCCATATCGCTTTGCAGTGCGATCAGCAGGATGGGAGCGTCGGCTGGATTGGTCTTGCGGTAGCTCGGCGGCGTCGTCATGTTCGCCGGCAGCTGCCGCAGCGTCCGTGCGATGGCCGCTTGGACGTCGGCGGCGGCCTGATCGATGTTCCTGTCGAGCTCGAATTCGATGGTGACGCGGGTCTGTCCCTGCGTGCTCGTGGCGCTGATCGTCGAAACGGAGGGTATCGTGGCGAACTGCTTGATCAGCGGCGTTGCCACGGCATTGGCCATGGTGTCGGGCGCGGCACCCGGCAGCTGGGCGGAAACCGATATGACGGGGAAATCGACCTGCGGTAGGGCGGCAACAGGGAGGAACTGATAGGCAAACAGGCCCGATGCGGCCAGCGCGACGGAGAGGAGGATTGTTGCGATAGGCCGGCGGATGAATATGGCGGAGATGTTCATTGCACCGTGTCCGTCTTGATCGGATCCGGTGCAACCGCATCGGCGGCCGACAGTGCGGGCGCCGCAGTGTCCACATCGGCCACCGTTTCAATGACGCTCGAGCCGTCCTGCAGATGCAGCTGCCCGTCGATGACCACATGGTCGCCGGATTTGAGGCCCGCGGTGGTGACGGCGGTATCGCCGACCGTTTCAACCACGGTCACCGCCTGCTTGATCACCTTCTTGTCGGGGCCGACGACAAAGGCGAATGTCCCGTCATTGCCCTGCTGAATGGCGATCAGCGGTACGGTCACGGCGTCCTTGTGCGTGCCGATTTCGACCGTTGCGTTGATGTACTGGCCGGGCCACAGCGCGCCGTCATCATTGGCCACATCCGCCTTCAGGACAATCGTCCCGGAGGCCGTGTCGACGCTGGAATCGACAAAGTTGAGCGGGCCGGACGCAATCACTTCCTTGCTGCCGGGAACCTTGACCAGAACGTCGAGCTGACGTTCCTTCATCGCATCGCGCAATGTCGGCAGATCGCTTTCCGCCACAGTAAACGACACCCGCAGCGGTGCCATGCGCGTGATGGTCAAAAGACCGCCGCCGGTATCCGCGGTGCGCACGAAATTGCCGACGGATGTATTGACCACACCGACACGGCCATCGATGGGTGCCTTGATGGTCATGTAGGACAGGAGGACCTCGTCGGCCTGGATCTGCGCCGTATCCATGGCAATCGACGCTTTCAACGCATTGACAACGGCAAGCGCCTGATAGGTCTGCTGCTGCGTATTGATTTTCTGGCTTGACAGGGCCTGCGCTCCGATCAGGTCCTGATTGGCGGAATCGAGATTGGCCTGGTCCTTGGCCAGTGCCGCCTTGTCCTTCTCGATCGTCGCTCGGATCGTCCGGTCATCCAGTTGAAAAAGCACGTCCCCGGCCTTGACCATCTGCCCGTCCTTGACATTGGTCGCCATCACCACGCCATCGGCTTGCGGCCGGATGATAACCGTGTTGATCGGCTCGATATTGCCGACAACCGTCTTGGTGATGGGCACGTCTTCGGTCTTGGCCGTGGCGGCAACAATCGATGGAACGGCGGCAGACCGTCCCTTGCCGGACCCTGCGGCCGGCGCTGTCGCGGCAACCGTCGTCGGCCCCTTGCCGGCAGGCGGCGCGTTCAGATGGGGAGAGAGAAAGATGTAGCCGAGTCCGGCCAATACAACGAACGCGATCAAAAGACCCAGACGTTTCACTGCACGCTACCTCCAGGGCACCGCCCGTTAGCCAACAATGTATCGGCTATGGACTCTCTCACCTTCCCGGCATCTTGTCGAATGACCATTTTGTCATGTTTGCTGCAATGCACAGGGCGGTAATCGCCCGGATCGGGCAATGCAATCAGCACTTGAAGCCGACCAAGCAATGCGCGTACTCCTATCAGGAGAACGAAGGGGACCGCGATGCTGAAACACCTGAACATTCCATCGGCAATGCGCGTGGTCCTTTTGTGTCTGTGCATGGCACTTCCCGGCGTTTTCGCAGCGGCCACAACCGCCCGCGCGCAGACCGCGGCGCCGGAAACCGTCACCATCGTGCTGCAGCGGGGCCAGAGCGAAGCCGACATCAACAACACGCTGCGGGCCGCCTATGCCAGCGGCCGCAACGTTGTCGTGCGTTGGGAGGATCCGGCACCGGCCCCCGCACCGGCAAAAGCCAAGGCCTTGCCCGCCGCGCCGGCCGCCGATAGCCCGCTCGATCAGGCCGAAGCCCTGGCCGAGAATGCGCTGGATTCATTCGGCACCGGTCTCTCCGTCGGGCTCACGGGCATCGGCCACATCGTCGAACTGCCCTTCATGATGGACAAGGGGCTGCAAAGCCAGGGCGGCGACTGGGGTCAGGTTACCCTCGTCACGCTGGGTGCACTGCTTGCCGCCGCCGCCGCGGGCTGGATCGTCTTCCGGCTTGGCACGGCCCTGATCGTCCGCCCGCTCGGCGAGGACGCCGATCTCGTCCATCGCGCCCGCGGCTCGCTTGCCCGTACGGTGCGCGACATCGCCGGCATTTGCGCCTTCATTGCCGTCGGGCACATCGTCATCAACGTCCTGACGGCCGACGCGCCGATGGCCTCTACCCTAACGTTGAGGCTGCTGCACGCCGCGGCGCTGACCCTGGTCTATGCGGCGGTCGGACGGCTGTTCCTTTCGCCCGGCGATCCCCAGGCAAGGCTCCTGCCCATCAACAATCCGCAATGGCACTTCCGCATGCTGGTTGCCTATGGCCTCACCGGCGCCCTGGTCGGCCAGCTCGTCCGCCTGTCCCTGGAAAGCGGTGTCAGCCGCGGCGTCACCGAAGGCTGGTTCCTGATTGCAGCGACCGTGGTTACGGTTCTGAAACTCTGGTGGTTCATTGGCGGGCGCAAGGACATCACCGCGGTGTTTGCCGGACCGGCACCGAGCATGACCCGGCAGGTCATCGCAAGCGTGCTTCCGGCATTCCTGTCTTTTGTAGCCATCCTGATCTGGGTTGTCGGCTGCATGGCAGCCAGTGCTCCGCAGCGCGCCCATTGGGGGGAAGCGGCGGGCGCAACCCAGGTCATCGTCCTGCTGATACCCATCATCGCCCTTGGCATGCATGCGCTGATTGCGGCCATGCAGGAGCGGCACAAGAACGACACGCCCCTGCCGCCGCTGGCGCAGGCTTTCATCGCGGCCATCCAGACACTGGCGACCGGGGGCATCTGGCTTCTCGGTCTCTTCCTCATTATCCGTCTGTGGACCAGCTACATGGACAGCGCCTACGCCATGGCGCTGTCGCTCATCACCGGCCTGCTGCGGATCAGCGTTGCCGTGGTCATCGGCTGGGCCATCTGGAGTTTCCTGCGGCACTATTTCACCGCCCTCTCTCCCTCCTCGCGTCCGCTGCTGCCGGGACAGGATGACACGGACGGTCCAGCGCGCACCGCCGCCGGACGCCTCTCGACCATCCTGCCGCTGGTGCGCGATCTCGCCTTTGGCGCCATCGTTGCGATCACGGCACTCGTGGTGCTTTCATCCCTCGGCATGGATATCGGGCCGCTGCTTGCCGGCTTCGGCGTTCTCGGGCTGGCCATTTCCTTCGGCTCGCAAACGCTGGTGAAGGACGTGGTCTCAGGCATATTCTTCATTGCCGACGATGCATTCCGCACGGGTGAATATATCGACACCGGCAAGCTCAAGGGCACCGTCGAGCGCATCACGCTGCGCTCCCTGCAGCTGCGCCATCAGAACGGCCCGGTGCACACCATCCCCTTCGGACAGATCCAGTCGGTGACCAATTACAGCCGGGACTGGAGCACGATCAAGTTCGAGCTGCGTTTCGACCGCGACACCGATCCGGAAAAGATCCGCAAGACGGTCAAGAAGGTCGGCCAGGACATGCTCGAGGATCCGGAATTCGGCCCGGAATTTCTGGTTCCGCTGAAATTCCAGGGCATTCAGGACATCACCGAGAATTCGATGATTGTCCGGCTCAAATTCACCGCCAAACCGGGCAACCCGTCGCTTATCCAGCGTGAGGCGATGAAGCGGCTGCTCGTGGCCTTCCGCGAAGCCGGCCTCCTGCTGGCATCCAATGCGGTGACCGTGCGCTCGGGGACCAACGATGCGGCCGGTGCCGGTGCGGCAACCCAGATCGCCCTGGAGAAGGCCGCCGAACTCGCGTCGACGCAGGCGGCCAAGCCGGGCTAGGTCGTGCACTCATAAATCTGGTCGAAATGGCGCCTGAAACGGCAAGAAGATGCAAGGAGAGATGCGAAGGGCGGGGCCTTTTCCCCGGCCGAGCGGCTCGACACTGCAGCTTGCAGCCGTTTCGGCGTCCAAAGGATATGGTCCATTTGCCCGGCTACATCGTCGCAAAGCCTCAAAAATGAACCACATTTCCCTCGTCTTTGCTCCTTGTATCCAAACAAATGGCCTCATACCATTTCAATCAGATTTATGAGTGTACGACCTAGTGCCACTCCGGCGTGCCGGCAAGCGCGACAGGCTGGACGATCAGCCCCTGCTCCGTCGCCTGGAGATAGGCCTCGACACCATAGATCCGGCGCATGTGATCGGCCGTCAGCACCTCCGCGGGCCTGCCGTCGGCGACGATCCCGCCTGCGTGAATGAGAACCAGCCGGCTGCACCAGTGCGCGGCAAGGCTGAGGTCGTGCAGGGATGCAACCACCGCCGAGCCCTTGCCGGCCAGATCGGCAAGCGACTGCATCAGGCCGATCTGATGCGCCGGATCGAGCCCCGCGGCCGGTTCGTCCGCAAGCAGGAGCGCCGCATCCTGCGCCAGGGCACGGGCGATCAGCACCCGCGCCCGCTCGCCGCCGGAAAGGTCGAGAGCCGAACGATGGCGCAGCTGCTGAACATCCATCCGCTGCATCGCCTGTTCGACCAGCGCCGCGTCATGCGCGCTCGGCCGGGAAAATCCGCGGCGGTAGGGCGTGCGGCCGAGCGAGACGAGATGTTCCACCGACACGGCCCAGGCGATTTCGCGGTCCTGCGGCAGATAGGCGACGTGCATTGCCCGTTCCTCGACGTTCATCCGCCTCGCCGGTTTTCCGGCAATGCCGATGTCGCCGCTCGACGGCACCAGGCCGAGGATACTCCGCAGAAGGGTTGACTTGCCCGCACCGTTCGGGCCGATCAGCCCGACAAATTCACCGGCGCGAACGTCAAGCGATACATCGTGCAGGACGGCCCTGGAGCCGAGCGACGCGTGGACATGGGACAGGCTGAGGATCGTCATATCAGCGTCCTCCGCGTGCGGAACACCAGCCAGAGGAAGAAGGGCGCGCCGATCATGGCCGTCAGCACGCCGAGCTTCAAATCCCGGCCCGGCGCGATCAGGCGCACGAGAATATCGGCTGCCAGCAGCATCGATGCGCCGCCAAGCGCACTGGCCGGCAGCAGGCGCGACGGCCGGGCACCCACCAGCGGCCGCAGCACGTGCGGTACGATCAGGCCGACGAAGCCGATGGCACCGGCAACGGCGGTGGCCGCCCCGACGGATGCGGCTGTGCCCAGAATGGCGAAGAACTGCACCCGCCGGATGTTGATGCCCAAGCTGGCGGCGGCATCGGGGCCCAGTGTCAGGGCGTCAAGCGCGCGGCCGAGGCTGAACAGCAGCGCCCAGCCCGCAAGGATGAACGGGGCGGCAAGCTGCACATGCAGCATGGAGCGGTCGGTGAGGGATCCCAGCATCCAGTAGACGATCTCCATCGCGGCAAACGGGTTGGGCGACAGGTTCAGCGCCAGCGTGGTCATCGCCCCGGCTAAGCTCGAGACCGCGACGCCGGCGAGAATGATGGTCAGCGTACCCGCGCCGCGGCCGGCCAGCGCCTGCACCAGGAAGACCGCGAGAACAGCGCCTGCCAGCGCCATCAGCGGCAGGGCAAGCGGGAAAGCCAGGGACAGGCCGGTATAGATGGCGATCACCGCGCCGAGGGATGCCGACGCACTCACCCCGAGAAGGCCCGGTTCCGCCAGCGGATTGCGCAGATAGCCCTGCAGCACCGCGCCGGAGAGCCCGAGGGTCGCCCCGATCATCAGGCCGAGCAGCGCGCGCGGCAGCCGTATTTCCCGCATGACGATGACGATGGCATCGCCCTGCCCGGTCAGCAGGGCGCGCATACTGTCCGAAATGCCCAGTGCGGCCGGACCGGCGAGCAGCGACAGCACGAACAGGACAAGGGTCAACAGCGCAAGCCCGGACAGGAGAAGACGGTAATGATCCTTCATCTGGAGCCCTCCCGCCGTGCCGCATCCGACAGCAGCTTGACGGCCTCTGCCGTGAAAGGTCCGCCGCATATCCAGTACTTGTCGGGGATATCGACGGGCTGCCGCCCCTGCAGCGCTGCCCGGAACGCCGGATGGAGCTGCGCGTCATAGGCAAGCGCGGGCGCCGGATAGGCGTTGTGGGTGGCAATCAGGTCCGGCTTGGCCATGACCAGTTGTTCGAGTGACAGTTTTTGCGTGCCGTCGAGGCCCAGTTTTTCGCCCATATTGATCAGTCCCGCCCGGTCGACGACCTCACCGGCCAGGGTGTTGCGGCCCGAGGTAATCTGATTGGCATAATAGAGCGCGACGGTGGGCGCATCGGCGCTGCGTGCCGGAACGCTTGCCAGGGCCATGTCCATGGCGCCCAGAAGTTCTTCCGCCCTGGCTTCGCGCCCGAGCAGGGCACCCATCCGCCGCACATTGGCGCGGATATCCTCGAAGGAAGATTCCGGCGGGAATTCCTCGACGCGAAATCCCAGCCGCCTGAGAATATCGGTCGTGGCCCGCGTGGTATAGGTGCTGGTCAGGACGAGATCCGGCTGCATCAGGAATATCTCTTCCGCCTGACCATGATTGAGCGCAAACGCCCCCGCCTCCCCGGCCAGAACCGACACGGTCGCGTCCCCGGCGAGATAGGACACGGAAACGAGTTGCCCGCCCGATGCCAGCAGCATCGCCAGCTGATCGGTGCAAAGGTTCATGGAGACGACGCGCCCCGGTGCTTCGGCCAACGCGGAATCGACCGTGGCAAGCAGCGCAATGGCGGATGCCAACCACGCCGCGCCTGCGCCGACAGCCCGTCTGTATCCCCTGCTCACGCCCGCAAACTCCCCTTGCCCCTCATACAGCCGAAACCTTGGCGGCATGCGGCGACCTGCCTATAGCTGCCATCAATATCGTCCGGCGTATAGTCATTCCTGCGGCATATCCATCGTCTGACCGGTTGACATCCCGTTTTGCCGCTTCCACCATGGGACAGATTCCGGGAGAGACAATTGGACATTCGCAAGATTGGTAAAACGCCGCTGGCCGTCACTGAAATCGGCTTCGGCGGGGCGGCGATTGGCGGGCTGTATCGTGAATGCACGCGCGACGCCGCAATGGAAACCCTGCAGACCGCGTGGGATGCAGGCATACGTTATTTCGACACGGCACCGTTTTACGGTTTCGGCCTGTCGGAGCGCCGGACCGGCGACTTCCTGCGCGACAAGCCGCGCGACAGCTACGTGCTTTCGACAAAGGTCGGCCGCCTCATGCGCCCGGTGCCGGAGGATCAGGTCCCCGATCATTCCTACGTCAATCCCCTGCCCTTCGCCGTCGACTATGACTACAGCTATGATGGCATCATGCGTTCCTTCGAATTCAGCCTGGCGCGCCTCGGCCTGAATCGGATCGACATCCTCTACATCCACGACATCGGTGCCTACACCCATGGTGCCGGACAAAACGCCCTCTATATGGACCAGCTGCTCGGCAGCGGCCTGAAGGCGCTGGACGAACTCAAGTCGGCCGGGGCGATTGCCGCCTATGGGCTGGGGGTGAACGAAGTCGAGGTCTGCCTCGATGTGCTGGCCCGCCATCCGCTCGACTGCATTCTTCTCGCCGGGCGCTATTCCCTGCTCGACCGCGCAGCCGAACGCGGCCTGCTCAACGTCTGCCGGGCGCAGAACACCTCCCTCGTCATTGGCGGCGTGTTCAATTCCGGCATTCTGGCGACGGGTCCCGTCCCCGGCGCGCATTTTGATTATGGCCCGGCAGCCCCGGATATTCTCGAGCGCGTCCGCGCCATGCAGGCCATCGCGGAGGCCGAAAATGTGCCGCTGGCAGCCGCCGCCATCCAGTTTCCGTTCCGCGAACCGGTCGTGGCGAATGTTTTGATCGGCACCGCGAAGCCCTCAAGCCTGACCCGCAATCTGGAAATTTTATCCACGAAAGTCCCGGAATCTGTATACACCGACTGCGAACGTTTCGTCCTTCGCTAAATTCTTCTAAAAGATCGCTCCGGATTAGTATCGGCATGGGTTTCATCGGGTGGCAGCAACCGCTAATTTGCTGATCTGCCTTGCAATATCAGCCATTGCATATTCCGCTCATCTGATTACATAAGGGCTCGCTGACTGCGTTCAGCGCGCCCGGCTGGCGTATGCGGCGGCCGGAAATCAGGCAATGAATGGAGCAACACCCGGCTCTCTTTCATGTGTTGACACGAAGTATTGAGCGAGAGACCCAGGGATGACTGCATCTTCGTCAGCGACCGTCACGGCGGCACCCATTCATGCAACCGATGACCTTTCGGCACCGGTTGCATTTGCGATTCCCGACAATGTGTTCGCGGAAACGGTCACCGACGTGCGCCATTATACCGATCGCCTGTTCCGTTTCCGTATCACGCGGCCCACGAGCTTCCGCTTCCGTTCCGGCGAATTCGTCATGATCGGCCTGCCCAACGCGGAAAAGCCTGTCTATCGCGCCTATTCCATCGCCAGCCCGTCCTGGGACGAGGAAATCGAATTCTTCTCGATCAAGGTCGACAACGGCCCGCTGACCGAGCATCTGCAAAAGATCAAGCGCGGCGATACGGTGCTCCTGCGCAAGAAGTCGACGGGGACACTGGTTCTCGATGCGCTTCTTCCGGGCAAGCGGCTCTACATGCTGTCGACCGGAACCGGCGTTGCCCCCTTCGCCAGCCTGATCCGCGACCCCGAGACCTATGAAAAGTTCGAAGAGGTCATCCTGATCCAGACTTGCCGGGATATCGCCGAGCTGAAATACATCACCGAAATGGTCGAGGGCATCAAGGATGACCCGCTGATCGGTGAATTCGCCGCCGACAGCCTGCGGCTCTACACGACGACCACGCGCGAACCATTCACCCATATGGGCCGCATCACCGACCTGATGCAGAGCGGCAAGCTGTTCAGCGATCTCGGCCTGCCGCCGCTCGATCCCGAAACCGACCGCGGCATGATCTGCGGCTCGATGCACATGATCCACGACACCAAGGCCATTCTGGAATCCTTCGGCCTGGTCGAAGGCACCAACAACAAACCGGCGACCTATGTGGTCGAGCGGGCGTTCGTCGGCTAAAACCTGCCTGCAGAAACATCTGGAATATCATGCCCGGTCTCCTTGAGGCCGGGCATTTTGCTATGCGCCTTGCCTCACTGACTTGTGACACCTTGTCTCTTCTAAAACATGAGTCCACATGCTATATGTGTGAATGTTATAAGCACCCTTATGAGTTTCAAAACCCCACATCATGGACGACACACCCACTCTTGGCTTTCTGCTGCACGATGTTGCGCGGTTGCTGCGCAAGCGGTTTGAACAGCGGGCGAAATGCCTCGGCCTGACCCGGTCACAGTGGCAGACGCTGGCCTATCTGTCCAAGAATGAGGGGATTCATCAGGCTGGCCTGGCGGAAATCCTCGAAATCGAGCCGATCACCCTGGTGCGCATCCTCGACAAGCTGCAGGAGCGCAACCTGATCGAGCGGCGACGGCACCCGACCGACCGCCGCATCTGGCTGCTGTTCCTGCGCGATGAAGCGCGCCCGCATCTGGCGGATATGCGCGTCATCGGCGAAGTCACCCGGTCCGAAGCCCTCGAAAATGTGCCGGCGGAAGACCGCGAACATCTCATCCGCACTCTAACCCTTATGAAGTCCAATTTGATCGATGCCTGTCAGACACCGGTCGATGACAGGAAGACACACCATGGCTGACGGATCTCTCAACTCCCGCATTCCCGCCAATTCCGATCTCCCCGCAGCACCGGGGCACGCCGCGCCTGTTCTGGAAAAGACTGACGCACCCGGCGAGGCGCCGGTAGCCGCCCGCGTCAACGAACCGGTGCCGCTGCCCGATATCACCCCGCCGCAACCGTCTGCGCCCCGTGCTCTTCGCCGCGCTGCCGCTTGCCCTCGTGGTCGGCGGCTATTTCTACGTGACCGGCGGGCAGGTCATGTCCACCGACAACGCCTATGTGCAGGCGGACATGGTCGGCGTTTCCACCGATATATCGGGGCTGGTCAGCGCCATCGACGTGCATGACAACGAGGTCGTCAAGCAGGGACAGATCCTGTTCCGCATCAACCCCGACGTCTACCGCATCGCTCTTGAGGGCGCGCAGGCGCAGCTCGGCACCGTTCGCAACCAGATTCTCAACCTGCAGGCGAGCTACAAGCAGACGCTGGCGGAAATCGCCCAGGCGGAATCCGACATTCCCTTCTACCAGAAGACCCTGCAGCGCCAGGCGGACCTGACCAACACCGCCGCCGTCTCCAAGGCCACCTATGATCAGGCCAAGCATGATCTGGATGCCGCCCAGCAGAAGGTCGATGTCGCCAGGGCACAGGCTGCCACCACGCTCGCCCAATTGGGCAACAATGCCGACCAGCCCGTCGAGCAGAACCCGTCCTATCTCGCGGCAAAGGCAACCGTCGACAAGGCCCAGCACGATTTTGACGCGACCACGGTGCGCGCGCCCTTCGATGGGATCGTGACCAATGTCAGTTCGCTGCAGGTCGGCGCCTATCTCCAGGCGTCGCAGGCCGGTTTCAGCCTGGTCTCGACAACCCATATGTGGGTCGCCGCCAGCCCCAAGGAAACCGAGCTGACCTATGTCAAGCCCGGCCAGCCGGTGACCGTGACCGTCGACACCTATCCGGGCGTCGAATGGAAGGGCACGGTTGCCAGCATCAGCCCGGCATCCGGCTCGAGCTTCTCGCTGCTGCCCGCACAGAATACAACCGGCAATTGGGTTAAGGTTGTGCAGCGCATTCCCATGCTCGTCAGCATAAACGACATGGCCGGCAAGCCGCCGCTGCGCGTCGGCATGAGCGTGACGGCCGAAGTCGATACCGGCCATGCACGCGGTCTGCCGCAGTTCGTGCAATCGCTCCTGGGCAGCAAGGATCATGTCTAGCACCGTCGCACTGCCGGGCACCGCACCGGTTGCCAATCGCGGCGCGATCACGGCCTGTGTCATCCTCGCCGTGATCATGCAGGCGCTCGATACGACCATCGCCAACGTGGCGCTGCCCTATATCCAGGGCAGCGTTGCGGCGAGCGCCGACCAGATCAACTGGGTCCTGACCTCCTATATCGTCGCTGCCGCCATCATGACGCCGCCGTCGGGCTTTCTGG
>OKVL01001115.1_pt1 | contig 12206 bp, 5 predicted proteins | sample 1606791 | NCBI WGS metagenome assembly OKVL01 (sample SAMN03281006, study PRJEB24777) | human gut metagenome | isolation source: fecal sample PR165 from 1 month old male Malay infant, vaginally delivered...
TGGCGGTCGCGCATCTGTAAAGCCCTATAGGCTGCCTTGTAAAGTTCGGGAGTCTTATCTTCCGAGAATTCACGGTAAGGCCACACCATCATCAGATGGCTGGAATGCCGATGGTTATAGCTATCAGCCAAGCCCGGCCAGCCCCATTCCTTTATTGCTCCGTCTTCATTAATCCGGTAAGGCGGCAATGAATCCAAGAGGTGTTTCCAACGCTGTTTGCCTCCACCGATACCTTGCTCCTCACCCAATAAGTCGCACACCTTCACCAAGGTGGACAGTATGAAACGGGCACCGGAAAGATCGAAAGCGGAGTTATTTAACAAAGATACCCGTAAGTTGGAAGGTTGGTTCTCCGGTGAAACGGAACCAGCAATAATGTAGTAGCCTTCATCATCCTTATACTTCAGGAAATCCTCATAGAATTCGCCCATGCATTTCAACAAAGGATACAGGCGGTTTTGAAGAAACGCCTTATCCTCCGTAATGAGATAATGCTCCCAGAAAGGATAGAGCAACCAAGCCTCTTCGCCCGTAGCATAATGATACGGATAGAAATCGTTGATAGAAGCCATCAGTCCGGAAGAAAGTCCGGGAGTATTGCCACAAGCCAGCATGCCACGGCAGCCCAACAGTTTAAATGCATTCGCTTCGAAGTCTTTCCTCCAGACTTCATTCAGATGAAAATATCCCTCCATCACTTCAGGCATAGCACCGGTATTTCCACCGCTAACCTGTAAGTTCAGGTTAGCATCCAAATGATAGTAACCTCCCCAGCCGGCATTACAGTCGCCTGTCCAGATTCCCAACAAATCAGGAGGTGTCAGTTCATTGCCGGAAGACAGGAAGTGATACCTTCCCGCATCAAAAATCCGTTCCCACAATGCCAATACAGGTGAGTCCGTTTGTTTCTGTTTTTCCAGTAATTCTTCGTTGGATAGTAACCGTTCGGCAGGGGATGCACCCAAGTTCATCTTCACACGGTTGAAGATTGCAGCATGTATAGCCTTATGAGCCTTTACAAGGGCTTTATAATCCGGCTTTATCTTATTCAATGCTTCTTTCAGCAGACCTTTATCCCACTCTGCCACACAATCTGGGGCATACTTTTCAGTACGTGCTAGCAAGAGTACTTTCGAAGCATCCTGTATATACAACGTATCATTACGCAGGAAACAAGAACCGCCTGATTGCTTTACCCGGATACCTCCTTCATAACCTTCTGTATCCATTGGCGGAGCATAATTCACACGGATATTCAGATAATCCTTCGCATGCAGGCAATTCATTTTCATTCCTTTCGGAAAGTTCATCTCCGCAGGCATTTGCAGACTGAATGCACAGTTCAACTTACCGGCAGAAGGTGCTTGTAGTTCGAATACCGAAATATTGGCATCCCGTGAAACAAACGACCGGCGCTCCCATTCTCCTCGGACATCACTCCACCTGACTGTTATTTCTCCGGTTTCATAATTACTAATGCGGCTGTAGTCCTTTATCTCCCCGCTCGCATCCATATCAATCTTGAGCGCAAAGCCCGGATGCCTGCCGCCTTCGCCTCCATCATGCCAATGAGAAGTGCGTACAGCCAAGTCGTTCGCTTCTTTGAATTTTCCGGTAGCGCAATATTTCTTTATTAAATCAAGTGTGTCACGGGGCACCTCGGCAAATGTGCGCGGCTTCGCACCGGGGAAGTTGAAAGAACGATCGGTAAAGACCACCGTTTCGTGCAAAGGGTTTCCGAAAACCATGATTCCCATCTTGCCATTGCCAGCCAGCAAGGCTTCCTGCCACTTAGTGTAAGTTGTGGGAAAACGATTGGAATGAGCCTGACGTATAACCGGTTGGGCATATGCTCCCAACGATGCTATACAAACCAGAGCGGAGTATAATATCTTCTTATTCCACATATTTTTACTTTCTTATTTCAGGGTTAACAATCTGCTGCGCTTCAAATTGTATCCTTCTACAGAAATCACAGCCTCTCCTTGCGGTACATATTCTATTGTGATAAATCTCTTCTCTCCCGGCAGCAAATTGAAATAACCGTCCGAGACATAAGCCGGCAAAATACGTTTGTCTGTATCCGGTTCACGTACATTCAATTTCAGAGCAATAGCAGGCTCTGCACCCGTGTTCCGTAATTCTATCTGCACCCGGTTATTTTTTTGCCTGATTAGCTTACAAGCTACCAAAGCTTCTGCCAATGAATTAAATTCCAAAAAGTTTCCTTTACCGTTATCCTGCCAATAATCATTGACAGAAACCGTCCTTCCACGTTTATCTATCAACACCAGACGTTCCAGATATATCCCGATAATACCAAAAGGTTTGTCCTGTACAAAACATTCTGTTGCCCCATTGGCCGATACATTTACTTTCAACACCCGTCTGAACAGGGATTTACCTTCCAGAGAATAAACTTCATAGATAGCTTTGGCCCCTTTCATCTCTTTTAAAGTAGTATTCACTACTATTACCTTTTGGTCATCCAGATTCTTCTGAATATGAACAGGTTCACATGCCTTGCGGCAGCCATAGAAAGAACCAAAAGTTTCATAATCCCAGGAATATACCTGCCAGACCATGCTGGGCCACGCAGGGTGGCTCATCCACAGCAACAGACCGCTTGTACTGTTCCACATCTTGCTGTTCCATGCTTCCATCATGGCGCGATGGCTGTCATAATTGACAAGCTGCGCTTTCCGGCTGAAATCTTTCAGGTCCGACGGCTTACCATATTTTCGGTCGATGTCTTCCATAAACTCTCTTTGACCGCCATGCAGGTCATGGTAGTACCAGACATCACTGATAGGCCACGCATCCTTTTCATCCATCATCGCCAAAATAGACTCTTCCGTAGGAATGGAAGTAGAGCCCTGTTCCGTATTAAATCCGTATGCCCGGTTACGATAGTAGTCCACCGGATTCTTATGATAATTCCACGGTCCGCTTGGCCTTAGGTTGCAATGCGTCGAGTTCGGACTATAATAGCGGGTACCGTCTTTTTCAGCAATCATCTTTGCCAGATTCTCTTCAATGTATGCAGGGGCGAATCCTTCATTTCTCGGATTCCAGATGGCAATGGAAGGATGGTTACGGAAACGTACCACTACGTCCTCCGCATTTCGCAGGAACAAGTCGTCATCGTTTACTGTCATATTATAGCCTTGTGTACTCAGCCAAAAATCATTGAACACCAACATTCCGTATTCATCGCACAATTCGTAGAAACTTTCTTCCGTGCTCTCACCCGTCCAGTTACGAATCATATTGAAGTTTGCTTCTTTATGTAGACGGAAATACGGTTCAAGATGTTCACGCGAAACACGTTTCATTCCATCATCCATTCCCCAGTTTCCACCTTTACAGAAGATGCGCTTTCCGTTGACTTTGATTACCATATAGTGCTGCATAGCCTCATCGGGCACCGGAATGAGCACATCAGAAGAAACATTCTTTTTCAACCGGGGCATGCACATGCCTCCTTCGATATATTTGCGATTGATATTGTCAAAGATAGGTTCGCCCTTACCCAGCACCGTAGGCCGGTATTCCATTCTGCGGATAGAATCATTGGGTAAGCAGACTTCCAATTCATAAGACAACTCCCGGACTCCGAAGCGTACTGCCTTTTCATCCGAAGCCACTCCCTTTTCAGCTACCGCCACATTCATTGTATACAACTCCTGCGGACCGTAATTATTCGGCCACCAAAGCCGGGGAGCTTTCAGTACCAATGCCTGATATTCTTCCGGAGTGAATGTCACTTCCTTCCGTTCTTTCGGTGCCAACTCCACCTGTTTACTGATTATCTTACCTTCAAGAGACAAATCGACGGATACCTGCTTAGCCACCGGCAACAGATTCTCCACTTCAGTATGCACTGTTATTTCTGCACTCGTCGTATCCGGCAGTGCCAGGTGGGTAATGACTTGCGTATCGTGCAGACGAATGCCTTGCGTAAAACGCAGATGCACATCCTGCCAGATACCTATGTTCCGGTCTCTGATGCCCGGCACCCAGTCCCAGCCTTCGGAAGATATAAAAGTAGGGCCATCCAGACACAACTGTCCTCCGTTCATACCATTGCCTGCCAAGGAAGATTGTTCGTGAGGAATCCCCGAGTTGGGTGGCGGAAGAATGTGAACAGCCAATACATTCTTACCATCCACCAAGTAATCCGTTGCATTGAATTCGCCCCGGATAAAAGCGCCTTTCATTGTACCCAAACATATGCCATTCAGCCATATTTCAGCTTGATAATTAATACCCTTGAACACCAGCCAGGCTTCTTTGTCCTTCTTATTTACAGGAGATGAAAATTCCAGGCGATACCACCAGTCTGTCCGACAAAGAGTATCGGGAATCACCAGATTGTTCAGTCCATAATAAGGGTCGGGATAGACTCCTTGGTCTACCAAAGTAGTCAGCACCGTGCCCGGAACAGTTGCATTATACCAGCCATCAGCATGGTATCCAACTTCAAAGATGGATTTCTTTGAAGACATGACATTGCTGTTATCCGCCAGTCTCCAACCCTTGTTTAACAGGAAATCATTTGCACCCACTTTTTCAGCAACCGCTTCTACAGGTACCTGTATCTTGGGAGTGGACATAATGATTTGTGCTTTTGATTTTGGTAAAGTCTCTTTAGGCTGGGGATGAGTCAATCCCCAGTTTGCTACATTCTGGGCTAATAAAGAAGAAGTACAGCCCAGCAAGAAACAGAGTATCCATTGAAATTTAATCTTCCGTTCCATCTCTTACTTATTTTTCAGGATGGAAAATCAGATAATCGTACATAGCCTTAGCCATCATTCCCGAACCTTCCGCATCGGGATGAATGCCATCTTTCATCAGTTCCGGGTGTTTGTCGAGCACCGAATGCATATTAATGACTTCTACATTTTTTTTTTGTGCGGCACTGATAATAGCAGGAGTTACATCTTTCACAATCACCTCATCATAAATACCGTTCGAGTCTTTTACGAAAGAGACAATCGGAGTAAGCAGAATGATACGGGGTTTAGAGGGAAGTTGCGCAAAAGCATCAATCATATCGCGACAGTCTTTATCAAACTCACGCATATAAGAACGATTAATACCTTTACTATCATTTCCACCCAAATCAATGAACACCACATCCGGATTGGATGCCAACGCTTTCCGATATTCTTTCGTATTCCAATAAGGGAAGTCACCGTGACAAAGCATAGTGCAGCTACTTACACCATAATTTATCACCTTATAATCATCACCCAGCATCCGGCCCAGTTGTGCCGGATAAGCATCTGTTACCGGATTAGCAGTCGCAGCCCCGGCAGTGATACTGGCTCCTACACAAACCACTTTTATCTTTTGCAAGACAGAAACCACCTTTTGCAAGCGAATATCAGCAGAAGATGCACCTACCATTATGTTATAGTTACCGGAAGGATATATAAACTTTCCCTTAGCCTCGTCCCAATAGCGTAATAAATCTTTTCGTAATTTTATAGTCACCTCCTTACTTTCGCCACTCTTCAGTGAGACGCGTTCAAAACCTTTCAATTCTTTCACGGGCATCACTTCCCCTCTTTCGGGAAGCTTCACGTAAACTTGGGCAACCTCATCACCTGCATATTTACCTGTATTCCTCAACTGGAATGAAACACTCACTTCTTTCTCACCATCCGCTACCTGCAAATTGGAATACTTAAATGAAGTATAGCTCAAACCATAGCCGAAGGGGTAAAGTACATCGCCTTTGAAATATTTATAAGTACGCCCCTTAGTAATGTCATAATCATCAAACGGAGGAAGTTCATCTAAACTTCTGTAATAAGTCAATGGCAAGCGACCACCCGGATTATAATCACCAAATAGAACTTCAGCCACAGCTTTACCTCCACTTTCCCCGGGATACCATGCATTGACAATGGCAGGTATATGTTCGTCCATCCAATTAATAGCCAGTGAACTACCGGCAACCAATACGACTACAATATTCGGGTTTACCTTATATATTTCCTGCAGGAACTCCCGCTGGTCTGCTGGAAGTTGAATATCATATCTGTCTTGTCCTTCACGCTCTATCGACTTATTGATACCTAATACGGCAACCACCGTTTCGCATTCGCGCACCGCTTTTCCGGCTTCGCCATATAAATCCAGACGGGTGACTTTTCCAACCTGGGGAACCCGCCATTGCAATTTAGCGATGGCATAGTCGCGATTGTCATAATATTCAGCCTTCAACTGATAATCTTTTCCGGCTTCCAAATAAATAGCAGCCGTATCTGTACGGACCGCATGTCCCGGCCACGCACCAATCAACATTTTGCCATCAATACTCAGTCGACATCCGTCATCGGATGTGAAACTGAGAATATATTGTCCGGTAACCGTGGGGCGCAACTTACCCGTCCAACGAACGGATAAAGGAGACTTAGGCAAGAAAGGATCCGGCGCCTGATTGCCCGGCTCAAAGTTTATCCATTCTTCTTTTCTGACTTTCGGAGTGCCTTGCAACTTCGCGTTATCAAAGTACTCGGCTTGCAATCCTTCCGGAAAACTTGCCCCTTGTATAAGTTCCATGCCATCCACTGCCGACTTCCACGGAGCATATACCACTTTCACGTCCTCACCTACCCTGTCTTTTATGCCTTGTAAAACAGAAACTGGAGCTATCACTGGCAATCCGCTATAATCACCGAACTCACTACTGCCCGCATTGATGCCTACCACTGCAATAGATTTAATCTTCTTTGCATTGAGCGGCAACATTTTTTTCTGGTTCTTGAGCAACACAATACATTCACGAGCTGCATTCAACGCCACTTCCTGGTGCTTTTTAGAACCTATCACATCAGGAGATATTTTTGTATACGGATTCTTTTCTCCGCTATCGAACAAACCTAACTGCATACGAGCCCGCAATACACGATAGGCAGCCGAATCTATATCGGCATCCGTAACCATGTATTGGCGGTAGGCACTCAGCAAAGGTTCATCATATACATCGTCGCCACATTCCAAGTCCAAACCTGCCTTTATGGAGAGGGTAGCCGCAGCTTCTTTAGTCTTCACATACTTATGCGCATTGACCAGTAAGGAAGGGCCTCCACAATCGGAAACCACATATCCCTTGAATCCCCAGTCATTACGCAAAACCTTGGTCAACAGCCAGGCATTCAGTGTACAAGGCACATCATTCAGTGCATTATAAGCTGACATAATAGATGCTGACTTACCATCTTTCACACATGCCTCGAAAGCCGGAAGATAGTATTCACGGAGTTGTTTCTCTGATATTTGCGGATTACAAACAAAGCGATTATGTTCTTCATTATTAGCTGCAAAATGTTTGGGAGTCGACACAATCTTCAGATAACGGTTATCATTGCCCTGCAAGCCTTTCACAAAAGCGGTACCCATGATACCACTCAGATATGGGTCTTCACCATATGTCTCAGGAGTACGTCCCCAACGCGGGTCACGTGCCATATTCACCGTAGGAGACCAAAAGGTCAGCAAATCACTGAACTGACTTTTCTGCTCACGCCCCTGATCCAATTCGTTCCAACGAGCACGGGCCTCATCAGAGATAACCGTAGCCACTTGTTCCTGTAATACTGGGTTCCAGGTAGCTGCCAGTCCGATGGCCTGCGGAAACACAGTGAACCGTCCTGGACGAACCACTCCGTGAAGCGCTTCGTTACCATGATAATATTTAGGAATATCCAGACGGGAAATACCCGGTGACGTAGCGCGCAGTAAACTAATCTTTTCCTCAACCGTCAAACGTGACAACAGATCCATAATACGTTCGTGGGTGGGAGCATTCTCATTTTTATAAAGCTCCTGAGCCTGTGCCGTTCGGGCGGCACAGGTCATAAGAGCCAATAATCCTGTAAAAACAATCTTTTTAAGTGTTCTCATGGCGTTTTTCCTATTGACTGTATACCTTACAATTTATCAGCAGACGGCGGCACTGCATCAGCAGCATTACCCCATGCCTTATTAGGTCTGTTACCCATTAGCAATACCAATTTTCCTCCGTCTTTTATATCATCATGGCTGAACCAAGGCTTATTCCATTCCTTACCATTCAACGTTGCAGACTGGATATATTTGTTTTCGTCTGATGCACCTTGTGCCTCTACCTCAAATACTTTTCCATTGCTCAGCGTCACTTTAGCTTTAGTAAACAAAGGGCTACCGATGTTATAAGACGGGAAGCCCGGAGTCACTGGATAGAAACCTAAAGAAGAGAATACAACAAATGCAGACATACCTCCACCGTCTTCATCTCCCGGTAATCCCATCAAATCATTACGAAACCAGGTCTTCAATAATTGGCGAATACGCTTCTGTGTTTTCCAGGGCTGCCCGGCATAGTTGTAGAGATAAGGGATATGCAAACTCGGCTCATTAGCCATAGAGAATTGGCCTACATTACCAGTATGGTCGGGTATCTGTGCATAGAAAGCATACTTGCCACGTCCCAAAGGTTCACGGAAAGTCTGGTCCAGATTAGTGACGAATTGTTTGTCGCCTCCCATCAGATTAATCAAATCGGCTACATTATGAGGAACATCCCAACGATATACCCAACCATTGTTTTCGCCATAATATTCACGGGCACCCATACCTCCAGAGAAACGATAATCGAATGGTTCAATCCATTTGCCGTCTTTATCTTTCGGATGGAAGAAAGCAGTTTCGGCATTATATACATTGCGATAATTATAAGCACACTTCAGATAATGGGCAGCATCATCTTTCTTACCCAACATATCGGCAATTCTCGATAAGCACCATTGATCATATGAAGTTCCCAATGTAACGGCAATCGGCTGACGTTTCTCAAATGGATGTACATTCGGATCCGTTTCCTTCTCTCCTGCCTGGAGTGCTGGAATATATCCATTTTTCTTATAGAAATCATCAATCCAACCGGCAGCAGCACCCGACCACGGAGCCAATGTCTTTTCTTCTATACCTTTACGGCAAGCTTCATAAGCTTTTTCCAAATCAAAATTCAATCCTTTGGCGGCTGCATCGGCCACAGTTGCCACGGCATGATTGGAGTTCATACGTCGGGAATCACCTGTAATTTCGGGGAAAGTAGGCATCCACATATCGCCCATTTGTTCTGCCATGCGCAGATAAGAATCAATCACATTCTTTTCTGTTCCTTCGTCAATCAGCAGACGCAAAGGATGGGCAGCACGATAGGTATCCCAAATCCAATCGTCTGTATAGAAAGGTTCGCCATTATCTTCGTGTATTTTTCCATCGAATGCACTGAAATAACGACCGTCTTCACTGATACAAACCGGACGTTCGAACACGCGATAAAGTGACGTATAAAAAATCTGTTTATCGGACTCACTACCGCCTTCTACCAGGATATCTCCCAGGGCTTTATCCCATATCTGGCGTCCCTTCTCTGCCAGTGCTTGCAGATTATAGTCAGGTAATTCACGTTGCAGATTCTTCTTTGCCTGCTCTTCACTTATAAATGAAATACCATAGCGCAGATTTACCATTTTAGTTCCATCGGCAAAGTGCAAAACGGCACAAGCATCGCGTCCTTCGACATTCTTCCGAGAAGCATCTATCTTGCCATCAACTAGAATACCGGTCTCTATGGGAGCAATATCCGACTCAATGTACAAATACACACGGGTATTATTCTCCAACTGTTGATAACCGCTCACAAATCCGTCGCCTGCCTTGATGGCACCATTACGTGAGTTAATCATCATATACACCGGCTTACCTTGTTGTTCATACTCTATCTGATAGAGAGCCGACTGATGGGAAGGCGCATATTTCACATTGATTTCCTCATCATCCAGAATCACCTCATAATAATAGGGTTTCAGTTTCTCATCGTCATAGCTATAAGCTACAACCGGACGCAAATCATCTCCCTGATACGGACTTAGATTAAAAGCAGAACTACCACGGTGACTGGTCACAATCAGAGGAAGTCCATTCAACATATCTGTTGTATAATCCGCTCGTTCCGGATAAACACGAAGCATACTGTTCGGCAAATGAATAGTGGGGAAAGTAGGAACCAGCAAATGGCTGATATTTCCCATATAGGGATTTACGTAGTCAACCGGACCTTTGGCGGTAGCTACTTCGTGTTGTACTCTTCCACAAGCACCCAACACGGAAACTAAAGCTACAGAGGCTAAGCAATGTGTAAATTTCATAATAAATAATAGTCTTGGTTTACATTAATTTTTGAAAGCAAATATAAGAATTGAGACTTTCCCTTTCGATTAAAAAAGGCTTAATAGCTGATTAATATTAAGTAAAGCAACTAATTTGTCTACTATTTAACCATATTTTCAATCAATTCTATTATTTTCTCCGGTTTTTGAGGAGCAATCGGATAATGTCCGCGTCCAGCATCTATAATTACCGTCATCTTACCGGTATAGCATTTCTTAACTTCACCGGTCTGGGTTTTCAGATTGGGGTCCAGACTGCCACAAACATGTAGAATAGGAACCTTAGCCTTACTAAGTGGTTTCAGGTTATCCAAAGGCTGCATCTTTGCCAAAGACGAACGCAAAATAGGATTCTCTCCATAAATTCCGGCAATCTTATCCGGATTTTCAATTGCCCAGGCATAGACTTCACCTGTTGCACCTCCACGTCCAGCCATCACAGGATATGGAGCAAATCCCTTATTCACAAGATAGTTATACACAATGTTCCACTGGTCGAACAAAGGTCCGTCAGCATTATAAGCTATAGGAGCAACTACTATGTGAAAGCCACGTGCGAGTAATCCCAAATCAACGACAGAACTGCCATCCGGCTGATCACAGCGGAAGATCCAGGGATTTCCGGCAGCAGGTTTCTCAGGAGTAATGACCGTAACCAATCCTTCCACCCCTTCCAGTGAGAACTGATATTTATTGTAATTACCTGTAAAAAAAGGTCCCCATGAAGTTACCCAAAGTTTATCATGTTTGGCATATGAGTAAACAGGATCTGTACTGTAGAAATTACTTTTCTTATACTTATCGGGCAGAAATCCAGGTTTTGCAGCAGGCTTCGTCTTGTAAGCCTGTTCGATAAAATCGGCAATAACATTCGGATCTTGCAAACTGTGCGGATGATGCGCCGTACCATCCTTAATCAGTACCGACATGCGTCCGCCATTACCCTGATAAACACCCTGAATAGCATAAGTATTATTGAGTATAGGATCAATACTGCCACAAATATTCAGGATAGGAACATCCTGCCGAGCAAGCTTGTCCATACTCATCAGGCTCTTCTGCGAAAGTCCGGGATTGTCGGCGCAAATAGCCAATACTTTGTCAGGATGCTCAGTTCCCCAGGTAAAAGAATTGGCTCCACCACGGCTCATGCCGATAAATGCAGGTTTAGGTGAGAGCCCATGTTCATTGACCAAAAAATTATACCATACTTCCCATGTCTGGTCTGGGTCGGTAGTGATATAGGCAATATGGAAGCCCCGCTTGAACAGTTCTATTTCATCTTGTGGCTGATGGTCCCAATAACAGCCCCGACCAGGGATTACCTTCAACAGCCTGTTTCGGAACAACGACTATACGTCTGCGCATCCCCTTTTCCGGTCCGGCAACGCCAGCCCCCTCACGTTCTGTAGCCTTTATCGGCTGAATCTGATACGTTGTTTCACTCATTACAAAATCATAGCGGTCGAAGCCATGCCAGTTCGTTTTCTCACCGGTAAATATCTGAGCCTTAAGCTGTAAGATTGCAAGAAAAAGAAAGAAAAAAAGACATATATTTTTCATCTCACTGTTGTTTTTTTCATTACCCCCTTTACGAGGAGTTTAGCCTTTCAAATAATCATTTCTGTCCCCGGGTCTGTTTTACCATCTGTATAGTGCCATCCGGATTATAGTATAACTTGTCTACGCAAACCGAACGGAGATTTCCCTGTCCCGAAACATCGGAAGTGTGATAAAAAGCATACCATTCACCTTTGTACTCAACGATGGAGCCGTGACTGGTATCACAGGTGGTAGGTCCCAGATAAATGCCCTGATACTTCCACGGTCCCAGTGGAGAGTCACTAGTAGCATATTTCAAGCGGTTGGCACCCGGATTATTATCAGCATACGAGAGATAATAAACTCCATTTCTTTTGTGTACCCAGGCAGCCTCATGGAAATCGTCCAGACCGGTCATCGGTTTTACCGCAC
>OKVL01001116.1_pt1 | contig 12198 bp, 15 predicted proteins | sample 1606791 | NCBI WGS metagenome assembly OKVL01 (sample SAMN03281006, study PRJEB24777) | human gut metagenome | isolation source: fecal sample PR165 from 1 month old male Malay infant, vaginally delivered...
CGATAAGGGTCCTGTTGGAAGATCGCGCAGAGGATAGAGCGGAACATCCTCTGCTTCAAATCTGGCACAATGCCGGTCCGGCATCAAACGGCAAAGACGCGGAACGGCTTCCGCGTCTTGCCCAAACGTCAGCAAAGGAGAAAGATCAAAACGGGTTCCAGGTCGGAGACTGGGTGATCTTGAGATAACCGACATTCACGCCGAGCCGCGCGCCAACGCCGGTGCGTATCGGGACCAGCAAGACCTGATTGCGTTTAAGCACATTGAAGCCGACACCTGCGAAGAGATAGGCGGAACCTGCGACGCCGACAAAGCGGCCATAGAGATTTTGTATATCGTCGAGATTATAGACGAGCATCATGACACGGGAACCCTGGCCGCCGAAGTCCCATCCGATCGATGGACCCTGCCAGAAACTTTTGTGATCCCCGGCATTCTTCGTATAGAGCGTGCCCTCGCCATAGGTGAGGCCCCCGATGATGGCGCCCGATCCCTCTTCACCCAGGATATAGCCGTTCGGCAGACCGTAGCTCTGGAAAATCTTCTCGACCGCCGATGCCAAACCACCGGACGTCGATCCGAAGAATCTCTGCCCCGAATTGACGATCTCGTCCATGGAGAACTGGTCCTGCGCTGCATTGGCCGCATGCGGCTGTGCGACAACCAGTGACACCATTGTCAGGATCAGGAGAAAAAAACGGTTCATAGACAAGAATAGAGACGCCATCATAAATCCTTTTGGCTGTTCGCTTCTTTGTCCGACGCCAGATGCGAATCTTGTGTTCGCCTTGTAATTGAAGCACCATTTAAAGGTCTAAACCTTGTATAAAAGTTTATGAATCGATCTTGGCATTTCAATGGCTTGCCGGGGACGGGAAAAAGATAAGGAATTCAGCATCTACCGGTATCGTTGACGTCGTTCTTGCCGATCCGGACCGAGCTATGTATCCAAATGCAGCAGCCATCAGAGTGATTCGGCATGAACATCTGATTCGGCATAACCCCAATACGCAGATTCCAACCGTCAGCCAAATCCTTAGGAGTTTCTCTCATGACATTGCCCGTAATTCTCTCGGCAACGGACCTCGGAGCCCTCCTGAGCAGCCGCATCTGCCATGACATCATTTCGCCGGTGGGCGCGATCAACAACGGGCTGGAACTTCTGGAAGAAGGCGGCGCCGACGAAGATGCGATGAACCTCATCAAATCAAGCGCGCGCAGCGCCTCCGCCCGCCTGCAGTTTGCGCGCATTGCCTTCGGGGCCGCCGGGTCGGCCGGCGTCCAGATCGATACCGGCGATGCCCAGAACGTGGCCAACGAATATATGAAGGGCGAGAAAGCCGAGTTCACCTGGACTGGCAATCGCGTCCTGCTGCCCAAGAACAAGGTCAAGCTGCTGCTCAATCTCGTGCTGATCGCCAATGCAGCCCTGCCGCGCGGCGGCACGCTGAACGTTGCCTTGGAGACGCCGGAAACCGAACCGCGCTTCGTCCTGACATCGCGCGGCCCGATGCTGCGGGTTCCGCCGAAATTCCTTGAACTGCACAGCGGCAAGACGCCGGAAGAGCCGATCGACGCCCATGCGGTGCAGCCTTACTACACGCTGCTGCTGGCGCAGGAGGCCGGAATGACGATCTCCATCCATGCCACACCGGAAGAGATCGTGTTCTCGGCGGTCTGAGGCGGTAAAAATTTACCATCCGCCTTGGCCATTTCTTCACAATCGGCCTGATACTCTCCCTTGAAGCAGCTGCAATGTCGCAGTGATTCCGGGGGGAGTTGGCACGTGTTACGTTGTATGGTCGTTGATGGAGCGCCGGTGGTCAGGAAAGTTGCGACGCGTCTGCTCGCAAGCGACAGCGTTGTCGTGACCACAGCCGACACGGGCTTTCAAACGGTTTCGGCCTGCAGCGTGGAAATGCCTGACATCATCATTCTGGACTGCGCACTGCCGGATATGCCGTCCGTCGACATCATCAGCCAGATTCGCGCCCTGCCTGGCGGCAAGGAAAGCCGGATTTACCTCTGCCTTGCCGAAATCGACGTGACCAAGATCATGCGGGCCAAACGGGCCGGGGCATATGGTTATCTCCTGAAACCCTTCAACCGGGAGTCCATCTCGGAAATCCTGCCGTCGACGTCCGTCGGGTAAAATCCAGTGGTCATGGTATTCTGACCGGACACTCCCTGCCGATGATATCGGCAAGGAAGGTCATCACCGTCCGCATGACGGGCGAGCGGCCGATATCCGGATAAGCCGTCAGCCAGAGATCGCGGACTGGCGGCAGCTCCTTGACCGGCAGTTTGACCAGCATCGCATCATTGTCCCCCATGAAGCAGGGAAGGACAGCCGCCCCCAGACCGGCGCGCGCCGCTTCCTGCTGGCCGAAGAGGTCGCTGGCCTGAAAGATGATCGGGCGCCCGGCGAGGATCGAGCGCAGCCAGACCTGCTGGGCCACGTGATCCAGCGTTGCATCATAGGCGATGAACGCCAGTGCTTCCGGCGGCTGGGCCGCCTGCTCGCGCGTGGCATAGAGCCCGAAGCGCATGGCCCCGATCCGCCGGATGAGCAGATCCTTCTCCACAGGCCGCGCCATGCGGACGGCGAGATCGGCCTCGCTGCGATCAAGCGCGGCGTTCTGCGTCGCCCCCGCAAGCGCCAGGGTTATGTCCGGGTGTTCGCGGTGAAACTCGACCACGCGCGGTGCAATCAGCCTCGCCGCAACCGCCGGCGGTGCGCTGATGCGCACCGTTGTGACCGGCGAGAGTGACAAGCCTCGGGCACGCCGTTCAATGGATTGTGTCAGCCGCGCCATGTCTTCGACAAGTTCGGCAATCGCCTTTCCCTCCGCCGTCAAAGGCGAACGGCGCGGCAAGCGATCGACGAGACGCAGCGCAAGCGCCCGTTCGAGCGATGCGACGCGCCGCCCGATCGTCGCATGGTCGACGCCAAGCGCGCGGGCGGCGGCGGACAGCGATCCTGTCCGGGTCAGAACGGAAAAGTAGTGCAAATCCTGCCAATCGATCATTGGTGAATTATTGCACATCTATGGAGACAAAACACAGAATTTTCTCACACCGCATGATGTGTTCGAATGCCCTTATTCCAAAGGAGAACATCATGGCACTGACTATCGAAATGACCGGCCCCGGCGGCCCTGAAGTATTGCGGGCAAGAGACGTCGTTGTTGGCGATCCGGGGCCGGATGAGGTGCGCATCCGACAAACGGTTATCGGTGTCAATTTTGTCGATATCTATTTCCGCAGCGGTCTCTATTCGCCGCCAAGCCTGCCCGCCGTGCTTGGCCTCGAGGGGGCTGGGAAAACGTCACCCATCTGCAACCCGGAGACCGGGTTGCCTATGCCGGCATGCCGCTCGGCGGCTACGCTGAAGTGCGGCTGATCCCGCAGTCACGCCTGATCAAGCTGCCGGATGCGGTTTCGGATCGCGTCGCCGCAAGCACATTGTTGCGCGGCCTGACGGCCTACATGCTTCTGCACGAGGTCCGCTCTGTCAGGCCGGGCGAATGGGTGCTGGTTCACGCGGCAGCAGGCGGCGTCGGCCAGCTGGTCTCGCGCTGGGCGAAACGTTTGGGAGCCAATGTCATCGGCACAGTCGGCTCGGAAGGCAAAATCGCAGCAGCAAAGGCGGCGGGCGCCGATGAGGTGCTGCTGCACAAATCAGGCGACTGGGCCAGTGACGTCCGCCGCATCTCCGACAACAAGGGTGTCCACCTCGCCGTCGACGGTATCGGTGGATCGATCTTCATGGAAACGTTGAAGACAATCCGGCCCTTCGGCATCCTAGGCTCCATCGGCCAGCCGGCAGGCCCGGTGCCGCCGGTCCGGCTCGAAGACCTGGGCAACATCGCGGTCATGCGCCCAAGCGTCATTGCTGCCGTCAACGATCCGGCGTTCTACCAGCGCGGGTCAAAAGCCCTCATCGCCGCCCTGCAGGACGGCTTGAGCAGCCCGATAGGCGCGGAATATCACCTGCGCGATGCAACCAGGGCACAGGCGGACCTGGAAGCGGGCAAAACAACGGGTAGCGTCATTCTGACCACCTGATTCATGTGCGGCAGGACAGATCCTGTTACCGGCGGCGCAAGACGGTCATTGCCACGATCATGTTCACAACCACGATGCCCATCATCAGAAGCAGTGTCCTGTCGATACCATGCCCGCGAAGTACGCCGCCGGCAATGTAGGGAAATCCAAAGGCCCCGATGAAATAGCCGATCGTGAATACCTGCGATGCGACAGGCACCGAAAGCCCCCGTTCATCCGCCAGATTCACGATCATCGCGTTCAGTGTTGAATAGGTCAGACCATAGCCGATGGCAAAAAGCACCGTCGCAGCGATGTAGAGTACGATGCTTTTTTCGTTCACAGCCAGTAAGGCGAGGCCCGCCAGCGTGAGCGCGAACAGCGTCAAGACCAGCTTCCCCAGCGGCAGCTTGCCGATTTGCGATGCCACCGAAAAGCGAAGGGCCACGGTCGTCACCGTGAATGTCAGGAAGAACGTTCCAGAGCTCAAGCCACGCGATTCGGCATAGAGCGTCTGAAACGTCGAAAGCCCGGAAAACACGCAAGCGGAAAGTCCGATCATGATCACGGGAAAAACTGTTCCTGCACGCACAATGCCTGCTGCAAGCGGAATTGTCAGGGCAACAGCGGTCATTGGCAATTGCTCTATCGTCTTCAATGCCCGCTGCGCCCAGATCATCAAACCGGCAGCAACAATGCAGAACAGTCCGTAACACACATAAATCAATGCGGGTTGGTCACGGCCCTGAACAAGGAAATGTCCCAGCGGCGCGGAAAGGCCAATACCCAGCATTTGCGACCCTGACAGCAATGTCAGTGCTTCAAGCCGTGCGGTAGGTTTCAGACAATGGATAAGCTGTATGGGCGCCAGAATGTAGAACACGGACCACCCAAGGCCGAGCAGCAAACCGCCCGCATAGGCAAAGCCGATCCCGAAAAATCCGAAACTCGCAAAACAGGCCATGGCAGAAGCCATCATGACCGCGGAACAGATGATCAAAGGCAGAATCCCTGTTCGCTCAGCCAGACGCCCCGCGCCTGCGCAACCTGCCAGAGTGGCGATTGTCCCGATGCTGATGATATTTCCGGCTTCAGCAGCTTCACGGCCAGACGCTCGCAACACATCTGCCAGCAGGAAACTTGAGCCATAGGCAATAGCCAGTATGACTGCCCCGATCAGGAATGGAACGAACGCGGCGGCTGGCATTCTGTCCGCAAGCGAAAGAACGCCGGTCCACTGGCGCACCGTTGTCTCGGGCACAAAAAGCGTTTCCGTATTTCGATGGATATCGTTATCATATACTTTCATGAAAAGTGATAACAGTATTCACATCGTTACTCAAGCCTTGCGCGATCTGATTGCGTCTTCTGCACCGGGCGCGCAATTGCCCTCGGTACGCGACCTGATAGAGAAATTCCGGGTCAGTCCTGCCACGGTGCAGAATGCTTTTGCCCGATTGGCTGGCGAGGGCCTGATAGATCCACGCCCCGGCCAGGGAACATTCGTGCGCCAACGCCCGATAACCGGCGCCGCGTCCGATCTTTCCTGGCAGGCTGTGGCTCTTGGCGCCGGGCGTCACGCCGGTGGATCGATGCAGGATCTGCTCGCATTGCCGCCACCCGGCAGCATTCCGCTGAGCATGGGCTACCTGCCCCAAGATCTGCAGGCGACAGAACTGCTTTCCGCCGCCTTGAAACAGATCGCGAGAAATCCCGCCCTTTGGGATCGCCTGCCATTTGAAGGCATGGACCTGCTAAGGGCCTGGTTCGCGCGCGAGATCGGGCACGGGAATGTATTTTCCCCGCACGAAGCGATCATCTGTCCCGGAGGCCAGGCAGCCATCGCCAGCACCTTGCGCGCGCTGCTGGCGCCAGGCAGCACGCTGCTCGTCGAAGCCCCCACCTATATCGGCGTTATCTCGGCAGCCCGCGCCGCAGGCATCACCCTCGTACCCGTCCCTGGGGATGCGGACGGCGTAAGGCCGGATTTGCTGGAAGCAGCGTTGCATGAAACCGGTGCACGCGTGTTCTATTGCCAGCCGACATTTGCCAATCCGTCCGGCGCGCTGCTTTCAGAATTGCGCCGCAAGCAGGTGCTGAAGGTTGTTGCCGACGCGCGGGCATTTCTGATCGAGGACGACTGGGCACGCGATCTTCATCTTGGGTCTCCACCTCCTCCGCCTCTTGCTGCCCAAGATCCGAATGGCCACGTCATATACATCCGCTCCTTGGCAAAATCCGCCGCGCCCGGCCTGCGCATAGCAGCGATCATGGCACGCGGCGCAGCCTTGGCGCGGTTGCGGGCCGCGCGCGGCGGTGAAGATTTCTTCGTTTCCGGGCCACTACAGGCCGCAGCATTGAACATTGTCACATCCCCCGGCTGGAAACGGCATCTCAGCACTGCCAGAAATGCGCTGGCCGAAAGACGCGATGCGCTTGTCACCGCGCTTCGCGCTGAAATCGGCAGTGACATAGGCATCAATGTACCGCAGGGCGGCATGCATCTCTGGATGCAACTGCCGGATCACGTGTCTGATACCGCACTTGCTTCTGACCTCGCACGTCAGGGTGTACTGGTCAGCCCTGGACGGGCATGGTTTCCTGCCGACCCGCCAGGGTCCTATCTCAGGCTAACATTCGCAGTGGCGCCCTCCATACTGCGCGAAGGAGCGAGGATCATCGGGACCGCGATAAGACAAAGGGGCGACCGGCAAACCGAATGAGCAGCAGGAGAAGCGAATGGCGATAACCGGAATTGATCACATACAGCTGGCCATGCCCGCGGGCGAAGAACAGGCGGCACGCGAATTCTATGATGGCCTTCTCGGCATCCCCGAAGTGCCCAAGCCCGCATCGCTCGCCGGGCGCGGCGGATGCTGGTTTGAAACCGGCAGCGTCCGCCTTCATCTTGGCGTCGAGCAGAATTTTTCTCCCGCGAAAAAGGCGCATCCCGCTCTGTTGACGGACAATCTTGCTGCGCTGGTCCACGCATTGGAAGCGGCGGGCTATGCCATTGTCGAAGACCAGCCGCTGGAAAAATACGACCGGCGCTTCGTCAATGATCCCTTCGGCAACCGCATCGAACTGATGCAGCCCAGATGAATTGACCCTGCCAGTCCGCGTCGTAAATATGCCGGAAAACCTCGGATAATCTTTGCCATCGCCGCGGAACGCTTCCACAATGCGATTGGCGCCACACAAGCATCAGGATTACCGATTCCCCATGAAACCTTTGTCCATCTCCACGCTGACCATCTGCGGCATTGACGAACTGCCCGCCCAGAGCGGACGCACCGTCACCCATGTCCTGTCCATTCTCGACCCGAACTGGCCGGAGCTCGAGGCATTCCAGGCCTATGGCACCCATCACCGCACGACACTGAACTTTCACGACATCATCGACGCCGATGAAGGCAAGATTCTGCCGCAGCCGCAACACGTTGTGGAAATCCTGAACTTTGGCAAGGCGCTGGCTGAATCAAAGGCGGAAGGCGCCGAGGGCCACCTGCTGATCCATTGCCACATGGGCATATCCCGCTCGACGGCAGCCATGCTCTCCCTCCTCGCCCAGACCTATCCCGATGAATCCGAGGTCCGGCTGTTCGAGCGCCTGCGCCAGATACGCCCGCAGGCCTGGCCGAATTCCCTGATGATCCAGTATGCGGATGATCTCCTGGGCCGGAACGGCAAGCTGGTCGATGAACTGCGCCGCCACTATGGCTGGCAGATCAAGCGCGAGCCGAATTATCTCGAATGGATGGCTCGCATCGGCCGCAGCCGCGAGCTGGATATGGCCGTTTGACCCGCATCAAACATGCAAAACGCAAAAGGCTCCGTCCAAGACGGAGCCTTTTGCTTGAATGACCCGAGACGAAGGCTCAGGCGATTTCGCGCATGTCCGACGCATCCGGCTCACGCAGCACGTAGCCGCGGCCCCATACGGTCTCGATGTAGTTGATACCACCGGAAGCACTGTCGAGCTTCTTGCGCAGCTTGCAGATGAAAACGTCGATGATCTTCAATTCAGGCTCATCCATACCGCCATAGAGGTGGTTGAGGAACATTTCCTTGGTGAGCGTCGTCCCCTTGCGGAGCGAAAGCAGCTCCAGCATCTGGTATTCCTTGCCGGTGAGGTGAACGCGCTGGCCGGTGACTTCAACCGTCTTGGCATCGAGGTTCACGATCAGGTCGCCCGTGGTGATGACCGACTGGGCATGGCCCTTCGAGCGGCGAACGATCGCGTGGATGCGGGCAACCAGTTCGTCCTTGTGGAAAGGCTTGGTCATGTAGTCGTCGGCGCCGAAACCGAGGCCGCGCACCTTGTCCTCGATGCCGGCCATGCCGGAGAGGATGAGGATGGGCGTCTTGACCTTGGACAGACGCAGGGTCCTCAGGACTTCATAACCGGACATATCCGGCAGGTTGAGGTCGAGGAGGATGATATCGTAGTCGTAGAGTTTGCCGAGATCGACACCCTCTTCGCCCAGATCCGTCGTATAAACATTGAAGCTTTCCGACTTGAGCATCAACTCGATGCTCTGGGCCGTCGCACTATCGTCTTCGATTAAAAGAACCCGCATATCATTCCCCTTTTCCCGCCGCTGAAATGGGTTGCCGTGCAATCCCGAAGTCAGGTCGCGAAACAAGCCGTTTCCATAACGTTAAGATTGCCACCGAATGGTTAACAAAATCTAATTCCGCTTTGCAAGTGTCTTTGACTCATAAGTTAAAAATCACAGGCACCGCATTGATTCATAAGGTGAGTCACCCGGCCAAAAACCATCAGCCAAAGCTTCAGGTTCTGCGCCTAAGCGATTCATTCGACTCAATAAATTTTTAGCCGGACACGGCCGACTTCGATTTACCGAGCTTTAAGTCTTAAGGCGTATGATTAATGCTGAACGTAAAGGAAAGGTTACCAGACGCGGCAACCTTTAAGTTTTTGTTTCATTTTCCCGAAGTGATTCGGGTGAAACGCCAGCCGGATGACTCCTGTTGAAGGGTCTGCGTACCGGCTTTGTGGGGGTAGTGAGTATGAAGTCGCATGAAGGTTTGGTTCGATTGAAACTGTTTCAGGTCAAGGAAAAGCGCCGCCAGCTCGGCCAGCTTGATCTCATGATGGGTGAATTCGAACGCATGGCTGCTGAGTTGGACGCGCAGATTATGTCCGAGGAAAAGAAGGCGGGCATTACCGACACGTCGCATTTTGCCTACCCGACATTCGCCAAGGCTGCGCGCCAGCGTCGCGACAATCTGTTTGATTCGATCCGTGATCTGAAGGCTCAGAAGGACGATGCCGAGGCGGCACTGGCCGAATCAGAAGCCGAACTGGCGAAAGCCGAGGCGCTGGAACAGCGCGACGGCAAGGTCCGCGATATCGACGACATGCCGGCCGCCGACAAACGCGCCATGATCGGCTGACCGGGAACGGCAGCCGGGTCTGCTTCAGCTCTGCCGCACCACATCGGCCCAATCCTTGTGCCGCAGGGATTGGGCGCGCATGAACGGGCATAGGGGAATGATCTTCCATCCCCCTGCCCTCGCATCTTCCACCGCATGCAGCGCCAGCGCCTGCCCCACGCCCTGGCCGCGCAGCGCATCCGGCACACCCGTGTGATCAACGATGATCAATTCGGGATTCACCCGGGAAAACGTCATCTCCGCCTCGTGCCCCGAGACGACGGTTACGTAGCGTCCGCCCTTGGCGGTTTCTTCCTTGGTAATTTTAATTTCGCCTGCCATTGAACGTCTCCTTGCCGTCATCCATGATCTCTTAGATCAGGTTTTGTGGCTCAGCGGAACATCTTGGCAGCAACGCGTTTATGCTTCCCATGAAAAGGAAAAGGCTGGTCTCAACGACCAGCCTCAGCCAAACTCAAAGGCGACATCATCTAATGACGATATTGCTGTATCCGGGTTGTTCTTAATCCAGCCAGGCCATGATCGGAGATCGAGGACTGCCAGGACAGGAACTCTTCCACCGTCAATGTATAGCGATGGCAAGCCTCCTCAAGACTAAGAAGACCACCGCGCACAGCGGCAACCACCTCAGCCTTGCGGCGAATAACCCAACGCCGCGTATTGGCGGGCGGAAGATCGGCGATGGTCAGCGGGCTGCCATCCGGGCCGATTACATATTTTACTCTCGGTCGAACAAGATCGGTCATTGTACTCTCTACACTAAACTTCAAGACCTATCGCAGCCGACATTACAGGCAGGGCTTTAATAATTGCCTAAACAGCGAGTCATTCTCTGGTAACTTCTGCAAATTCCAGGAGATTGTTGAAAATGACCATTTTGCCGGCTTTGACCGGTATCACCGGCCGTTGCCACGGCGACACATCGCTCACCTTTGCGTGAGAAAAATGCACCGCCTGCGACTTCCTGTTGGCAAGATCGAGTCAATTGACCTATATAGGGGCCTTGAATATCCCTGCGCCGTTATGTCGCTGCAAGAACCGGATCCGCTTATGACACTGAATAATCTCGATCTGCCGGGCAAGCCGGAAGACACACGTATCGTCGTCGCCATGTCTGGCGGCGTGGATTCTTCTGTTGTGGCGGGCATTCTCAAACGTCAGGGTTATGATGTCGTCGGCGTTACCTTGCAGCTCTATGATCACGGCGCATCGACCCACCGCGCGGGCTCCTGCTGCGCCGGCCAGGATATCGAGGATGCGCGCCGCGTCTCCGAGCGCCTTGGCATTCCGCATTATGTGCTGGACTACGAAGCGCGCTTCCGCGAGGCCGTGATCGATCCCTTTGCCAACAGCTATGTCAGCGGCGAAACACCTATCCCTTGCGTATCCTGCAACCAGACAGTGAAGTTTGCCGATCTCCTGCAGACGGCCAGGGATCTCGGCGCCGATGCGCTCGCCACCGGACATTATATCCGCAGCCATGCCAATGGCGCGCACCGCGCACTCTACCGCCCGGTCGATACGGACAAGGACCAGAGCTATTTCCTGTTTGCAACAACGCAGGAGCAGATCGACTCCCTGCGCTTCCCGCTGGGGTCACTGACCAAGCCGGAAACCCGCGCCATTGCCGAAGAACTCGGCCTGTCCGTTGCCAACAAGCAGGACAGCCAGGACATCTGCTTTGTTCCGCAGGGCAAGTATTCCGACATTATTTCCAAGCTGAAGCCCGAGGCTGCCAATCCCGGCGACATCGTCCACATCGACGGACGCGTGCTTGGCCGCCATGAGGGCATCGTGCACTACACCATCGGCCAGCGCCGCGGCATCGGCGTGGCGACCGGTGACCCGCTCTACGTTGTCCATCTCGACGCAGCCAATGCACGTGTGGTCGTCGGTCCGCGCGAAGCGCTGGAAACCCGCAAGGTTTTCCTGCGCAACGTCAACTGGCTCGGGGATGATGCGCTCGAGAGCACTCCGGAAGGCGGCGTTGAAGTTTATGCCAAGGTCCGTTCAACCCGTCCGCCGCGCCCGGCTGTCCTGCACCACCGCGACGGCGAGACCTGGGTCGAGCTGGTCGATGGTGAAAGCGGCATCGCTCCCGGCCAGGCCTGTGTCCTCTATTCCGATGACAGCAACACCGCCCGTGTCTACGGCGGCGGCTTCATCGGCCGCTCCGAACGGGCTCCGCAGGCGGAAGCCATGCTCAAGCGCCTGGCACAACAGGGCCAGGCCGTCGCCTGATCGCACAAACCTCTGTCAGCGATGCGGCCCCAAAAGCGCTTAGGCAGCGCTTTTGGTCTTGAACTCGCGAATGGTCCCGATGATGCGGTCCTGATCGGCCTCACTCAAATAGGCATGCATCGGCAGGCATAGGATGTTCTTCGGCAGCGTTTCCGATACGGCGAGGCCGCCCGGCGCGCGCATATAGTGCGCATAGGCATCCTGCAGATGCAGCGGCTTGACATAATAGATCACCGAAGGAATGCCGTTGGCCTGCAGATGCGCCTTAAGCGCGTCGCGGTTCTCGGTCTCGATGGCATATTGCGCCCAGGCCGAGCGTGAGCCTTCCGGCATAAGGGCGACCTTGACCACGTCCTTGAGGCCGTTGGCATAGCGCTTGGCCACGATCTGCCGCGCTTCCATCTCGTCTTCGAGAATGGCGAGCTTCTCAATGAGGACCGCCGCCTGGATCGTATCGAGGCGCGAATTCATGCCGCCGCGCACATTGTC
>OKVL01001121.1_pt1 | contig 12174 bp, 7 predicted proteins | sample 1606791 | NCBI WGS metagenome assembly OKVL01 (sample SAMN03281006, study PRJEB24777) | human gut metagenome | isolation source: fecal sample PR165 from 1 month old male Malay infant, vaginally delivered...
CGCTGGAAAGTAACCCACTGCTCGAGCAAACCGATCTTCACGACGAAATTGATACCCAGGAAAAACAGGACAGCGAATCCCTCGATACCGCAGATGCACTCGAACAAAAAGAGATGCCTGAGGAATTGCCGCTTGACGCCAGTTGGGATGAAATCTACACCGCCGGTACGCCTTCAGGCACCAGCGGAGATTACATTGACGACGAACTGCCTGTTTATCAGGGGGAGACCACGCAATCGCTGCAGGATTACCTGATGTGGCAAGTGGAGCTGACCCCGTTCTCGGATACCGATCGCGCGATTGCAACATCGATTGTTGATGCGGTTGACGAAACCGGTTATCTCACCGTGTCCCTGGACGATATTCTCGAAAGCATGGGCGATGACGACGTCGGTATGGATGAAATCGAAGCCGTGCTTAAACGCGTTCAGCGCTTTGATCCCGTTGGCGTGGCAGCCAAAGATCTGCGTGACTGCTTACTGATCCAACTTTCGCAATTTGATAAGTCCACGCCATGGCTGGAAGAAGCGCGCCTGATTATCAGCGATCACCTCGATCTGTTAGCCAACCATGACTTTCGCTCGCTGATGCGCGTAACCCGACTGAAAGAAGACGTGCTGAAAGAAGCCGTCAACCTCATCCAGTCGCTCGATCCCCGCCCAGGACAGTCGATCCAAACCGGCGAGCCGGAATACGTCATCCCGGATGTGCTGGTGCGTAAGCATAACGATCGTTGGGTGGTCGAACTCAACGGCGACAGCATTCCACGCTTGCAGATTAACCAGCACTACGCCGCGATGTGCAATAGCGCGCGCAACGATGCCGATAGCCAGTTTATTCGTAGCAATTTGCAGGATGCGAAGTGGCTGATTAAAAGTCTGGAAAGCCGCAATGATACGCTGCTGCGCGTCAGTCGCTGTATCGTTGAACAGCAGCAGGCCTTCTTTGAGCAAGGCGAAGAATTTATGAAACCGATGGTGCTGGCGGATATCGCCCAGGCCGTCGAGATGCACGAATCGACCATTTCCCGAGTGACCACACAAAAGTATTTGCACAGTCCGCGCGGCATATTTGAACTGAAGTATTTCTTTTCCAGTCACGTTAACACTGAAGGCGGGGGCGAAGCCTCATCCACAGCGATCCGCGCACTGGTGAAGAAATTAATTGCTGCGGAGAACCCCGCGAAACCGCTGAGTGACAGCAAGTTAACCTCTATGCTGTCGGATCAGGGTATCATGGTGGCGCGCCGCACCGTTGCGAAGTACCGAGAGTCTTTATCCATTCCGCCGTCTAACCAGCGCAAACAACTGGTGTGACCCAACCGATAAGGAAGACACTATGCAGCTCAACATCACTGGAAACAACGTCGAAATCACGGAAGCTCTGCGCGAGTTTGTTAATACCAAATTCGCCAAGCTTGAACAATATTTCGACCGGATTAATCAGGTCTATATTGTGTTGAAAGTGGAGAAGGTTACACATATCTCGGATGCAACACTGCATGTAAACGGTGGTGAAATTCATGCCAGCGCGGAAGGTCAGGATATGTACGCCGCCATTGACGGTTTAATTGATAAACTGGCTCGGCAGTTAACAAAACATAAAGATAAACTGAAACAGCACTAACTTGTCCGGGCAGTTAGCGGGTGCAGGACGGCCTGTTGTGCAGCACAACGGGCCATTTGTACAGTTAGCGCTTAGGTGAAATTATGACAAATAACGATACGACTCTACAACTGAGCAATGTTCTTAACCAGGAATGTACGCGCGCGGCCGTTCACTGCCAAAGCAAGAAACGCGCACTGGAAATCATCAGTGAACTGGCGGCAAAACAGCTCAGCTTGCCCTCTCAGGTGGTATTTGAAGCCATTCTGACGCGTGAAAAAATGGGCAGTACCGGCATCGGTAATGGTATTGCCATCCCGCACGGCAAGCTGGAAGAAGACACGATGCGCGCGGTTGGCGTGTTTGTGCAACTCGAAACCCCCATCGCCTTCGACGCCATTGATAATCAACCCGTCGATCTGCTTTTCGCCCTGCTGGTCCCGGCAGACCAAACCAAGACGCATTTGCATACATTATCGCTGGTCGCCAAACGTCTGGCAGATAAAGCCATCTGCCGTCGCCTGCGCGCCGCACAGAGTGACCAGGAGTTGTATCAAATCATCACGGACACCGAAGGTGGACAGGATGAAGCATAACAACCCAATGGCATCCTTTTTTGTCGTTGTGAGGAGAAACAGTACATGGTACTGATGATCGTCAGCGGTCGTTCAGGGTCAGGCAAATCCGTTGCCCTGCGTGCGCTGGAAGATATGGGTTTTTACTGCGTGGATAACCTTCCCGTAGTGCTGTTGCCCGATCTGGCTCGTACACTGGCCGATCGCCAGATTTCTGCGGCCGTCAGCATTGATGTGCGTAACATGCCGGAATCCCCGGAGATTTTCGAGCAGGCAATGAACAATCTGCCTGAAGGCTTCTCACCGCAGTTGCTGTTCCTTGATGCTGACCGTAACACGCTGATTCGCCGCTACAGCGACACGCGTCGTTTACACCCCCTCTCCAGCAAAAACTTGTCGCTGGAAAGCGCTATCGATAAAGAAAGCGATTTGTTGGAGCCGCTGCGTTCCCGCGCAGACCTGATTGTTGATACCTCCGAAATGTCCGTACACGAACTGGCGGAAATGCTGCGTACCCGACTGCTGGGCAAACGTGAACGTGAATTGACGATGGTATTCGAATCCTTTGGTTTCAAACACGGTATCCCGATTGACGCGGACTACGTCTTTGACGTGCGCTTCCTGCCCAACCCACACTGGGATCCGAAGCTGCGCCCGATGACCGGTCTTGACCGCCCTGTCGCCGCCTTCCTCGACAGGCACACAGAAGTACACAATTTTATCTACCAGACCCGCAGCTATCTTGAGCTATGGTTACCCATGCTGGAGACCAACAACCGCAGCTACCTCACTGTAGCCATCGGCTGTACCGGCGGGAAACACCGTTCGGTGTATATTGCAGAGCAGCTGGCAGACTACTTCCGCTCACGCGGTAAAAACGTGCAGTCACGCCATCGTACGCTGGAAAAACGTAAATCATGACCGTGAAGCAAACCGTTGAAATCACTAATAAGCTGGGCATGCATGCCCGGCCAGCAATGAAACTTTTTGAATTGATGCAGGGTTTCGAAGCAGAAGTTTTGCTGCGTAATGATGAAGGAACGGAAGCCGAGGCAAACAGCGTTATCGCGCTGCTGATGCTGGATTCTGCGAAGGGGCGGCAGATAGAAGTTGAAGCCACAGGCCCGCAGGAAGTTGAAGCTCTGGCCGCGGTAGTTGCCCTGTTTAATTCAGGGTTTGACGAAGATTAATCGAGTACACAGAACGTAGCCAGTAGGCCGGATAAGGCGTTTACGCCGCATCCGGCAATAACTCAGCTAATACAGCTTATTTTCCCGCATAAACGACTCACCGCCTAACTGGCGCATTTGGCGCATAATCCACGCCTGACGGCTACGCACATAACCCGAAGGCGCATTCGCTTTAAAACGTAAAGGATTAGGTAGGACCGCCGCCAGCAAGGCCGCTTCAGACATACTTAAGCGACTGGCAGGTTTATGAAAATACCGCTGCGCCGCCGCCTCCACGCCAAAAATGCCGTCGCCAAACTCCGCAACGTTCAGATAGACGGTCAGAATACGTTTCTTGCTCCAGACCGTTTCCATCCCCAGCGTGAGCCCGGCTTCAAGGCCCTTACGCACCCAGCTACGTCCATCCCACAGAAAGAGGTTTTTTGCCGTCTGTTGCGATAACGTTGACGCCCCGCGAATACGGTTTTCATTACGTTCATTATGCGCCAGCGCTTTCTCGATGGCAGAGACATCGAATCCCCAATGGTCAGGGAACTTCTGGTCCTCGGCGGCAATCACCGCCAGCCCCATCCACGGTGAGATCTCATCCATACTCACCCAGTCCGAGTGCGCCACATACCCGAAATCACCGGATAACCATGCGCCCAGTTGCCGCTCGACCATCACCGCCGAAAACGGCACCGGCATCACGCTGAAAAGGGCGATGCCCCCGCCCCAGAATACGGCGAGGACGATAACCGCCCGTAGAAAGATACGCCGCAGAAAAGCGGTAACGCCTGTTCTCATTCAACCAACACCAGCACACGCGAGACCAGTTTATCGATGCCACTCGCGGCCTGAGCGATATCCTGCGCCAGCATATAGGCGGGCGTGGTGACAATTTTGTTGTCTTCATCAACGACAATGTCATCAACCGGACAAGGCACATGTTCAGCGCCCATCTCCTCCAGTACCTCTGCCGTATCGATATCCGTGCCAATGGTCAGACGCAGCGGAAAATCAAAAATTTTGGGTAACATGGCGGGCGCAATACACATAAATCCCAACGGTTTCCCCATCTGATGCATGGCAACTGCCAGCGCGGCTAAATCACTGTCAACCCGGCATTCGCTGCCCTGGCTGGCAAAATTACTCAGATTTTTGGCGGCGCCAAACCCACCCGGCACGATCAACGCATCCAGTTCCGTTGAAACCGCCTGAGCAAGCGGGCGAATCTCGCCGCGTGTGAGGCGAGCGGCTTCAATCAGGACATTGCGTGTTTCCGACATCGGCTCACCGGTCAGATGATTAATCACATCAGCTTGTTGTTTATCCGGTGCGAAGCAGACGGCCTGCGCGCCGTTGCGGGCAATGGCCAGCAGCGTGAGTACGGTTTCATGGATCTCTGCACCGTCATACACACCGCATCCGCTGAGCACGACTCCCACTTTTTTCATCGTGATACTCCTTTCTCAACTGGCTGAAACATATTAGTTATTATGATTTAAATGCTACGCTTCACACATTTAACTGATTCATGTAACAAATTATTTAAGATTTGCTATCTTAACTGCGTGCGGCCTGAAAAATAGGGCTGTGCCTTTGTACACAATGACAATAAGTTACGGCGCAGCCACGATTTCCCTGGTGTTGGCGCAGTATTCGCGCACCCCGGTCAAGCCGGGGTCATTTTTTTTCCACACTCGCCACCCAGGCTTTTAGTACCGCCACGTCGTGCTGCCACTCCTGCTTCATCTCTTCAATCCATTCAGCAACGTTATCTTCCCAGGCTGGAAGATCTGGCGACTGGATTTGCTGACCTAACTGTTGCAGATGGCGCAGCCCCACCGAACCTGCCGCACCTTTAATTTTATGACCTTCCTCAACCACGCCTTTTTTATCACGTGCAGTCAGATTGGATTCCAGCACGCTCAAATATCCCGGCATCATCTTCTCAAACACCGCCAGCCCGTCGGTAATTAACTTCGGTCCCACCAGCTCGAGGTATTGTTCCAACATAGGAATATCTAACAGCGCTTGCGATTTACTGCTCTCTTCAGATGTCACAGTGCTCTCCTCTTTGTTTCGGGTATCCCAGTATTTTTTGATCATGGCGGTTAAAGCCGGGACTGACAGCGGCTTACTCAGCACGTCGTCCATTCCCGCATCCAGATACTCTTTTTTATCTTTCAGAACGTTGGCTGTAAGGGCCACCAGCGGCGGCAGATCTTCACGCGCATATTTTTGCGTAAGCTCGCGGGAGATATCCAGCCCGGTCATATCCGGTAGCTGAATATCCAGCAATACCAGGTCATATTCACCCGGCGTGAACATTTCCAGTGCGGCTTTCCCGGTCATGGCGACATCCACGCTATTACCCAGTTTTTCCAGCACTGAGCGCGCGACAATGACGTTCAGTTCAATGTCTTCCACCAGCAGGACATTCAGGGCGGGCAGCGGCATGTCATCGTCTTCAAACGCGTCTTCAATCTCTTCCGCTACCGCCGGCGCATGCACGGTCAGCGTAAAGACAGAGCCTTTACCAGCCTGGCTGGAGACCGTAATATCGCCGCCCATATTTTTCGCCAGACGCTTTGATACGGCCAGACCAATCCCGGTTCCTGTTGCCGGTTTGCCGCCGTTACTGTCCTTCACCTGATAATACATGGCGAAGATTTTATCCTGTTCATCCTGCGGAATGCCGATCCCGGAATCTTCTACCTCGAAATGCAGCATATTCCCCTGGTCATAGCGCGCCCGCACGGTCACCTGCCCCTGCTGGGTGAACTTCACGGCGTTGCTGATCAGATTCCACAGAATCTGGCGCAAACGCGTGCCGTCGGTAATCACTTTATGCGGCAACGGTAGCGTTGGCTCAAGCACAAAACGCAGCCCTTTTTGCTGCGCCTGCAAGCCAGAAAGGTTTTCCAGATCCGCCATAAAGCTGGTGAAATCGATCGGCTGGTTATCGAGCTGGACTTTACGCCGCTCCATCTTATCCATATCGATAATATCGTTGAAAATATTGCCCAACGTCACGGCAGAGACATGGATAGTTTTCAGGTATTTTTCCTGCTCGGCGGTCAGATCCGTATCCAGCAGGATCCGGCTTAAGCCAACGATGCCGTTCAGCGGGGTACGCAGCTCGTGACTGATGGTAGAAATAAACGTGGTCTTATCGCGGCTGGCGCGTTCAAGCGCGTCCTGATAACGCTTACGTTCGGTAATATCGCGACCAAAGCCCATCAGGCCATGTCGTTTACCGACGCGGTCGTAGTAAGGCACTTTACGAATTTCAAAGCAGGCTTTGCGTCCGTCCGGGTAGTCCAGCCACTGTTCATAAGTGAGCGAGACGTTGTGACGAAACACCTTCTCGTCGGTCTCAATAACTTTTTCAGCCGCCTCAGGGGAGTAAACGTCAGCCGGTTTCAAATTCACCAGTTGCTTTTCGCTCTTGCCGGTCAGCAACTCCATGGCGCGGTTACAGCCGGAAAATTCTTTATCTTCATTACGATAAAAGACCAGGTCCGGCGAGGCATCAAGGAAAGAGCGTAAAAATGAAGACTGTTGCTCAAGCTGAATCTGCGCTTCTTCGCGCTCTTTGATTTCGACCTTCAGTTGCTCAAACGTTTCCTGACGCTCCGCTTCAGCTTTTTCGCGCTCAACAATTTCCTGATTGAGCTGGGCGATATTATCTTTCAACTGCACATTGAGCTTGAGATCGCGCTCGCGCATCTCTTCCAGCTTTTGCACCAGCCGTGACAGACGCTGCCGGGATTCCTCCAGTTGCTCCACCACCACTGACAAAAAATAGACGGCCCAAGGGGTAATTAACAGACCAAAAAAGATAGAGCGGATGACATCAATGCTTTCTACCTGGCCATGCAGCACCATGGTGACAGCCATTTGCACCACAATTGCCAACACGACCAAAGCCAGCGCTAATAGCAGCGAAAAGCGCACCAGACCTAACTTCATCATCAGGTCGACATAATATTGCGCCAGCATACGAATTTGCTTCATAGAGGGTTCCTTCACGACAACTTGGCACAATAATACTCAATTCTCAGCGTGACGTTGAAGATTGTGCAAGAAATGCGGCGGTTATCGGTGAAATGACCGAGGAGTGGTTCATCGTAGGCCGGATAAGGCAAAGTCGCCATGCGGCCTACATGACTACAGATGGTTAGCTCTCCGGCTGAATCCACGGCGTACCCAGCGCCGAGCCTTGCACGCCGTGCTCGTTAAGGTACTTATCCAGTTCGACCATCCCCGTCCAGCGATTTTCACACCATAGCGGCGCCAACAGCGTTGGGCGACGCGCGCTGGCGGAAATACGATGATAAATCACCTCCGGCGGCGTATGGCGGATCATCTCACCTGCGGTAATCGTGTAGTCGTCCAGTTCAATCCCGTTCAGCCGCCCGGCTTCCCAGGCTTTTGCCATCGTACTGCCTTTCACAATATGCAGCGGATGCAGCTTAATACCGTCAACGCCCGTCTCCACCACGCGTTCCATGGTTTGCAGACATTCTGCCTGCCCTTCTCCCGGCAGACCGACGATCAGATGCGAGCACACTTTCAGCCCGCGCTCGCGCGCCAGCCGCGTGGTGTTTTGGTAGCAGGCGAAATCATGGCCGCGGTTAATTCGGTGTAGAGTTTTGTCATGCGCGGTTTGCAGGCCGAGCTCCAGCCACACTTCATAGCCCAGGTCTTTATACTCGCAAAGCAGATCAAGCACCGCTTCCGGCACACAGTCGGGGCGCGTCCCAACGCATAACCCAACGATACTGGCCTGGCTGACCGCCTGTTGATACATCGAACGTAGCACCTGTACTTCAGCAAAGGTGCTGGTGTAGGCCTGGAAATAGGCCAGATAGCGTTTTGCGCGATTGACCAGGTGCGCCTGATGTTCAAGCTGCTCGGCTATGGAATGGTGCTGCTGCGCTTCATCGGCAAACGAGGCAACATTACAGAAAGTACATCCGCCGCGCCCGATGGTGCCATCGCGATTTGGGCAGCTAAAGCCGCCGTGCAGCGTGAGTTTATGAACCTTTTGTCCATAACGGCGAGAAAGATCCCCACCAAACATATTGACTAATTTCTGTAACTGCATAATCTGGTAGACCGCGCCTTGAAAAGAGGCCAAAGCCTGCCATTTTTTGCCCCAGTCGGCGATGACCTGGATCAATCGCCCTGGCGAGCCTTTATTCATTGCATAACAAATCAAAATAATCGAAATTTCATTCACTAAAAATGTAATTACTTTTCCTTATATTCGACTCTTTTTTTTATCTTCTTATACTCTTTGCATAAAAACAGTATCTTTAAGACGCCAAAACTTTAAAAACCAGCATAAAATGCCAAACATCTTGATAAACAAAGGCAGGACGAGGGATATACAGCCGTTCTGACAGTGAGACAGATCACACTTCCCTGACCGTTCCTCCTACGTTAAACCTATGTAAAAAACCCTTTTATTTCAGCAATTTCATAAAGTTAATTGCCCAATAGCACATTTTTGCATAAATAAGATTGCCATTTGACCTGTGTGTGGATTCCCGATAACGTGGAAATCCGCTGGAAGCTTTCTGGATGAGCAGCCTGCTCATCATATTTATGCAGTAATTGAGATTCCCTCTGAAGCAAGTCCTCAAACTTGTTTGACCTGTGCGAAAAGGATAAAGAGGGCGAATGCGAGGTAAGCGTATGCACGCAAACCCCGTCGCCATGCTCTTGGTGTGCCCGTGCGCAACGGTTCAGATGGGAATCCCGCAGAGCCTGGGGAGGTTCACTCATATGTTGTACGATAAATCTCTTGAGAGGGATAACTGTGGTTTCGGCCTGATCGCCCACATAGAAGGCGAACCTAGCCACAAGGTAGTGCGTACCGCCATACACGCACTGGCCCGCATGCAGCACCGTGGCGCAATTCTTGCCGATGGAAAAACCGGCGATGGTTGCGGTCTGCTGTTACAAAAACCGGATCGCTTTTTCCGCATCGTGGCGCAAGAGCGCGGCTGGCGTTTAGCCAAAAATTACGCCGTCGGCATGATCTTTTTAAATAAAGACGCTGAACTGGCGGCAGCCTCTCGTCGCATAGTCGAAGAAGAATTACAGCAGGAGACCCTGTCGATTGTCGGCTGGCGCGACGTGCCGACCAACGAAGGTGTTCTCGGTGAAATCGCTCTATCCTCCCTGCCTCGTATTGAGCAAATTTTCGTTAACGCCCCTGCGGGTTGGCGCCCACGTGATATGGAACGCCGCCTGTTCATCGCCCGCCGCCGTATTGAAAAACGCCTCCTGCAAGATAAAGACTTCTACGTCTGTAGCCTGTCGAACCTGGTGAACATTTATAAAGGTCTGTGTATGCCGGCGGATCTGCCGCGCTTTTACCTGGACCTCGCGGACCTGCGTCTGGAATCGGCCATCTGCCTGTTCCACCAGCGCTTCTCCACCAACACCGTGCCGCGCTGGCCGCTGGCGCAGCCGTTCCGCTATCTGGCGCACAATGGCGAAATCAACACCATCACCGGTAACCGCCAGTGGGCGCGCGCCCGTACCTATAAATTCCAGACGCCACTGATCCCTGACCTGCATGACGCCGCGCCGTTCGTCAACGAAACCGGCTCCGACTCCAGTTCCATGGATAATATGCTGGAGCTGCTGCTGGCGGGCGGGATGGACATCATCCGCGCCATGCGCTTACTGGTGCCGCCGGCCTGGCAGAACAACCCGGATATGGACCCGGAGCTGCGCGCGTTCTTTGACTTTAACTCTATGCACATGGAACCGTGGGACGGCCCGGCGGGCATCGTCATGTCCGACGGTCGCTTTGCCGCCTGTAACCTCGATCGTAACGGCCTGCGCCCGGCGCGCTACGTCATCACCAAAGACAAGCTGATTACCTGCGCCTCTGAAGTCGGGATCTGGGATTATCAGCCGGATGAAGTGGTGGAAAAAGGCCGCGTCGGCCCTGGCGAGCTGATGGTTATCGACACCCGCAGCGGCCGCATTCTGCACTCAGCGGAAACCGATAATGACCTGAAAAGCCGCCACCCCTACAAAGAGTGGATGGAGAAAAACGTTCGTCGCCTGGTGCCGTTCGAAGAGCTGGCTGACGATCAGGTCGGCAGCCGCGAGCTGGACGATGATACACTCGCCAGCTACCAGAAACAGTTTAACTACAGCGCCGAAGAGCTGGATTCCGTCATTCGCGTGCTCGGTGAAAACGGCCAGGAAGCGGTCGGCTCAATGGGTGACGATACCCCGTTTGCCGTGCTCTCCAGCCAGCCGCGCATCATTTATGACTACTTCCGTCAGCAGTTCGCGCAGGTGACTAACCCGCCGATCGACCCGCTGCGTGAAGCGCACGTTATGTCGCTGGCCACCAGCATCGGTCGCGAAATGAACGTCTTCTGCGAAGCCGAAGGTCAGGCACACCGTCTGAGCTTTAAATCACCGATCCTGCTGTACTCCGATTTCACCCAGCTCACCACCATGAAAGAGGAGCATTATCGCGCTGACCGGCTGGATATCACCTTTGATGTGACCGAAACCACGCTTGAAGAGACCGTCAAAGCCTTGTGCGATAAGGCGGAACAGATGGTACGTAACGGCACGGTACTGCTGGTGCTTTCTGACCGTAACATCGCGAAAAACCGCTTGCCGGTTCCGGCACCGATGGCCGTGGGCGCAGTGCAAACGCGTCTGGTAGAACAAAGCCTGCGTTGCGACGCCAACATCATCGTTGAAACGGCGAGCGCGCGTGACCCGCACCACTTCGCGGTGCTGCTCGGCTTCGGTGCGACGGCCATTTATCCGTATCTGGCGTATGAAACGCTGGGGCGTCTGATCGACACTCAGGCGATTGCCAAAGATTACCGGACCGTGATGCTGAACTACCGTAACGGCATCAACAAAGGTCTGTACAAGATCATGTCCAAAATGGGCATCTCAACCATCGCCTCTTACCGCTGCTCGAAGCTGTTTGAAGCCGTTGGTCTGCATGATGATGTCGTGGCGCTGTGCTTCCAGGGCGTAGTCAGCCGCATCAGCGGCGCAGCTTTTACCGACTTCCAGCAGGATCTGCTAAATCTCTCGAAACATGCCTGGCTGGCGCGGAAACCGATTAGCCAGGGCGGTTTGCTGAAGTACGTCCACGGCGGCGAATACCACGCTTACAACCCGGACGTGGTACGCACGCTGCAACAGGCTGTACAAAGCGGCGAATACCGCGACTATCAGGAATATGCCAAGCTGGTCAATGAGCGTCCGGCGGCCACGCTGCGCGATCTGCTGGCGATTACGCCTGGCGATGAAGCCGTGAGCATTGACGAGGTAGAGCCCGCGAGCGAATTATTTAAACGCTTTGATACCGCAGCCATGTCTATCGGCGCATTAAGCCCGGAAGCACATGAGGCGCTGGCGGAAGCGATGAACAGCATCGGCGGTAACTCTAACTCCGGCGAAGGCGGCGAAGATCCTGCGCGTTATGGCACCAACAAGGTATCGCGTATTAAGCAGGTGGCTTCCGGTCGCTTTGGCGTAACCCCGGCGTACCTGGTCAACGCCGACGTCATTCAGATTAAAGTCGCTCAGGGCGCGAAGCCGGGCGAAGGCGGTCAGTTGCCGGGTGATAAAGTTACCCCGTACATCGCCAAACTGCGCTATTCGGTGCCCGGAGTGACGCTGATCTCCCCGCCGCCGCACCACGATATCTACTCTATCGAGGACTTAGCGCAGCTCATTTTCGACCTCAAGCAGGTTAACCCGAAAGCGATGATCTCCGTGAAGCTGGTTTCCGAACCGGGAGTAGGCACCAT
>OKVL01001125.1_pt1 | contig 12139 bp, 10 predicted proteins | sample 1606791 | NCBI WGS metagenome assembly OKVL01 (sample SAMN03281006, study PRJEB24777) | human gut metagenome | isolation source: fecal sample PR165 from 1 month old male Malay infant, vaginally delivered...
GCAATACTTTTGGCAATTTTGACTTCATGCGCGTACCCTTACCAGCAGCTAAAATAAGGCTTGCAATATTCATAGTAATCTCCTATCTGTTATATCTTATATACCGATATTTTAATATTAATTACATTTTTTAAATTATCTGCAACTTCTCTATCAATAGTTGGATATAAATGTGGGTACGTTTCCTAATGTTATTTGTATATCAGAGTGTCCAAGCCTTTTTTGAACTGCTAAAGGATTAGCATTCAACTCATTAATCAATAAACTTGCATGGCTATGTCTTAATCCTTTTGATAGTGACTATTAATAAAATTCATCAATTAAAAGGAAGCGATTTCAACATGTCAAAAGAAACTTTTCTTAAGTATGGTTTTGTTGTCCTCTTCATAGGAATTTTTTTACTTCGTGCCCAAAAATTTATTTCTGAGCCCCTTTCGTACCTTTTTTCGGGTATTCTTTTGCTTGTTGTTGCGTATTTAATACTCGTGAAAAAAATGAACTTTTTCTCAAGTTTGCTCACTGTTACCGACCAGCCTTCTTCTACCCAACAACGATTAGGTCAACTTTCTGGTCTTGTCAGTTTATTGATTGGTTTACTTCTGGTAATTTTTTCAGTCATTTTATAGACACTTTTTCACTATTGTTCTTATAAAAACAAGACGTTCTTGTTTGGCCTTTGACGTTGTCGTATACTATAAATAATAAATAAGCTATGAAGGAGTAAATTAATGAAAAAAAGTGTTATAACTAGTTCTATGTTAGCGGTTTTGTTGTCGGGATTTCTCGTTACCCCTATTTCTGCTTACGCTTTGGAACGCTCTAAGGGAACTACTGAAGAAACGGTGGCTTCAGAAACATCTCTAACGGAGCGACAAATGAGTAGCGGTGTCACTGAAGAAATGAACCCAAGCATCATAAATTCTCAAGAGGAAACAGAAACAACGTCCACTTCCTCAACCTCCGATTCCACCACTGAAGTTTCTACATCAGAAGTAACAACTGTTAATGATACAGAAAATAGTAGCGACGATACTGAAACTACTTTGGAAACATCACAAAGTAATGAGGACACACCTATAGCACCGGCAAAAGCAGAAGAAAAAGTTCCTGATATTAATTATCAGACACATATCCAAGACATCGGATGGCAAGGGGTTGTCAAAAACGGGGAAATTTCTGGGACTAGCAGACGCTCTTTACGTCTTGAAGGAATTAAAATGAATATTTCAAATTCAGATTTGGCTGGATCTGTAGAATATAGAACACATGTCCAAGAAATTGGGTGGCAAGGATATGTGAAAGATAATCAATTGTCTGGTACAAGCGGAAAGTCTTTGCGGCTCGAAGCGATTCAAATTCGCTTAACTGGAGAAATAGCTAACGCATATGATGTTTATTATCGTGTGCATATAGAAGATAAAGGTTGGTTGAATTGGGCAAAAAACAGTGAGTCCGCAGGTAGTCAAAGCGCCGCTAAAAGATTAGAAGCCATTCAAATTAAATTAGTGAAGAAGGGCGAAGCGGCACCTGAAGGAAATGGAAAAGCCTTTTTAGTTGGAAATGAAGCAAAACGTCCAGATGAAATCAAACCAAATGTCAACTATCAAACACACGTGCAAAATATTGGTTGGCAAGGGGTTGTCAAGAATGGTGAAATAGCTGGTACAAGTGGGAAAAATTTACAACTGGAAGCAATCAAAATCAACCTGAGTGATGCTGCTCTAGCTGGAAATATAGAATACTCTACGCACATCCAAAATATCGGATGGCAAGCTTATAAAGCTAATGGGGCATTGTCTGGCACAACTGGAAAAAATTTACAATTAGAAGCCATTAAAATTAAACTGGCCGGTGATGTTTCAAGATATTATGATGTCTATTACCGTGTCCATATCCAAGATAAAGGTTGGTTGAATTGGGCAGCTAATGGTGCCTCAGCTGGAAGTCAAGCTGCCTCTAAACATTTGGAAGCTATTCAAATCAAAATAGTTAGAAAAGGTGAAACTGCTCCTAAAGGATCTGGAAAAGCCTTTTTAGTTGGCGATGAAGCTCGCACACCAGCAGAGATAGCAAACAGATTACGTGCAGAAAGATTAAAGAAAAAACCTTATTATTATTCTCAACGTGACCCACAATGGATTAATACTTATATCGGAAACTATACCATTGGCGCAGCAGGATGTGTTCCAACAAGTTTATCTATGATTTTAAGAGGCTCTTACGGTTATAATGTAAATCCTGTCAGTGTTGCAACAAGAATGGCATCTTATGGCGGGTTAAATCAAAGATACTTTGGCGCTTCTGCAACTGATTTAGTGATAACAGCTCAATCATATGGCCGTTCGATCAAAGTTATTAATGATGTAGCTACATTAAACGCCTATCTTTCTGAAGGATATCCCGTTATTTTATATCAAAATGTTGGGATTGGACATGCTATTGTCGTTCATGAGTACAAAAATGGTTACACTTTAACCTATGATCCGTATGGTCGCCAGTTTTACTCAGGTTGGGTGTCAACACAAGCACTTTGGAATACCCCGTCAAATGATCCAATTGATTGGACAGAAGGCCGACCATGTTTCGTTATTTTATAGGAGGATATAATGAAAAAAAAACTTATTGTACTATTGTTAGCCTTATTTTTAACGGCATGTAGTAATAATACTGGGGGAAAAAATAGCGACGCTTCATCTACTGAAGTATCAACTAAGCAGCAAACTACCCAGTCTTCTAAAAAAGATAGTAGTAATCCGGACACAACACCAACTTCTACATCATTTATAACAATTGAAACAACCGAGAATTTAAAGAATAGAGAATTGAATCCAACAGATGATGTTTCAAAAACTAGACGACAATTGTATGAACAAGGAATTAACAGTTCAACAATTACGGATAAAGAACTAAAGGAATATATATCAGAGGCTAAAGAACAAAAGAAAGATGTCATTAATTATATTAAGCAAAAAATAAATCAATAAAGTTATCTCATATTGATTCCCCCTTGACTCTCCCTTCACTCTTGGCTATGATTACCTTAGCAAGTACAATGGTGTACTGTGAACAGTCGAGCAACGGCGCTCAAAAAGATTGGCTTTCGTGCATTCTTTTTGAGGGCTTTTTATTTTTAGAAAGTAGGGAAATTGAATGGAAAAAATGTACCGCAGTCCGTATGAAGCGTACCCGTATCTATCTTCTAAACCAGAAGATTTACGATGTGATTTTGAATTAATGACTGATGAATTGGCCTCGATGACAGGTCTTCTACGAGGATACGTGCAACAATTAGACGTCCCTGAACAGCCTGCACTAACAGAAGAACTAGCCAAAATTTGCGAGTTAATCTACCATGTCAATCCAACGACCCGAACAAAATTAACAGTCACAGAGGACGAAATAGCCTGGCTTTTGGAACGTGTCAATGCTATGAATGAACTGACATACGAAGAAAATCGTCCTTTTGTTTTACCGATGGGCACAATCTGTTCCTCTTATGCACACATTTTAAGAGCCAAAGCCAAAGATATTGTTCGTTTACTTTATCGCATGGACTATGGTGGTAAAAAAATTGATCCGCAGCTGTATGATGTAGTCAACTTACTCTCAGGTTACTTTTTCATGTTAGCCTTGTACCTAAATCAGCTCGAAAATGGTGAAGAAGTTCCCTTTGTTTCTCGCAACTATTCTATTTAAAAAGTACACCGACCGCTAACGACGAATTGCTAGCGGTCGGTGTACTTTTATACAGGTAAGTACGCTTCTCCTTTTGCAAATAGTTTAGCAGTACCACCAATAATGACTCGATTTTCTTTCACTTCACAAGTTAAAAAGCCGCCTCTTGGGGACACTTGATAGGCCGAAAGGGTCGTTTGATTGAGCCGTTTTCCCCAATAAGGAATTAAATTGGCGTGCGCAGAACCACAAACTGGGTCTTCGTTAATTCTTAGTTTCGGGAAAAAAGTTCGTGAAACAAAATCCACCGAGTCTCCTGATGCCGTTACAATGACTCCTACTCCTAAATCCAATGCTTTTAATGCAGAAAAATCTGGTGTGATTTTTGCCACTGTCTCTTCGTCTTTTAAGACAAAAAATAAATCGCGACCCAAATAAGCTTCATAAATTTTCGTGCCTAAAGCGGCTTCATACTCTGGCAAAATTGGAATCCTTTCCGGTAGGATATAAGGAAAATCTAGATAATAGTATTCCTCTTTTTTGGTCACTGCGAGCGGTCCACTTTGACTAGTAAAATGGAGTGTTTCTTCCGCAACGGAATAATAGTTAAACAACACAAAAGCCGTCGCTAATGTAGCATGTCCACAGAGATCGATTTCTCGTTCCGGCGTAAACCAGCGCAGGGCGTAACTTTGTCCCTCCTTGACCGTAAAAGCAGTCTCTGACAAATTATTTTCAATCGCAATGTTTTGCATCACCGCTTCTGGCAACCATTTTTCCAAAACATAAACAGCGGCGGGATTGCCTTTAAAAACTTCCTCCGCGAAAGCATCGACAATATAATAGGGATAACTCATTTTAATTCTCTCCTTGTATTTTTTGATAAATGTATTCCGCGCAACACAAATCCTCAACTGCTAAGCCAACCGCATCAAAAATCGTGCGGCCTTTCTGCTCCGCCTTTAGTTTAACTTTGCCAGTGACTAATTCGCCGAGAGAACCTACAATTTTTTCAGCTGAAAAGGCACCTTCTGAAATCGGAATTAAAAGATCCCCGCTTTCTTTTAATGCAGCCGCATACTCATCTACAAACACTTGACTGTTTTTAACAAGGTCGCTTGTTAATTCTCTGGAAGTCGGCGTGAATGTACCAATTGCATTGATATGGGCATTCGGCAAAACGTCTTTTTCTTCTAAAAATGCGTCCTGACTGGAAGTTAGTGTACAGATAATTTCCGCTTCCTGGACGGCTTCTTGGACAGAAGAACAACCAATAAAGGTACATTCGGGGTAATTGTGCTGTTGCTTAGCGATTAATTTTCGTGCACGTTCTGCTGTGCGGTCATATATAAAAACCTTTTCAATCGCCCGAACGCTTTGTAGCGCTGCGAGATGAGATGAAGCTTGTTGACCTGCACCAATCAAAGCGATACTTTTTGCCTTTGGAGCTGCTAAATAATCGGTTGCCAAAGCAGAAACAGCTGCCGTGCGAAGCCACGTAATCGCATTGGCGTCCATCATCGCGACTGGTCTTCCAGTAGAACTATCAAACAATAAAATTTGACCAAGATGCGAGGCCAAATTTTTTTGTGGATTTTCTGGAAAAGCTGTAATGATTTTTGCCCCAAAAAAGCGATTTTTTCCTAAGTAAGCAGGCATTAATGCAAAAAGATTTTGATTTTTCCCATCTGGTAAAACCTCTACATGGCGCTCACTTTGCGAAATTTTTCCTTTTTGCAACTCTGCAAAGCAACGTTTCATCACTTGAATTGCTTCGGAAAACGACAATTGTTGAATAACCCTCTCATAAGAAATAATGTCCATCTGAATTCCTCCCTTTGCGCTATCATAAACCAGACAAACAATACACTCAATGCTATAATTGTATGGAATACAATTTTATAGAAAGGAAGTTCCCCTCATGCCGATTAATTCCTATGAGAACTATGTGTTGTCATGGCGCCCTGTTAAAGAACGTTTAACAAGACCTTATTACCAATCATTGGTTCAACAATTAGAAGCGGATATCTTATCTGGTGCGCTTCAAAAAAATGTGAAATTGCCTTCGCAAAGAGAATTAGCTGATTACTTGGATCTGAATTTCACGACGATTGGTCAAGCCTATAAACACGCTATGGAAAAAGGCTTACTTTATACCAACATCGGTAGCGGCACTTTCGTTTCTCCCAACGCGTTTCACTCAATTACAATCTCTACCAACCAAGTAGCGGACCATCTAATTGATTTAGGGCTGGTTAGTTCCTTTGATATGTGTAATCAGCGGATTTTACCTTTTATTGAATCCGTTAGTAAAAATGCGGCCCTTAACAGTTTGCTAAATTATCGCGATCCTTTAGGTACGCACTTTCAACGAGCAACCGCTGCCGAATGGCTTCAGACACAAGGCGTTCGGACCAATGCCGAAGAAGTTGCCATTGTATCTGGTGTCCAGAATGGACTGGCCGTGACGTTAGCCGCCGCTTTTTCTCCAGGTCAGCGGATTGCCGTAGATCGATACACGTATTCAAATTTTATTGAACTCGCCCAGCTTTATCATTTAGAAATCGTCCCGATTGGCTATGATTCCGAGGGGATGGACCCAGAGCATTTACTGCAAGAATGCAAAAAGAAAAAAATACATGGTATTTTCTTAATGCCCGCATGTAATAACCCGATTGGTTTCCAAATGTCTAGCGCCCGCCGAATGACTTTAGCTGAAATCATTCAGCAAGAACACTTATGGGTAATTGAAGATGACATTCATTCTTTTTTAACAACTTATGCACAGCAAGCAGTTTTACCAACGTTTCAAGAACTCTTACCTCAACAAACGATTTACTTAGCGGGGATGACAAAATTTGTCTGTACAGGCTTACGCATTGCGTACCTTGTTTTCCCTCCGCTTCTTCGCCAAGAAATAGAGCGTGCGATTTTTAACATTAACGTTAAAACTTCTGGCTTTGATGCTGAAATTGTCACCCAAGTCTTACGCTCACCAGTTGCAAAAGAATTAGTGATAGAAAAATTGGCTTTAACAAAACAAGCCAATGACTTATTTGATACCATTTTTGGGTTAGCTAGACCTAGCAATCCCTTGCCGTACTACCGAACTATTCCCCTTTCTACCGAAAAAACGGCGCCGCAAATTGAACAAGAATTTCTCCAAAATGGGGTACGTCTTTTTCACTCGAGCCGCTTTACTGTGCAAAATCAGCCAGATGCTTTTTTACGAATTTCCTTGGCCTCCAATCAGCTTGAGGTATTGGCGAAAGGATTAACCATTATCCAAGAACTCTTACCGACATTAAACGAAAAGAAAGGACATTCCCTATGAATTCATTGCCAATACTTGAAAAAGCAGTGGGCACGATTACCCTGCTTTCCGAAGAAAAACAAAATGCCGAATATGAAGGCTTTTTATGTCAAGTTAATGAATCGCAACAACTTATCCGCAGTCGCTTAGCCAAAAAAACGCCGAAAAAAGAAGGCTATTTTGTAGCCTTCTGGGAAAAAAATCAACAAAATCAGAACGAAGCCTTTGATGCAACGGAAGCCCCTGAAATGTTAGCAATTGTCATTGCTGATCAAGAAAAGCAAGGTCTCTTTCTTCTGCCAAAAGAATGTTTAATCCAACAAAAAATTCTCAAAACGCATCAACAAAAAGGCAAAATGGCGGCCCGTTTTTATCCTTCTTGGTGCCAAAACCTTAATCAAACCGCCAAAAAAACACAAAAATGGCAACTAACTTACTTTACTGATTTATCTAAATACTAAAAACGTCAGCTGGCTTCAGAAGCCAGCTGACGTTTGTTTCTTCTACTGTTTAACCAATTGGTGGCGTACCTTCTGCGTTCCCAGCAATCGCTTCGATTTGAATCTGAGCACCTTTTGGTAAATCCGTCACACCAATCACTCTTCTTGCAGGCGTGCCTTCAGGGAAGTACGTTTGGTAGACGTCATCTACTGCCGCCAGCTCTTCAATCTCTTTCACAAAAATGTTCACTTTCACCAGATCAGCTAAGCTGTGATCCACACTTTCAATAATCGCTTTAATATTTTCTAAACATTGCGTCGTTTGTTCCTTGATTCCGCCAGCGACTAACGCATTTGTTTTAGGGTCCAATGGTAGCTGAGCTGATAGATGGTTGTAATGAGAAAAAGCAACAGTTTGTGTCGAAAATGGACACTTCGGTGCGTGCTCTGTATTATTTGCTTCAATAATTAATCCATGTCGATCTTCAATCGCTTGTGGTGGCGTACCATCCCCATGAGAAACCACCGCTTCTACTTGCACCGCCGCGCCCATTGGTAAATCAGCAACAGCAATCACTGTTCGTGCTGGCATATAATTGACCGTGCGCGCAATTCCTGAATCTGGGAAAAAAGCGGCATGTACTTGATTGACAGCTTCCAGCTTAGATAAATCTTTTAAATAAATGTTGATCTTCACAATATCATCAAAAGGCACATCAATACTGGTTAAAATGGCTTTTATGTTTTTCAAACATTGCTTTGTTTGCGTTTTAACACAGCCAGCCACAACTCTGCCCGTTTGAGGATCTATAGGCAATTGTGCAGACAGATTGTTATAGTGAGAAAACGCGACCGTTTGACTGGCTAGAGCATCAATTGGTGCCTGAACAGTCTGATTTGTTAATTTAATTAAATCCCCAGCTTGAGGTGCATTAGGGATAGTTCCTTCCCCATTTGAAACAAGTGCCTCCATTTGAACAGAAGCGCCTAACGGCAAATCTGCGACGGCGACCACTGTTTTAGCTGGATAATAATGGGTAAAAAAGGCCGCATAGACCTCCTCAACTGCGGCAGCATCCCGCATATCTTTGACAAAAATGGTCATTCTGACAATGTCACTCATCACATGGTTGATACTTTCAACAACCGCTTGGATATTTTTCAAACATTGTGTCGCTTGGGCCCGAATGCCACCTTCTACCAATTGTCCAGAGGTTGGCTCAATAGGTAATTGTGCCGACAAATGATTATAGTGGGAAAATGCGACTGTTTGGGCTGCGAGATGATGCTTTGGTGCACGCTCTGTATTTCTTGCTAAGACGATATTTTCATTACTCATAACTCTACTCCCTTTTTTAGCATTCCAACAAAAATGATTCCGCTTACATTTTTAAGCATTAAACTTCCAACAAGATCCTTTTTATTTTCCTGCTTTTCTATTAATGGTGATAGCTTTCCACCACCACTTCTTTCAGTCTACAATAAGAACAGGAACATTTCAATAAGGCATTCCTAAATTGATTGTTGGCCCGCAAACAAATCTTCTTCAGTTAAAGAAGACTGGCACGAATCAAGCTTGATTCGTGCCAGTCTTTATAGATAACTCGTTAGCTTTAACTAGTTTTATTTAACCACCATATACTCACGATAATTTTCCGAGAACGTATCCATTAGCGTATAAATTCGTTCAAAATCATAGTCACGACGAGGGTCATCATACCAAACACATTGAATACTTCCAATAATTGGAAGATTTGGGCTACCTGCTGGCACATCTGTAAATGCTTTTTTCGACATATTTGCTAAAGCATCATCATATTGATAAATGCCAGAATCAACATTGCCAGCTACCCAATACCACGCATCATTGGTATTAAAAATTTTGTGTCCTTTTTGAACAAAGTACTCAGGTTTGGCTACGTCATATCCGCTCCAACCGGCTGTCCAATAAGAAATAATAATCTCTGGGTCAAATGTACCGAAAGAATCGTCGCTGTTGTAATAAATGCCATCATTGAAGCTCATTGGCTGCATGCCCGCATCTTTAATTATTTTAGCTAAATCATTCGCATAAGCGACAAAATCTTTGTAGCGCCCAGAAGATTGCAGTTTCGCCCAACCGCCTGTATCGACATCATTTGCATACTCATCGCCGCCAAAATTGAAAATTTCACTATGCGCGGAAAAATAAGCCACGTACTTACTGATAATCGCCTTTGTGAAATTCACTGCCTTTTGGTTCCCTAAATCTACTGTTCGTTTTGAGCCATCAAAAGCGGGATTTTTAATCGCTAGTTTTTCCATGGCCACTAACAAGGCATCCATATGTCCTGGACTGTTAATCACGGGAATGATGTTGATGTTGCGCGCTTTCGCAAAAGCCAACAACCGATCCATTTCTTTTTGTGTTAACGCGTTGCCATTAGGATCATTGTAATATGCGTTGTTGCCTCGTTGGATTGCTTTTGAAACCCGGTTGTGGTTGTATTTTTTACCATTCACATTGACCGACATATCATCCAAGATAAACCGTAAGCCATCATTTCCTAAAATTAATTGGACATCTGTGTACCCATTTTGACTAGCTTTGGCCACTAATTCTTCCAGTTGCTCCACGGAAAAATATTTTCTTCCCGCATCAATGGAAAAGACACTTTTTAAAGGTTGTGTTTGTTTCTCTTTTAAATTATCCAAAGCTGTTTGGACCTCCGTTTGCCAAGTAGTCACTTGTGCGGCTGTATACGTTTTTCCCGCAAGTTCTGTGGCGACTGTCTCTTTTGTTGTTTGTAGTGCTTGAATCGTTTCTGGTGTATAGCTTTCTGCCTTTTCAATGGCTGTAACTGCTTGATCCAACGCACGATATAAAGTGGTTAAGTCAATGGCTAACAGGCCTTTTTCTAATTCAGCATCATAGGTGTTTGAAATCCCTTGGCCATAATCGCCACCTAAAATAGCTTTATTCACATCATAAAGCGTTGTTGCTTGTGTCACTGCTTCTGCGGCTTTATTTTGTGCTTCAAGGTCTGTGTTGGCGTAGCTAATTCGTTTTAAATAGTGTTGCGCAGCCGCTTTCATCTCTGCAAGAGAAACGCCTTTACTCTCTGCAATGGCCGTTTTTGTCCAAAGTAAATTAGAAGGTTTTATCTGATTTAAATCGTCTTCATTATAGGTGCGACCATCGCGATCTAAGGCATAGAGGAACATGCCCCCTAAATTATTTTCATAAGAATAACGAGCTACTTTATACATGTTACTTTCCATATACGGCTCTTTTGTGTCATACCAGCGGTTGCGATCTTGCTCTTCTGGGAAAGTTAATCCTGGAACAAATCGTTCCCCATTGAGAACCGGACTTAAATTATTTAATGCTCGTTGCGTGCGTTGGTCATCGCTGCCATACTGTTGATACGCGAGAAAATCGAAACAGTCACTGACATCTTGTAAAGGTGGTAAATATTCTGCATTGGTATCATACAAAAATGGACGATCCGTTCCCGACTTCGGTCCAATGTATTTTGATAATGCACGAATGACACCATTAGATAGAACAATATCTTTTTCACTTGGACGAGTTTCCATGTCAATATCTAACCCATCAATTCCTAAATCATCGACAAATTTGGTTAACAACTCTTTCGCATAAGCATCAAATTCTGCTTCTGTAGGCGTTGTTCCTGCATAAGGAACTTTTAATAGCTCGCTGTAATCAATCCCACGAACTAAACGAACACCTCGTGCATGCAGTGCTGGCGCATACTCATTTTTTAACGTATCATAAAATGGCTGTGCAAGTGCTTCTTGTCCTTTTGGCACATAACTAAAGACATTCACAATGTCAATACCATAAGGAATATCGTGCATCGTTAGCCAATTTTCATCTGGCAATGTTGTATTAACTCCTTGCATCGTTTTGTCACGCCAAGCCCGATAATAAACCATAAAATGTTTCTCTTGGGTCGGCTCATTGGCTTGGCTGATCATTGGTTGATGAAACAGACTAAATAAGATAAACGCCAAGCCAACCAATAACGAAAGACCCAGCCAACTGACAATTGTTTCTCTGTTTTCTCCTTTTCTTGTCGATAAATTGTTCCCCACTTTGAACACCATTCCTTTCTGCACTCCGTTCATTTTTGTGTATCCACCTAAAAAGAAAGCGCATACACAACCATCAATAGAATAACAAAAAATAACGAATTTGCAAAATAGAAACTGGAAAAATGAGGATTTTCTATAAAAATCTTTTCCCGCCTAAAATCACTTTTGTTAGACGGCGTTTAAATGGTAAATTTTGAGACTTGCAAGAAAAACAGGCCTATTTTTCTTGCAAGTCTCCTTTACTTAGTCGTGATCAACCAATAAATAATCACTGTTTGAATTTTTTGGGATCTACTCGTTTGAAATTTATCTCATCATCAATAACTGCTCTATGCTTTAAATCTAAATGATATCGCATATCATGATTTATATTTGAATTTTTTTTCAGATTATCATTATATGTTTCTAAAAATAATTTTAAAACTTTTTCAGGTTGCCTTATACCTAATACTTTTCTTGATATTTCTAAACCATTTACCTTTTTTATAAACCATTTTTGATTGTATTTCATTATAGATGACAAATTAAAATAAGCTTGGAATACAGCTCCCGCATCTTTAATTTGAGTATTTTTTTTCAATTCATTGTATTCATTCAATAAATTCTTTAGCTC
>OKVL01001133.1_pt1 | contig 12074 bp, 7 predicted proteins | sample 1606791 | NCBI WGS metagenome assembly OKVL01 (sample SAMN03281006, study PRJEB24777) | human gut metagenome | isolation source: fecal sample PR165 from 1 month old male Malay infant, vaginally delivered...
ATAATAAGTTTATTGAAATCTTAGGAGTGAGTAAATGATTCAAGGAATAGTATTTGATTTAGATGATACCTTATACAAACAACAAGCCCCTTTTGCTTCTGCTATCAACGATTTGTTTCCGACTTTTCCAGAAAGTAAGATGAACGCTTTGTTTATTCGTTTCCGCTATTATAGTGACCTCCACTATATGAAGTCGATCACAGGAGAATGGTCTTTAGCAAAAATGCGTTATGAGCGAATTCGTCTGGCACTAGCTGACTTTGATTTTGTTCCAAGTAAATCTGAATTGGAGACATTCCAAGCGGCCTACGATCACGCATTAAAAACAATCACATTACCTTCAGAAATCAGCGATTCATTAACCTTCTTGAATCAACAGGATGTTCCTTTAGGTCTGATCACAAATGGACCGGTATTGCGACAGAAAGAGAAAATTAGCGCGCTGCAATTAGCTCGTTGGATCGCGCCTGAAAAAATGATTATTTCAGATGCAGTTGGTATTCAAAAACCAGAACCAAAAATTTTTTCTTTGATGGAAACACGATTGAATTTGGCACCTGAATCACTTTTATATATTGGTGATAGCTTTGAAAATGATGTCATTGGCGCTAAGGCCGCTGGCTGGTCCGTTTGGTGGTTCAATCACCAAAATCGTAAAATACCAGAAGGTCAAAGCGCTATTTTTGAAAAAGAAATCAAGAACTTTGAGGATTTGAAATCTCTTCTGACGAACCAAAAAAGTATGCCGCATTGAACGTGGCATACTTTTCTTTTTCTATTTCTATTCGCCTAAACTTAAAATCATGCGAATATCCTCTTCTGTAAGTTTATTGGTTTGCTCTTCATTGCCTTGGATGACTTTCTGGAACAGCTCGCGTTTTTCTTGCTGCAGCTGATTCATTCGTTCCTCGATCGTTCCTTCAGCGATCATGCGCCATACCTCGACGACCTTCTTCTGACCAATCCGGTGAGCACGTCCTGCCGCCTGCTCTTCGACTGCCGGATTCCACCATAGATCGTAGAGAATAACTGTATCCGCCCCAGTCAGGTTCAGACCGGTTCCTCCAGCTTTTAGCGAAATCAAGAAGACATCTTTTTCTCCTGCATTGAAGGCATCCACCATTTTTAGGCGATCAGAAACTTTAGTGCTGCCTCGCAAGTAGAAGCTAGTAATTCCTTCTTCCGCGAACTCCTCTTCAATGATTGAAAGCATACTAGTAAATTGTGAGAACAATAAGACTCGTCGACCATTTTCTTTCGCCACTTGAATCAGATCCTTGACTTGATCAAGTTTGCCAGAACCACCTTCGTACCCTTCCATAAACAAACGAGGATCATCACAGATCTGACGCAAGCGAGTTAAACCAGCTAAGATACTTACACGCTGTTTTCGGAATGTCGCTGAATCCATTTGGTCGACCTCTTGCTTCATTCGTTTTAAATAAGCAAGATAGACCGTCTTCTGCTCTTCCGTCAAACTGCTCAAGACATTTGATTCGATCCGCTCAGGCAATTCCTGCAAGACGGTATCTTTATCGCGTCTCAGAACAAACGGTTGAATCATCTTAGCAATTTCTGGAACAGCCATTTGACGGAAACGTCCGATCGGTGGGAAGAATCCTGGCATGATCGTTTGGAATAATGACCACAGCTCTTCCAGATTGTTCTCGATTGGCGTACCACTCAACGCGAAGCGATGCGGAATCGATAAGTTTCGCAAAGCGCTGGAAGTTTTCGTCGAGGCGTTTTTCACCATCTGGGCTTCATCAAGAATCATGTATTGATAACCCATCTTTTCATGGAGATCAATATCCTGACGCAGACTTGCATAAGACGTAATAACAATCTCTTCAGCCTCTTTAAGCAACTGCTCCCGTTCACTACGATTGCCTGAAATAACTGATGAACTTAAACTTGGCGCAAACTTCTTAATTTCCGCCTGCCAATTATAGACCAGACTCGCTGGCGTGACGATTACCACTTTGATTGGTTGCTGTGCTTTTTCCGCCAATAAGAAAGTGATTACCTGAATCGTTTTCCCCAGACCCATTTCATCAGCTAAAATTCCGCCAAAGCCATAATCGCTCAGCATTTTCAACCAGCGAAAACCTGACTCTTGGTAAGGCCGCAATGTGGCATTAAGATTCTCTGGCAAAGCCACTTGATAATCCTCTGGATGAGTCAAATCCTGCACCATCGCAGTAAAGCTTTCGCTGAACTGTGCCTGCGGATTATCCTTCAACCGCTGTTCTAGCATAATCCCTTGACTCTTCGGCAAGCGGATTAGCCCATCCTTCGCACTAATTCTTTCTCGCAGCTGACCGATCATTTCACTGGTTTGCTGGAAGGCCTCTGAATCAAAGGAGAGCACCTCGCCATTATCCAATGTGTAAAAGCGATCCTTCCGTAGCAAACTGTTCAAGACCTGGTCAATTTCATTATCATTGATTCCCGTCACATCAAACTTGATATCGAGCCATGACCCTTCTTGATCCACCTCGATTGTTGGTTGGAATTCTTCACCGTCTAAGAAGAGCTGACGCAGCTTCTTGCCCATACGCACTTCAGCATATCGTCTAAACTCTTCCACTTCGACTTTAAAGAAGTAATAAAGATTGTCTTTAATCGGTAATTTCTTTTCAAAGCCCGTATCGATTTTTTGATACCGGTACGTAGTAAAGAGATCCAAGATTTGTTTTTCCTTTTTACGATCTCTTAAAATCTCGACATTATTAGGCAGCTTGGGCTGATGCGCCTCATTGGTAGAGAAATAAGCGTTACCATAATGAAACTCAGCTTCCGCCTTTATCATTCCTTTTATTTTTCGGAAGATGACGACCGCACGCAACGGTTCCTCCTTCATGATCTCTGCCACATCATTGGTAACAATTACTCGACCAATTTTCCGTAAATATGGAAAAACGTCTGTAAATAATTGCGAAAGTTGTCGTTGCTCATATGCGATAACCGGTTCTTTCAGCCGCTTCATCAGCTGCTTCAGCGTAATGTAGGTTTCCTGCTGCTCATGAGTCATCAAATAATAGGAATTTTCAACGAAGCCTAAGAAATAATTACTATAATAATTGGTGAAGCCATCCTCGATGGTTAGACCAAAATCATTTTCTCCACGTTTTTCCAAAGTGAATGAAAGCGGCAACTCTTGTCCCTCATGCACTTCAGAATAGGTTTTTTCGCCTAGCTTAATACTTAAATTTCCAGTCTTTTCCATCGCTTCCAATAATTCTTGAATCCGATGAACCGGCAATAAAAGATAACGCTTGTCTAGTTTACCTTTGACCTGTAGACCAGCTTTCCCTAATAATTGATATGTTTCACTGACTCCCACTAAATCTTCAATCAAATCTCGACATTTTGGATCAAAGGCACCCGCCTCGATCTGGAATTTATATTGTTTGTTTACGGTATAGGCTGAATCGGTCTGATATGCGTGTAAAAAGTCATATAAGTTCTTCACGATATAGCTGCGTTTGTTCAAATGACTGCCGATACGCAGCGACACCGCCAAAACATCCAATTCTGGGTGATAAGGATTCGTTGGAACGGCCTCCACCACAAATTCAACAAATAAGGACTGCAAGGGCTCTGCTTCCTTTTCCAATCTTGAAAAGCCTTGATTTAACAAATCAGCAAAAGAAATACTGCTCTCCATTTTTTTCGGCAAGACAGTCTCTGGCTTGATTACCCGCGAAAGACCTTTTTCCCGTAAATATAATTCAACCGCTACTGTATGTTTGCAATAACCATGCTCTTCCCAATACGGGCAGGCACAAATATCATTTTCTTTTCCACTGCCATCTAAATCAACCAGATAAAGTTCACTGCCTAATACTTCACCATGCCAAACACGACGAGCCGGATCTGCCTCAACGGATAAGACCCGCCCCTCTTTTAAATACGTTCTGCCGCGTTCGATCACTTTTTCTGGAATACTCCATCTCATTTACGTTTCACTCCATCCTTCTAGCTGGTAACGAATACTGCTGCGTCCCGTTCCGCTAGTTTCCACAATAATTTGTTGTGGGATACGTTCTTTCAATTCTCGTACGTGACTGATAATGCCGATCATCCGTCCCGCATTTTCAATACTTTCCAAGGCTTCCATAGCCATCTCCAACGCTTCTTCATCCAATGATCCAAAGCCTTCATCAATGAACAAGGCTTCAATCGCAACGCCGCCAGCCTGACTCTGGATCACTTCCGCAAGTCCCAAAGCCAAGGATAACGCTGCGATAAAGCTTTCACCACCAGATAGAGTATGGGAGCTGCGTGTTGCTCCGGCATTATCGTCATAAACATTGATCTCAAGCCCCGTATTTCCTTTCGATCGACCGGTTTCCTGCTTTAACTCAAAGCGATAGCGCCCCTTGGTTAGCTGGTTCAGCTGTTGATTGGCACATTGCAGGACCTCGGCCAAATACCATTGCAGGACATACCGCTCTAAGCTGATTTTTTGCGGATTATCTCCGTTCATCGTTTGATAAAGCTGCAGCATTTGGCTTAATTCGTCCAATTGCTCCTTGCTTTGCGCTTGTAAATCCTCAATTTTCTCAATCAATGTTCGTTGTTGCTGCAGCTGACTTTCTTTGGCATAATGCTGCTGTTGGAATTGGGTAACTTCTGCTTCACAGCTTGTCACTAAGGTTTGCAGCTCATCCAGCTCAGGTTCCTCTTGATCCTTGATTACCTCTGCCAACCGTGATTGGCGATCTTTTAATAGTAAAACCTGTTGATCGAATTCTGTAATCTCTTGTTCTAAACTTAAAAGATCAATGGGCGCTGCTGCTAATTGTTCAATCGCTAAATCTGCATCTACCAATTGCTGTTGCAGCGACGTTTGAAATTTTTCTAGGTTCTCCGCCGTCTCTTGCTGTTGCTTAGCTAATAGCTTTTGATTTTCCTGCAGACGGATTCGCTGCTGCTCAAGTTCCTTCACTAAGACTTGGTGTGCCTGCAGGCGAGTGTGATACTCGTCTATCTTGCCCTGAATTTCAGCAATATGTGCCTCCAATGTCGGCAACTGCCACTCTTTGGTTTGCTCCTCAATACTGGACAATCTGCCCTCTAAGGTTTGCAGTTCACCCATCACAGCATTTAAACTAGTCTCGCTCTTAAGTTTTTTAGCTTGATCATTATCAATCTCTGCCTTCAGGTCAAGCAAGGCTTGTTTCGATTCGTTAATCTCAGCTAAACGTTCATCCGTTTCTTTTTGACGCTCCCTAAGAAATATCACAAGCTCCGATAAATCGGCTTCAACTTCCAGCTGGTAATAATCGGCAAAAGTGGCCTGAAGAGTATTGATTTGCTCTTCTTGCGCCTTTTGCGCCGCCGACCGATCCTCCTGTAATTGATCAAAGGTTTTTATTCCAACCTCATACTGAGCCTCTGCCTGTTCCCGAATCAACTCTAACTGCTTAATTCGCGCTTCCTGAGTTTCTAGCGCCACCTGTAATTGTCCCAAATTATCAGTGGTCAACTCAGCGTGCTGGGCTGGATTCGGATGCTCCTTTGAACCGCAAACAGGACAAGGTTCTCCCGGAAGCAAATCCATACTTAATCGGGCAATTTCCGCAGAAGCCCACTGACTTTTCAACTTCTTATAATCTGCCACTTCGCTTGTTAATTGATTGCTTGTACGACTGGCTTTTTCAACCAGTTGAGCCAGCTTTACCTGCTGGTCCTCTTCTTCCTCCTGTTGATCAAAAATCTCTTTGGCTGATTGCTGTAATTGTGTCACCGTCTGTTGAAACTGTAGTTCCTCATAGCGACGATCCTGCCACATTTTTTCCGTACTTTGTTTGGCCTCCAGCATTTTCAGTTTTTCTTCGTGGTCATTTATTTGTTGAACAATTTCTGTTAAGTGCTCCTGCTGTTTCGTCTGTTTATCTGTCAGTTCCGTTTTTTGTTTCATCAGCTGCTCTTTTTGCTTGACCAAAGGCAATAAAGCGTTCAAGCTTTGCAGCTGCTGCTCTTTTGTTTGCCACTCGGCACTTTGCTGCTCAAAATCAGTCGTTTGTTTTTGGCACTCACTATATTGCTGCTCTAGCTCAGCTGCACGTTGCTGATTCTCAGTTGCTTCATCGGTCTGCTGAATCTGCTGCTTTACCAACTCTTGGATGCGATCATAGGTTGGACGAATTTTCTCAAGTTCTCTCCCATGTGCCAATTGCTGTTTCTTTTCTTCCTGCTCTGGCAGATGCTCTTCGATTTTTAGAAGCTCGCGACGAGTTTGCTGCTCTTGCTTGAAGCTTTCAGAAAGCTCCTGTGCTCTTTGAAGCTGCTGTTGAAGGGCCTTTTGTTTAGCCTGTTTTTCCGCTAACTCCGTCTGACTTTTCAAAAGCTCTTGTTCTTCCAATAGTAAATACTCACGAGCAAGATTTAGCGACTCCTCATAAGTCACACCTTTTTCAGCAAGGACTTGTTGAAATGATTGATCAATACGAGTAGTCATTTCACTGACTGATTTCTCTAGCTCACACTTTTGAAGCTTCAAATTTTCTGTGAATTGGCGATAGAAACTAGTGCCGAACAAACTCCGCAGGACGGCTTCCTTCTCAGTACTATTCGCATTGAGGAACGTTCGAAACTCTCCCTGGGGCAGCATCACGATTTGGCGAAATTGATCCTTTTGCAGATTTAAAATCTGATAGATGACCTCGTTCACTGCATCCACCTTGGTATAGGTCTCAGCCTCTTGACCCTTATCATTAAAAATACTCAATTGAACCTTTTGATTTTTGGTCGTCTCGCCTTTGCCGTTTTTCTTGGCTAAGGTCTGCTTCGGCCAACGTTCAATAGAATACTTTCTTCCTTGGTGCTCGAAAATGAACTGCACCCGAGTTTCTTCAGTTGGCTCAGCAAAGGAGGAACGAATCTCGTTTGATGAACGAACACCGCCAGATGCATCGCCATATAAAGCAAAGGTGATCGCGTCAAAAATTGTGGTCTTACCAGCACCGGTTTTTCCGCTGATCAAAAATAATGGCGCCTCTGTCATTTCGTCAAAATCGACTTCTTCGTGAACAAACGGACCAAAGTTTTCCATAATGATTTTCTTTGGAAGCATTACTCCTCGCCTCCTTTTTTCAGGATCGTGTGTAAGCCTTCCTCGATCCATTTTTCCTGTTTAGCTGTCAGTTCATTCTGGGAAACCTCTGTAAAGAAATCCTTTGTTAGATTAACTGGAGATTTCTCTTTAATATTTTCCTTTTTCAGACGCTTCTCAACAGCTGTCTCAAAGCCATTCGCACGTTCTACCTGAATGATCCGAGGATAGGCCTGGCGCAGTTGGTTCATTAAATTGGGAATCACCGCTCGATCCTCTAATAGAATCGACAAATAGTCCTCCCGATTAATCATGGTGTAAAAAGCTGGGTCTAATAATTCAGCAAAACTAGCCTGCAGCTCTTGGATTTCATGAAGCGGTGTCAATGTCCGGAAGGAAAAGTCCATAGTATCTGTATCAACGATCCAAACACCTTTTGTTTGATCCTTTTCCGACAATGAGTATTTCAAAGGCGAGCCGCTGTAGCGAGCATTCGCCATTTTTAGCGCGTCCTTCCCATGGAGATGGCCCAACGCGACGTAATCAAAGCATTCGAGTAACTTTCCATTGATCCCATCAAGTCCGCCAACTTCGATCTTCGTTTCAGAGTCTGTTTTGCTGCTGCCAGCAACAAAAAAATGACTGACTAAAATGTGTTTTTTATCCCGATCAAAGCTTTCCTGCATTTTTTCGATTACTTTCGGCATTGCCTGTTGAATCGTACGAAGCTCCGAATCTTCAAAGTAGATGCGCGCGTCCACCGGTTCAAAATAAGGCAATAGATAAAATTGGCTATTTCCCATTTCCACCGAAGTAAAAGCTTCTTCTAAGCGAGTATGCAAATGAAACTGCGCTTGATTGAACCATGGTGACCCTGTTGCTAAGCGCGTCGCACTATCATGATTGCCCGAAATCGCCAGTAATGGGAACTGCTGCGTTAAATTCCAATCAGCGATCGTTTGATTTAATAACCGAACACTCGCCTCAGAAGGAACAGAACGATCATATAAATCTCCCGCGATTACGATGGCCTCTACGGCCTCTTCTTTTGCGATTTTTAATATTTGATCAAGAATATATGCTTGATCTGGCAACAAGTCATAGCCGTGCAGCTTTTTCCCGATATGCCAGTCCGCAGTATGCAAAACTTTCATTGATCCACCCTTTTCCTAATTAAGTCCTTCCCAAAAGTATAACACGATTCGCCATTTTTTTCCGCAAAGCAAGTGGATGTTGCTTCAGGAACGGTTTATTTCTCAACTTTTATAAGATAAAGAAAGATCCATGCGTTTTTTTCAAAATTTGAAATCAAACCAAAAAAAGATCCCAAGCCCGAAAATTGAGCTTGGAACCTTACTTTGTCGATAATCTGTAACTACTCGGTATTTTTTTCTTTGGCAACATATTTGAAATTCGGATCAATCTCCCGATCCAGCTGATCAAAGGCTCCTTGAACACGACGTTCAACCTCGGCCAATCCAGCTTTATCCATTTTCTTGATGTCAGAAAGATCAATCGGATCACCAAAACGAATAATGACGGGGGTCCGTTTAAACAGTTGAGAGAATTTTGTAGGTCCTTGATAAACAGAAGGGACGATCGGCTTTTTCGATAAACGAGAAATTAACGCCATTCCGCCTTTCAGCTCAGAAGAATGACGGGTTCCACTTGGAAACATGATCAAGCTCTTATCCGAGTCCTTCAGCATTTTGACTGGTCGCTTCACCACACTTGGTCCTGGTTTGTCGCGATCAACAGGGAAGGCATTTAAATGCACCAGAATGAATCGCAAAATCGGATTCTTGAACAGCTCGGCCTTTGCCAGAAAACTAAACTGTTTAGGCGATGCGCCCAGAGCCATATAAACAGGGTCCCACCAGGTTCGGTGCGGCGCCACAAGAATGTAATTTCCCTCTGGTAATTTGTCTTGATTTTGGTAGTGAGCATTGCCGTTGACGACCGCCAAGATCGTTCGAGCAATGACGCGAATAAATTTAAAAAACATGATTTCTTCCTTTCAGTTAACTAACTAAACGTAGTATAATACAACGGTATGATTTTTTTAAGGGGGCAAATGAAATTGTTAAGAAATGGCGAACGAATCGACCAGCTTTATGCTGAAGATATCCAAATCATCCAAAGCTCGGAGGTTTTCTCATTTTCCATTGATGCCGTTCTATTAGCGAACTTTGCTCGTGTGCCAAAACGCGGAAAAATCATTGATCTTTGTGCAGGAAATGGCGCGATTGGACTTTTTTTAAGTCGAAAAACCACTGCCCTGATTGACCAGATCGAGCTTCAACCTCGTCTTGCTGACATGGGCAAACGCAGTATTCTTTTAAATCAGCTGGAAAACCAAATGACGATGCACGAGCTGGACTTAAAAAAGACATTTGACGTTTTTAAAGCCGATTCTGCTGATTTAGTCGTCTGCAATCCGCCCTATTTCAAGGAATTGCCAACAAGTCAAAAAAATCCTAACCCGCATTTAGCGATTGCTCGTCATGAGATTCACGCGACTTTAGAGGATGTCGTCAGTGTCACTGCGAAATTACTAAAAATGAATGGCCGTTTCGCAATGGTACATCGACCGGATCGTTTTTTAGAAATCATGGACTGTCTTCGTGCACACCGGATCGCGCCGAAGCGAATCCAATTCGTTTACCCAAAACCAGAAAAAGAAGCCAATATTCTACTAATCGAAGGAATCAAAGACGGCAAAAACGAAGGTCTGCGTTTTCTTCCACCATTATATACCTATGACCAAACGGGCAGCTACTCTGCCGTCTTACAGGAGATGCTTTATGGCAACTGATCAATTCTTTTATGTTTTACTTTGCAATGACCAAAGCTTTTACGGCGGCTATACGACAGACCTATCCCGACGCCTATTGGAGCATAATACAGGCACTGGTGCAAAATATACCCACCCTCAGAGTCGCCGACCAGTCAAAATGATTCACGCCGAGCGCTTTGAAACCCGCAGCGAGGCCACTAAAGCGGAATCAGTTTTTAAAAAATTACCCCGCAGGCAAAAAGAAAAGTACTTGCGAGAGCATCAAGCAAAAAACGTTTTGTGAGTGACTCACAAAACGTTTTTTGTCTTTTTCAGTTTATTCGCCTTTTAGTATTTCCTTGGCGATCAATTGGCAGTAATGGATCGATCCAACATCATTCGGATGGACCTGGTCATCATAGAACCAATCTTGATGATCCTTACTGAAATTATACCAGTCAATCAAGTGAACATTCTTATAATCCTTGGCAGCGGCCTCTAGATTTGCATTCACATCATTCTGCCAACGACGCGTCGGCACATGAGTATTGATGATAAAGACTTGATGCTTGTCCCCTAGAACATTCATGATTTGAGCAAAGTCATCGAGATTGAAAGGACCATTTGTTCCTAAACTCAAGAGAATCGTATCATTTAGCTCGCCCTTATCCTTCAAGGCTTTCAACAGTGGCGGACTATCCTTCAATTGCCGTCCGACTTCACCATCAACAACCATTTTAGGAAATATCTCTGTTAGTCCTTTGGAGCCTGCTAATAAAACAGAATCTCCAAAAGCCGTCACTTTCAGATTTTTTGCCTTCGTTATCTCACGATTACTTAGACTATATTTATCAGCTAAACTGGTTGGTACTTCAGAACTATCTGTAGATTCTGCAGCTCCATTAGAATCGTTTGCGGCCGTCTCCCCGTCTGTTTTCTTGGAAGCCTGCTTATTTTGTTCGATTTGCTTTTGTAACGCTTGTTGATTGGCATCAACTTTATTGGTTGGTGCGATAATCACACCAACCACTGCGATTACAGTGATTAAGCTAGAAAAGATAAATCCGATTTTCCTGCGACTTTTGATTGGTGCCCAAAAAGATTGTTTTAGTGAGGCAAACGTCTTACGGTAATTGAACCGGCGCAGCGGATTTTCAATATATCGATAAGAAAGTTCAGTAACAAAAAGAATTAGAATGACTTCCATAATCGTATGAAGAAAGGTATGATTCGCTACATTAACCTTTGCTTCATAGAAAATCATTACTGGATATTGATACAAATAGATCCCATAACTCCGTTTACCGATCCAGTCAAAGACCGGATTCGTCAACCAACGGTTCCAGCTAGCACCTGGATGGGCAGTGATAGCAACTAATATGACGCTCACTAAACTGACTAAAAACATACCGCCATAATAGATAAAGGATAAATCATCCCGCATAAATAGGAATGCCAGAACAAGGAGCAACAACGAGCCTAACCCAATTCCATTCAGTATTCGCTTAGCCTGTGACGGAATCTGCGGCTTCAAGCGTGTACTTGGCCAAATAAAAGCCAACGCACCTCCTAGCAAGATAGAAAACAAGCGCGTGTCCGTTCCATAATAAACCCGTGTAGGATCTTGTCCCGGCACATACAGCACAGCCATTAAAATTGCGGAGACCAAAGCGGCCGCGACAATCCCAAGGAAAACTTTTCCCTTGTTCTTCACCAACTTCATCAATAAAACAAAGATGATGGGCCAAAAAATATAATTCTGTGTTTCAACTGCCAACGACCAAATATGCGTAAAGGGCGATTCACCAGAAAATCGATCAAAATAAGATATTCCGTGATTGATCTGCCACCAGTTGTTCACGTAGAACAAGCTGCTGATGACATTGCCCCGCAAGTTATTCAAAAGATTCCGTTGAAACAACGTTATGTACGCTGAAGCTCCCACAAGCATCGTGACTAGCGCCGGATATAGACGCTTCATACGCCGATAATAGAATTGCTTGATCTCGATACGACCAGTTTGCTTCCATTCCTGCAGCAGCAAATCCGTGATCAAATAACCTGAGACCACAAAAAAAACAGGAACCCCTAAGTATCCACCTCGCATTTGCGTAGGCAATAAATGATATAAAATTACGCCGATTACCGCTAACGAGCGAATTCCGTCAAACCCAGTAATATAGCGACTATGCTTTAATCTTTTTCCCATAAGTTTACTTTCCAACTTTACTATAG
>OKVL01001163.1_pt1 | contig 11845 bp, 10 predicted proteins | sample 1606791 | NCBI WGS metagenome assembly OKVL01 (sample SAMN03281006, study PRJEB24777) | human gut metagenome | isolation source: fecal sample PR165 from 1 month old male Malay infant, vaginally delivered...
CAGGCAGACGGCATAAGACGAATAACTCGCGCAGCGACGATTTTCCCGCCGGGAGCCTGGGATGCAAGGGAGGCGGCAGTGAGCCTCCCTTGCACGTTCACGGGTATCTGTGCTTTAGAGAAGTGATACGGCTGAGGTGAACGGAATCCTGATCACGAATCACATGTTCACCATACATACTTAATTGAACGGTATTGCGCCGTCAGGCGGCTTTTTTACGCCTTCAAAAGGGACTGGCGTTTTCGGCATTCACCCACTGTTCGCTGACAGGATGCCTGAAACGCAATGCGCTGGCATGCAGCATCAGTCGCGGGGTGAGTTCTGTACCTGGCAGCAAACGCCCACCATACAAATCGCACCCCAAAATAGGATGTCCCAACTGCTGACAGTGGATCCGGAGTTGATGGGTACGCCCGGTTTCAGGCGTCAGTTGTACCCGCGTTAAGGGGAGTAATCCCCCGTCCTTCTGGCGATGGAGAAAACGCTCAACAACCTGATAACGCGAACGCGCGGGCTTGCCGTTAACGGCGCAAATCGTCATCAGCGGAAACCGCGCCGGATCTTTGCTAATCGCTGCGTCGATAACCCCTGCATTGTTTTCCAAATGCCCGCATAACAGCGCGCTGTATACCTTCGTCACCATGCGCTGACTAAACTGCTGGCACAGCGCGGCGTTAATACCCTTGTTACGTGCCACCACCATCAGCCCGGAGGTGCCGAAATCAAGCCGATGGACCAACGTGCAACCGGGATAAATCTGTACCAGCCGGTGATGTACCGAATCGAGATTCTGCGGATTTTTCCCCGACAAGCTAAGCAGCCCTGTGGGTTTATTGATAAGCACCAGATGCTCGTCCTGATAGAGAATCTCTATCTCGTCATGACAAGGCGGGGCAATAAAGGTATCAAGGATTGTAGACATCAGACGGCCAGGATGGAATGTGGGCACGGATGATAACGAATTTTCACTGCACTGGCGAATCGACCCGCGTAACTAATGGCAATCATTACATGGTAGAGTGGAGGTTATCCCGAGTGCAAAGAGAGGGTTACACAGTGCAACAAATCGATTTTTATATGGTAGACGCCTTTAGCACCACGACGTTTGCTGGTAATGCCGCCGCTGTATGTCCCCTCACGGACTGGCTGCCCGATGAAACATTATTAAAAATGGCGCAGCAGCATAACCAGTCGGAAACCGCTTTCTTTGTCGCCAATGATAATGGCTTTGAGCTACGTTGGTTTACCACGCAGGGAGAAATTAATCTCTGTGGGCATGCCACGCTTGCCGCGGCGCATGTGATTTTCGAACATCTGGATTACCCGGACACGACGATCCATTTTGCCACCCGATTTGTAGGTCCGCTGATGGTCACACGCAGCGGTGAATGGCTGACGCTTGATTTTCCTGCCTGGCAAAGCGAGCCTGTCGTACCGCCCGCCTTACTGCTGGAAGCGTTAGACATCACAGAATATAAAGAAGTTCGCGTGGGTCGCGATTACATGGTGGTGTTGGAGGATCAGCACCACGTCGAGGCTGTACGTCCGAATATCCACGCCATGGTTCCACTAGGCAAAATGGTTTGTATTACCGCGCCTGGCGACGGGGAATATGATTTTGTCAGCCGTTTCTTCTGTCCGGGCGAAGCCGTCGCAGAAGATCCCGTCACGGGTTCGGCGCATAGCATGCTCATTCCTTACTGGGCCGCAAAACTGAATAAAACAGAAATGTTGGCACGTCAGGTATCTGAACGCGGGGGAGATTTACGCTGTCAATTGGCGGACTCTCGCGTTTATATTGGCGGGCAGGCAACAACTTACCTGACGGGTAAAGTGCTGCTACGCTAACTCTCTTATCCGTTACACAACCCAATCCAGGGAGGATATATGTCGAACAAACTGGTGCAGATTCACTTTAATTTTCATGGTCCGTTTGGCGCCGAGATGTCGCAACAACTTGTCGAACTGGCCGAATCCATAAATCAGGAGCCGGGCTTTATCTGGAAAATCTGGACCGAGAACGAAGCCAATCATGAAGCTGGCGGCATCTATCTGTTTCAGGATCAAGACTCCGCACAGGCTTATATCAAAAAACATACTGCCCGCCTGAAGCATCTGGGTGTGGAAGAAGTGTTTTTCAAAATCTTCGATATCAATGAGCCATTGAGTAAGATTAACCACGGTCATATTGGCTAACGTTATTGGCTTAAACGCCCCGTTCTGGGGCGATACCTCCTCCCCCAGTTTTTCCCTCACTCATATCCCAACATCCGCTATATAGCGTGTGTCACGTTTGTTTTAGTTCACAAAATCAGCGCCCATGAAAACTATCACTAGCCGACCGGAGCATGAAGGCGTATAAATAATACAAACAGTATTATTTTATACAAATTGAATTACCAAAAACACAGGAGATCGCTTATGTCCCCAGACATTACGCTCAATGCTTCACCAGGAAGTTTCCCCCCGGCGGGTCATTACTCGCACAGTACAACGGCAGGTGGTTTTGTGTTCATTTCCGGGCAACTGCCAGTCACCCTTGATGGCGAAAAAAAAGCCGATGCGTCTTTTGAAGAACAAACCAGACTGGCCTTACAAAATGTCGATGCCTGTCTGGCAGGTGCTGGAGTCTCGCGGCAACATCTGGTTTCAGTGCGTGTCTATGTGACGGATATCAACCAGTGGCCGACATTTAACAGGATCTATGGTGAGTGGATCGGTGATTTTCGCCCTGCCCGTGCTGTCGCTGGCGTTGCCGAACTTCATTACGGTTTTGCCGTAGAAATCGAAGCGATGGCTTTGGCCCCACAGGCCTGATTTATAACTGTATACAGGTGAATAAAAATGACTGATATGACACTGCCTGATTATAACGATATTGTCGCTGCGGCAGAGCGCATCGCAGATTATGCCAACAAAACGCCGGTAATGACGTCCCGCACGGTTAATGAAGAATTTGGCGCTGAAGTCTTCTTTAAATGCGAAAACTTCCAGAGAATGGGCGCGTTCAAATTTCGCGGCGCTATGAATGCGCTACGCCAGTTCACGCCACAACAACGGGCTGCGGGCGTCGTGACCTTTTCTTCGGGGAATCATGCGCAAGCCATAGCCTTGTCGGCAAAATTATTGGGGATTCCGGCGACAATTATCATGCCGCATGATGCCCCGGCTGCCAAAGTTGCCGCGACCAAAGGGTATGGCGGAAATGTAGTGATTTACGATCGCTATACTGAAGACAGAGAAAAAATTGGTCAGGACCTGGCTGAGAAACAAGGGCTGACGCTGATCCCTCCTTACGATCATCCGCACGTTATTGCGGGCCAGGGCACCGCAACGAAAGAGTTGATTGAGGAAGTGGGACCGTTAGACGTCCTTTTCGTATGTCTGGGTGGCGGTGGCCTGCTATCCGGTTCCGCACTGGCAGCGAGGCATCTTTCCCCTGACTGTGTGGTCTATGGCGTAGAACCTGAGGCAGGCAATGACGGTCAGCAGTCGTTTCGCAGCGGCAACATTGTTCATATTGATACACCGAAAACCATAGCCGATGGCGCTCAGACTCAACACCTTGGGCAGTATACGTTTGCGATTATTCAGCAAAACGTGAACGATATTCTGACTGTCTCAGATACTGAATTAGTCACCGCGATGAAATTTATCGCAGAACGAATGAAAATCGTCGTAGAGCCAACTGGCTGTCTGGGTTTTGCCGCCGCCAGAGCACGTAAATCTGAACTTCAGGGTAAGAAAATCGGCATTATTATCAGCGGTGGAAACGTGGACATCAGCCGCTATGGTGAATTGCTGGCTGGATGATAAGCAAGGTATCTGCCATGCAGATACCTTATTCCTGTCTGTACATTCCCGTCTGGAAAAGCGAGCCCTGCTCACTGTAAACTGCTCATCATCGTGGCAAAAGGCACCACTGCAGGAGACTGGCATGCCAAAAACCGACAATAACTCGCTTCTCAGCCAACTTGATACTATCGCCAGAGGGTTAAGCGAGACCTTTTCTCCCTTTTGTGAAGTGGTTGTTCACGACCTCAAAAAACCTGAACATGCCATTTTGGCCATCCATAATAATCTTTCCGGACGTAAACCAGGCCAACCAGCAACAGAACTGGGTCTGGCGCGCATAGCATCACCAGACTTTCCCAGCATCATCGCCAACTACAGCAATCAGTTTGCTGATGGTCGTCCGGTAAAAAGCACTTCCATTGGTATCAAGGATGAGGACGGTAAATACGTCGCGGCGCTGTGCCTTAATGTTGATATGACGTTGTTTCGGGGTATACAGAGCGCGCTTGCACAATTTACTGAAACCGAAGACTCCCCCATAAAAGAACATATCGATCCCGGTAGTAATGAAGTTATTCGCCAGCGTATTGATGACTTTGCCGCTAAACGCGCGACCACGGCGCGCGCGCTCAAACCTGAAGACCGTAAGTTATTGATTCAACAACTCCGTAAAGAAGGTTTGCTGAACGTACGAAAATCAATGGATACCGTCGCGCAGCATTTAGGCGTGTCGCGAGCCACCGCTTACCTGTATGCGCGCCAGTCGGCACACATGCGCGATTAAGCTGATTCAGACAGGCATAACTGCCTCAACTTGCCTGTCAATCATTGCTGGCACGCAGCAAGCCCACTTACGGGGCTGCTTTACAGCCAGAAATTATCATCCAACGAAAAAACGTCACCTTATGACTGCAAAAAATAAACCTTGGCATTCGTAGGTATTTATTTGCGCTGACTGAATTGATAGCTTATTTTTATACAGACGGGGTAAATTTTAGCGGTACTTTAAATGACAGCATCGGCCTTACTTAATCAATGCATAAAATGGCCCCATACTAACCCACTGATTTCATTAAGTTAAAAAACAAAAAGGCGTACTGTAAAATAATGTCCATACAGTATATATAAATAGCATAATATCTAAATTATAATCTTTTTACATCCGGAAGTCAGGTGAGGTCAGAATGCGGTTATTTGTCATGTTGTTAAGCTTGGTCGTCTCCACACAGCTCTGGGCGGGTGAACTTTCCAAACCTACGGGCAAAGTCCTTTTAACCGTGTCCGGTAATATAGAAAATACAAATGAAGACGGGAAAGCCACTTTTGATACCGCCAGCCTCGAGAAACTGGGCATGGTAAGTTTTCAAACCACTTCTCCCTGGTATAATGGACGCACGACTTTTACGGGTATTCCACTACAAAAGCTCATGGATTTTGTTGGGGCGAAAGGTACGGTTGTAAAAGTTACTGCGCTCAATGACTACACCACCGTTATCCCTCTCAATGATTTCAAGAAGTACAATGTCATTCTTGCTTTAAAAATCAACGGAAAATATATGCAAATCCGTGATAAAGGGCCGTTATTCATTGTGTATCCCTATGACAGCATATCTGAACTGAATAATCAGATTTATTACTCAAGGTCAGCATGGCAGGTCAGTAGAATGGATATTGAGTAAGCGTTCAGAGGAACATCATGAACAGAATACTGGCTGGCATCATATTTTTTCTTTTTATATCTACTGGGTATATTTCCTTCCTGGTGCATGAAAGGCAGCAAGAGTTACAGAAATTAACGCATTACACCGATTCATGGTCCGCTGCGCAAATGGTATCGCAATATTACCGATTCGAATCATTGCTTGGTCTTTACACTATCGATGAAACGACGGGCCTCGATGAGGTACGCCTGCGCCTCGACATTATGCTTAGCCAGAGTGATTTGATAAAAGAAGGTGATTTAGGGCACTATATAGCGAGCAATCAGGCGCACAGTGAACTGGCGTTAAAACTTGAAAATACGCTTAACTATCTGGACGTTAACCTCGAGAAAATGAACCGTTCAGAACTCCAGGCATACCTGAAAAAAATGCATACGCTGGATTCGCAACTTGGCCGCCTTTCATCCGGCGCGTTAAATAAGGATGTTAACTCGATCAATAACGCCAACCTTAAAATTCAAACGCTGTACTATATTTACTCGGCAACCTCTGTTCTGCTGATCATACTGAGTGCGATACTGGGTGTACTGATATTCTTTCAGAACAGAAATATTCTGCGAGCGCATCTTCAGGTAAAGAGTCTCGCTGAAGAACTTCAGAGTTCTAAAGAAAAGTTGCAAATCCAGAATGCAAAACTGGAATATGACGTCTACCATGACTCGCTTACTGATATGAATAACCGCCAATTCTTCTGGGGGAATTTAAATCAAACAATCGAGATGGCAGAAAAAAACAACGATTCCGTGACTGTGATGCTGTTTGATTTAGACCGATTCAAAGAGGTAAATGATACCTATGGTCATGATGCCGGTGATATTTTATTACGCCAGATATCGGACCGTCTGATTTCAATGAGCCACACTTCAGATACGCTGTATCGCTTAGGTGGAGATGAGTTTGCGTTTCTCTCAAGTGGTCTGACAGAGAGCCAGGCCGTTTCGCGCGCCCAAAAGATATGCGATTTTATCAGCCAACCCTACACGATTTATAACACAATTATAAACATAACTACCTGTGTTGGGATTGTTATATCAGAAACAGAACGCCGCTCCGATTATCTTTATAAATTTGCAGATCTGGCCCTGTATGAAGCCAAAAATGAAGGTTCAGGTAAGATAAAAGTCTTCCGGCAATGGATGTTAGAAAAGCTGCAAGAAAGCAGAACGCTTGAGCATGATATGGCGATGGCCATAGTGAATAAAGAATTCGTGGTTTATTATCAGCCTATTGTGGATTCTTTCAGCCGGGAAATTTACAGCTATGAAGCCCTTATTCGTTGGGTTCACCCTCTAAAGGGCCTCCTGTCGCCGGATAGCTTTATTCCTGTTGCTGAAAAAACAGGCATGATTAACGAGATGGGAAAATTTGTGCTGGAAATTGCCTGTACGGAAGCGGCTTCCTGGACGATTCCGGCCAAAATTTCAGTCAATGTCTCGCCGGTACAGCTAAGCAGCAAAGCCTTTGCCGGAATAGTGCTGACTATTCTGAAAGAAACAGGACTCCCCGCTCAACGCCTTGAACTGGAGGTCACTGAATCCTCTATCTTTACTGAGAGTAATACGCCGATGAATACGCTGAATAAACTCAGGGCGCTGGGCGTGAAAATCTCCATCGATGATTTTGGTACCGGGTATTCTTCTCTTTCCCGGTTGAGCCGGCTGGCCTTCGATAAAATAAAAATAGATAAGTCCTTTGTACATTCACTATCTACCCAGGACGATGCCCTTAATATTATCAAACTCATTACAGGCATGGCGAAATCCCTTAATATGAAGGCTGTTGCAGAAGGCGTTGAAACACAGGAACAACTGGAAAAACTTCAGGCACTGGGCTGTGATTTCGCACAAGGATATCTGTTTGGTAAACCTCAACCGGGAATTGATGGGAAAATCAGACACGGCTAAATCAGAACGGATATCCCTAGCCGCTAAAGTGGGGCAACAACACTGTTGCCCGACTATGTAGGTTTTACGGAAATGACCTGTTTCATTACCTGTTTAAAAAAAATGATGAGACGATATCCTCTCTGAGCTTACGTGAGTCGGTATCCGCAAGTATTGAGCAGAGATCTTCAGCAAAAGTTGGTAAATCCTCAGAACGGTTCTATAGTCGGGACTGCTTCTCATTACAGGATTCACCGATGCGATTTAACGGACTGACCAAAGGTTTCTTCATTTTCATACTTGCCCTCGTTACCTGGGCGTTCTTCGACGTGCTGTCCCCCTACTTTTCCGCCATTTTGTGGGCCGCGATCTTAACGACTATTTTTAACCCGGTAAAAAACAGGTTGCGCAGCGCACTTGGCGAACGCAACGGGCTGGCATCGTTAATAACCATCGCCATTATCTGTTTAATTGTCTTTATCCCACTCATGGTGATCCTGTCATCGCTGGCCATTGAACTCAATGTGGTGTACAACAAACTGCAACAAAACGACACGCAGTTTCCCGAAGTCGTCACCTCTATTCTTTCGTATCTTCCTGGCTGGGCGCGAGGATTCCTCGCAGAACACAATCTGGATAATGTTGCAGAAATCCAGAAAAAGCTGTCCGACATTGTGTTGCAAGGCGGCCAGTACCTTGCGGGCAGCGCGTTCCTGATCGGTAAAGGGACATTCGGCTTTGCCATCAGCTTTGGCATCATGCTGTATCTGCTGTTTTTCTTGTTAAAAGATGGACCTTATCTGGTACGCCAGATTCTGGACTCATTACCACTTTCTGATTTTGCCAAACAGCATTTGTTCGCCAAATTTGTCGGTGTAACGCGCGCAACCGTCAAGGGCACAGCGGTTGTGGCTTTAGTTCAGGGGATTCTTGGCGGCATCGCGTTTGCGATTGTGGATATCGACGGCAGCGTTCTGTGGGGCGCATTAATGGCATTTCTCTCTCTGGTGCCTGCCGTCGGCTCGGCAATCGTCTGGGTTCCCGCAGCCATATTCCTCTTCGCTACGCACCAACTGTGGCAAGGGCTGTTTATCGTCGGGTTCTTCGTGATTATCGTCGGTCTGGTGGACAACATCCTGCGCCCGCTTTTGGTAGGAAAAGACACCAAAATGCCGGACTACCTGATTCTGATAACCACCCTCGGCGGGATGGAGATTTACGGCATTAACGGGTTTGTGATTGGCCCCCTGATCGCCGCGCTGTTCATTACCTGCTGGAACCTGTTTTCCGGGCGCGATCATGCCGGTAACGTGGAAGGTATCGACGAAGCCTTTATGGAAGAAGGAAAAAATCCTCCAGATTTATGATGTCAGGACGATAACAGAAGGCGGCCCAGAGCCGCCTTTTTTATTTTCACGCAAAATCATACGTTTCCTATAATTTCAATCATGCTAATTGATTAATCGTCGCAGAAGGAACTAATCAGTGCGAATAGCCACAATCACCAACTGGGCCTACAGCGCGACGGTATGCCTGACCATCGCCTCCGGCGTTGTCATGCTGATGGCGTCCAACGCCGATAACACCGAACGCCAGGTGGTGGAACAACGTTATAAATTTGACCAACTGACCGAAGAAGTGGAACTCGACGCCTGGTCGCTGTCTGATATGGCGCGTCTCTACGTGGTCAGTAAAGACCCTGATGCTTTGAACAACTATCGTCAGAAAGAGGCGTCACTGAAAGCCGTTGAGCATCGCCTGGCAGCGTTGAAAGATGCCGGAGCGACAGGTGAAGAACTGGCGCTATTGCATGAAGGATTGCAGATTGTTGATGCTCTGCAGGACGAACAAACTGCAGCGCTGGCCAGCGTCGCGCGGGGAGAACACACACAAGCGATTGCCCTGCTCTTCAGCAAAACCTATGAACAGGAACTGGAGCGGGCACAGGACCGGATTGACCATTTCCGCCAGTTGCTCGACAACCGTGTACTCAATGCCATTGAAGATGCCACTCAGGCGTCACGTACACTGCGCACAGCCTCTGAAGTGATGGTCGGTCTTACGGCGCTGCTATTTTTGTTCGTTCTTGGGTTTATATTGAAGCGCCGTGTGTTGCGCCCGGTGGTGCGTTTGAGCGATGTAGTTAACCGTCTGGCATCGCAAGATTATGCTGTCGAGACACCCAGCTTTAACCAGATCGATGAAATTGGCGATATGGCCCAGGCGATCCGGATTTTTCGCGAGAACGGGCTGGCCCGTCAGCGGCTGGAGAAAGAGAGAGACGCCGACTGGGGGATCCGCGAACTACTGGCGCGCATGACGCAGCGTCTGCAGGGGTGCGAAAGTTTTGCCGATGTTATTAATGTGGCGGAACTGTTCGCGCCGAATATTGCTCCAGGTATCGCCGGCCGACTGTACATACTGGATCGGGAGCCCTGGCAGATGCGCTGCGTTGCGCAGTGGCTCTCACCAGAGGGTAAAGCCGATGCGTTTCACCCGGACGAATGCTGGGCGGTACGCCGCGGCCAGAGCCATCCACCGGTACAAGACGAACCGGATATCGCCTGCTACCATCTGCCAGAATCGTGCCAGCGGCATACCTTATGCGTGCCGCTGATTGCCCAGGGTGAAGCCATCGGCCTGCTCTCATTCCAGAATCTCAGCGAGGATTCCACCTCATCTCGCGCCTACCTGGAACTGATGGCAGAAGCACTCGGTCTGGCATTAGCCAACCAACGCCTGCGCGATGCGTTGCTGGAGAAAGCGCTGTACGACCCCCTAACCGGCCTGCGCAATCGTCATCATCTTGAAGATACTCTCCGTACCCAGATGAGCCAGGCGGTTCGTACCCAAGAACCGATCAGTTGCCTGATGATCGATATCGACCATTTCAAAAACATCAATGACCGCTTTGGTCATGAGGCCGGCGATAGTGTGATAAAAAGTATCGCCGCCGTTATTCAGCGTGTTGTCCACGACAGCGGCATGGCTTTCCGTTACGGTGGCGAAGAGTTTCTGGTACTGCTGGCAGGTGCGGATGAACAGGCGGCCAATAGTTTTGCGACGGATATTTACAACGGCGTACGCGAATTGTCACTGCGCTTTGGCGTATCCGATATTGGCCACGTGGATGTCTCTATCGGTGTTGCCAGCTACCCGCAGCATGCCCAAAGCGATAATCTGCTGCGTGCCGCAGACGTCGCGCTGTATCGCGCAAAAGAACTGGGGCGCTCGCGCATTGTGAGCTTTGGCATGCTGGAAGCGAGCTGAACTATGTCAGTTGTCGGCGCATTGCTTTACCTCTACCTCAGGTAGTGGTAAGTTGACGGGATGAACACCAGACACGATATCAACGCTTTTACTCATAATCTGTGGTGGCTGCCTTCTTAAAGGCGGTCAGAATGTGTTTCCCCCATTTTAAATAACCGCCGAAAGGCGGTTATTTGCATTTGAAGACCCCTTTCGGTTTTACGATCAAGGAGTCTTATATGAACAACAAAACCATCATCCTCACTGGCGATCGTCCTACTGGCCCGCTGCACCTCGGCCACTATGTTGGCTCGTTGAAAAATCGTGTACGAATGCAAGAAGACCCTGAAAACGAGCTATTTATTATGATAGCTGATATGCAAGCTTTGACTGATAATGCGAAGAACCCTGAAAAAGTTTCCTCTAATGTTTTACAGGTTGCGCTTGATTACATGGCAGTAGGTTTGGACCCTAAACGCTCCACTCTCTTTATTCAATCGCAAATTCCTGAATTAGCAGAACTGACGATGTACTATTTAAACTTAGTGAGCGTCGGACGTGTTCGGCGTAACCCAACAGTTAAATCAGAAATCGAGCAAAAGAAATTTGGAGAAAGCGTTCCTACAGGTTTCTTCATTTATCCTGTATCTCAAGCGTCAGATATTACAGCGTTTAAAGCAAATCTTGTTCCAGTAGGCGAAGATCAAAAACCTATGTTGGAGCAAACACAAGAAATTGTTCAAAGTTTCAATCATACTTACGGCGATGTACTTGTCGAACCAAAAGGCGTTTTTCCAGAAAAAGGTCAAGGGCGTTTACCAGGTATTGACGGAAATGGCAAAATGAGTAAATCGTTGGGCAACGGTATTTACTTAGCCGATTCTGCTGATGTTCTAGCAAAAAAAGTTATGAGTATGTATACCGATCCAAATCACATTCATGTGGAAGATCCAGGCCAAGTTGAAGGCAATATGGTTTTCACCTACTTAGATGTTTTCGGTAAGGACAAAGAAAAAATTGCTGAGCTTAAAGAAAACTACCGTCGCGGTGGACTTGGCGACGTTAAAATCAAACGTTATTTAATAGATGTCTTAGAAGCTGAATTCGGACCGATTCGCGCACGTCGGGAGGAGTTTGCTAAAGATCCAGATGCGATCATGCAAATGTTGAAAGAAGGTAGAGAAAAGGCACAAGCTG
>OKVL01001164.1_pt1 | contig 11843 bp, 13 predicted proteins | sample 1606791 | NCBI WGS metagenome assembly OKVL01 (sample SAMN03281006, study PRJEB24777) | human gut metagenome | isolation source: fecal sample PR165 from 1 month old male Malay infant, vaginally delivered...
GGGCATGCTGATCATTGCCTTTCCGGACCTTTCCCGAATGGAACTAGAAGCACCATCAGGCTAAGGCCCACGGGTGGCCGGCATGCCTTTCCGCCTAAACCCGAAAAACCTTCGTGACTAAAACCTCAACTTCCTATTGAACAAAAACACGCGAGGCGTACCGGGCGCTCATCGCCATACGCAACGGCGGGAACGGGCGCGGGACCTCGGGCGAACGCGGCGCCAGGCTGCGCGAACTGCGCACAGGCCATGGCATCATCCAACAGCAGGTCGGCGAGGCGCTATGCGTGCCGTCCAGCCGCATCAGCGAGATCGAACGAGGCAAACGGGACCTGCCCGAACTCGAGCGACGGGCCATCCAATGGATTCACTCCATCACCAGTCCAAAACAACACACCCAAACACTTGACAATGTATAGGAGCATCTAAATACACCTAACTTCTATTGAACAGACACGGCCGTGCAGGATACGCAGTGTCACACCGACGCACGTGAGCTCGCGGTGGACCCTGGTCCAGTCGGGTTGTTTATACACGCTTTCCCATTCGCCCCTGCCGGGGAACAGTATCGAATACACCTCGTCGTCCCCGAGTGTGGCGTACGTGGCTGGAAGTTTGCTGTTGGCCAAGAGTTGGTGTTCGGAGCTTTTTCTATGGCTTCCGTTATCTCTTACATTAACGCTTTTTTGACTTTGGTTCCCTCACTGAGTTGTTTGGCGGCCTGCTTCCTCCGGATGCTGTCGTTTAGTTGCCTTTTTTGTTCTCAACGGGATGAAGGCTTTGTCATAAGGCGGGCGCGCTGGAGAACGCCATCAGCCAGTGTTCCAGACATTACGTTTCAATTACCGTGTTCCAAACATTGCCTGGACAGATGCTTAGGATATCCGATCGTCTGGGCCATTACCATCGGTATGCCGAAGTGCAGCTCCATCGCATGTCGCTGTTTCTTAGGGATATGCATAATCCCCTCCATCTAGCTTTCGAAAAAACGTTTGCGGTCTGTTGTCACCAGATGATGAACGCATCCACAGCCATTTAGACAAGAAAACAGGTTGTCATAGCTTCATTAAGAAATTGCTGGTGTGAGAAGATGTGTGGATTCGAACTTTTGTTCGATTTGTGTTGTATGCTGTCAATTGCTTTTTAAATTTAAAGATTGTTACAAAGGAAGCGAATAGAGCATGAAGGGATTCACGATAAACAAAAAGGTTATTCAGAGGATGACGCGTGAGCTAGAGAAAGAATTCAGCAAGAATCCTATTAAAATCCCTGTCTGCGCATCGCGTTTGGGTCTATCGCAAGATGAGATGAACATTGGTGAGCAGAGACCTGTCGGTGTTGTCAATAATTTTACTATCAACGCGGCTCCACATAGTCAGCTTGCAGTCAATGCTCATGAAATTCATCAAGAAATGAACCTGTCTGGCTCTGACGAAAAAATCGAAGCGATGAAGAAGCTCCTGACTGAAATTTCTCAGAAGATGGATTCTTTAAATTTGTCCGATGAGGATGAACTTGAACTTTCTGAAACCGTTAGTAAGGCCTCGACAGAAATTGGCAAACAGCATCCAGATAAAGAGAGATTGAAGGATTTTATCCGTTTGATGAAACGTATTCTGGCTCCACTGGCGCTGTCGTCATTATCTGGTGCATCTACTGCTGTTAACGACATTGCAGAACAGTGGGTGCGTCAATTGGCGTCGTTCCTTGCATAAATATTTTCATGATTTGTTTTTGAAAGACGGAATCGGAGGATTGATTTTTGAACGAAGGCAAGGTTTCTGGGGAAAATATTTCTAGAATGGGCATGCTTCATTTCAAAAATGATAAGCTCCCTGACACGAAAGCTCTTCTCCGGATTCATGACGGTCATATTGACATCACCATTGTTTGGAATCCTAGCGATAGCACGTTTGAACGCTGTTTCTTTTCGGAACATGTGTTCTATGCTGACGATCCAGATCGCAAAAAATATATTTATGATTTACCTAGGCAAATTTGGTTTCGTGATTCTCAAGGATCAGTGGATTTGCTCGGTTGCAAAGTCAGATCATGCAAGGAAAAATACGGGGCGGGTGCTAACGGAATCATTGACGCGGAGTATGCAGTGTTTGATGCATCGGTGGGGGAAGACTATTCAAGAGTCAATGCAGTACGTACTTCTCTAGATGGCTTGCGCGAATGGCTTGGTATCAGCAGTGTCCTCTTGTCGGCGCCAATTGTCGATAGCAATAATCGTGTGAAGGAGAGGGAATATACGCTTAAGTGTCCGGCAGATAGCATCGGGACGGGTATCCCCGCATTCGATTTTGTTCCTCATTGGGCCGTCTCAGTTTCTGGAGATACGACCGAGCTTCATGATTTGGCTTATATGGAAAGTGATTCTCACGAAGTTAAGCGCTGGCAAACGCATCTCGAAAATCATCGGGCCATGCGTGACCTTCTTCGTATTTCGAGTTGGACGGAGCATCTTCTTTCAATAGAAGCAGTCAGCAGGGAAGATGATCCCCTATGGGTGGAGAGTGGTATTCCATACCAGGAAAGGTGGTGCAAGGTTGCCGAGTTGTATCCTAACGCCCACTCGTATGCAAGACGACTCAATTATCTAATTGAGTATTTTGATTTCTGCAACGGCGATTTAAGCTCGTGGTTCAGTCTTCGGGACGCTTATGCACGAGGAATCGACCCTATAGTTTCACTATTCTCCATGAGGGGAGCCTCGATAGAGGCTTGGGTAGTGCAACTTAGCATTGGATTTGAGGCGCTCGGATACCAGTTACTGCAGGAAAAGGGAATAAGTAAGAATAAAGCTGGGGCTAGCCCTTTCATCAGCAGACTTCGCGCTATTGCTTCCGAGCTTGGTGATGATTGGCCTTTCAACCTTGAACAGTGGGAGCTTGAGATGACTGAATCCTATAACTCGATTAAACATGCGAATCGAGCTCCCGTTGATCGGTTGCAAAGCCTTAATGCATGGAGGAAAGGCATCTTGGTATTTCGTAGTTGGGTTGCATTGCGTTTGGGCGTGTCCAAAGATCAGTTGCTTTTCAGGCTGCAGCTTGATTCGTTGATTCACCCGTATGTGCGTATAGAACAAATTTAGAGGACAGCGGAATGATTGCCTGCATATGAGCTGTGCCTATGAGGATAAGGCAACCCACTGCTATTTGTAAGTGTGCAATACCTTCGTTAGGCCTTGTAAGTTTAACAGTTCTTCGACGAATGCCTCGACGGGTGTGCGGTAGTTGAACATGCGCATGGGGCGGTTGCTGATCTCGTCGACGATTTTCCGCACGTCGCACGCCTGTCCATCCTGATTCTGCTGTGTTTGGGCGGGTGCCGGCGGATCATGCCGTTGCGGTTCTCGTTGTTATCCGCTGCTAGGAACTGTATGGGTCGGCGAAGTATATGTCCATGCCCAGCCCGTTGCGCAGTCGCGCGGATTCGATGCCGTTGCCGTGCATGATGATGAGTCTGGCACCTGCGGGCAGTGGGGCGAATATGGCCAGCTGCTGGACCCCGATGTTCTGCTCGGCGGTCTTGTTGGGGATGACGCTGGCCATGAGAAACCTGGTCTTCTTCCCGACCTCGGTGTGCAGGTTGGCGCCGATTCCGATGACGTCGTCCGCCTCCCAATGGTCGAATGTGCTCCAGTCATCGTCTGCCTCCGGGCGTTCGGACATGGGGACGCGCCTGGGGGGGGTCGGGAAGCGCGAGGTCTCGTGTCCCGCGCGTTTGCGCCGCCGCCGGCTGTCGATGCATATCTATCGGTGAGGGTCTCCGGGCGCACGCGCATGAGCTGGTTGTCCGGGGTCGCGGGACGTGCAGCCTGCCGCTGATCAGCGGCGGCCAGCCCCGCGGCCCAGCCATTCGGCCACTTGCTCCCACAGGAGGCCGAATGACAGACGATGTGGCTTGCGTGGTTTGGCGAGCCTACGGTCGGCCTTGCGCTGCGCGGGCCCGGCGACGTAGTGGCGGCCGGTCCAGGGACTCGTCTTCAACCGTTTCGGCCGGTACGGCCGGATGATTCTTTCTCGCTGGACGGGAACCACGGGTTTGCGCTTGATCTTCCTGCTGATGCTGGACGGACTGCGCTTGTGAGCATCGCGCCGATCTCCCATATGTCGGTGTCGTTGCCGATTTCGATTTGGATGACCTGGCGTTCCTTTTCCGACAGGTGCGAATATGCTTCTCCCATAGGTGCTGTATCCTCGGACTAGTTTATGGACAATTACCAATCTGGCGGGTGCTGCACTTTCATTTGGACAACGGGTACACGAATAATTGTTCTTCTCCGTGCTAGCATCAAATCCATGAGCCTAGATGATGTACTGCAAGATATGGCAAAAGATTTTTTAATGAATTTGCTGCAAAAGACATTAGGGAAGTTCTATGAATCTTGGCATTGGAAAAAAGAAATCAAACAATTTATCAATCAAAGCTCCCGTAGTCTTTTTATATTACTTGATGCAGCTCCTTCCTGCTCGGAACAGCAGTGCAGAATTCTTCTTGATGAGCTTTCAAAACGAATTGAATTAATTCAGAGTATTGTTCTAGCTCCGATGTCCAGCGCTGATCAGTGGGATTGCGAGATATCTAATATGACCGATACACTGTGTCATGCCGCTGGTATAGGGGATGAGGGTAATGATATTTTACGTCATAATCATGTGAAGCAGTATGTGCAAGAGCTTATCGAAGAATTGAATTTATTTTACTGCAAATCTGAAACCGAGGATCGGGATATTGCGCTGAGTAATCTTCAGATTTCTGCAATTTCCAATAAAATTGGTAGCAGTACTCAGAGCATTGCCAACCGTATTGACGATACGAAGCAATTATTGCAAACAATAGAGGCTATGACAAAAGTTCCTAAGCCGATGATTCCTAAAGAACTGCCTACACCTCTGACAGATTTTGTTGATCGTGATGATATTAGGAAAACTCTATCAGATATGTTGTCATTAAAATGTTTTTCTGGAGTGGTTTTAATCAGCGGTATCCCCGGTGTCGGGAAAAGTAGTCTGGTCGCGCAGTGGGGAAACGAACAAAGAAAAGACTACTTTAAAGATGGACAGATATACGTAGATTTTGATCAATGGCGACAGTCTGGCGCTGTTTCTTTGGAAGATTTACTCAGATCAAAGATTGAAAGCATTCTTGGTTCTCGAGTAGATGGCAATATGTCTTTACCAGAGCTTGAAGCCCAGTACCGATCTTGCACTACAGATAAGGACATGCTGGTTGTCCTTGATAATGTAGATAAGATTCAAGAAATTGAATGTTTCGTTCCTAATTCTTCCAAAGGCGCGGTAGTAGCCACTAGTCATTATTCAGATATTGATTCATATGCAACTGAAATTCGTCACTACCAGTTGCAACCACTGAACAATGATGATGCGTCAAAATTATTTTGTCGGATAGCTTACGGAGCCAATGCTGGTGAGGTGAGGAATTCTTGGACTTCAAGACAGCATGATGATTTCGAGGATATTCTTTCGCACTGTTATGGCATGCCCTTGGCTGTCAGGGTATGTGCCGGAATGCTCGCCAATAGTAAGAATAAAGATATTTCAAGATTTCACCGTCGATTGAGCAATGGACAAGAGCTTTTCCGTCACAAAGACCTTCAAGGATTATGGGGCGAATGCTGCCGTTCTTTAAGCCCAAATGCGCTGAATGCTTTGAAAAGACTGGCAGTGCTGCCGTCAATCAAAGTGACGGTATCGACACTGAGCGCAGTTTGGGAATGCGATTTTAAAACAGTGGCTGGGCTTGTTGGAGAGCTGAAGAGTTTCGGAGTTGTTGAATGTGAGGAGGATTGCCAGCTTCCGCTTGACTATGAAAACGAAGTAACTCTTTCCAATGTGATTCGTGAATATGTGTGCGGCAATTTAGGCGAGAGCTATGAGTATAAGAAGATTCGTTGTGAGGTGATTAAGCTATTAATAGAGTATTATCGCTTGCTGACGCAGGAAATGGATTTTCAATTAAAACCAGATCGTCTGCGGTTGATGGAACGTCTGCCAGTTCCTGATCTAATTAACGGATACCTCGAAGAGGGAGCATTTCATGTTTTTGAAAGAGAAATCGGAATGCTGAATCATCTTCCGGAATATGCTAATATGCCGGGAATAGAACCTGAACAATATTGGCCTATTGGTGAGGCATTATGGTCCTTTTACAACGGAAGCGGTCGATACTCGGAGGGACTGGAAATTTTTGATGCATGCGCACAAGCTGCTCAGCAATGTGATAATGCATTGGCTGCGGTAAGATTGCAGGGCCTAGTTGCACATATGTTGATTTCGCTCGGGCGGCCACAAGCGGCCATGGTGCGTTTGAAAAACAGTATAAAGGAATGTGAAGCTCTGAAGTGTGAGGATGTTCTTTATTCTCTTATAGAATGCCGTGGAATCTGCCATGACGCTCTAAAGGATTCTGAATCCGCCCTGAAATGTTTCCAGATTGCTCGGGCGGGGTATCAGGCGCTAAACAATCAAAGAGGCTGTGTCATACAGGATCAACTCATGCTTCGGCAATATCGGAAATTAGGTGATTGGGATAAGGGTCGTGAAGCGGCTCGTAGAGCATTGCGTGGGATAGATCGGGATAAAGACGAGCATACTATGGCAAACATCATGTATGAGACTTCTGAACTGTATCTTCAAACGGGGGAATATGGCCAAGCCCGAGAAATGGCGTGCGGTGCTGCGCTTCGATACGCTAAACGTGGTGAAAAGCGACGTCTTGGTAGAGCATTATTTGTGGCAGCAAGAGCCGCCAAAGAGTTACATAGATATGACGATGCTGTCTCCTATTCTAAAAAAGCTGCGGAAATTTATCGGGGAATTGGTCTATCTGATGGAAAAGAGTATCAGGATTTCCGTAAGTTTATTGATGGCCTGTAGAGTGAATGACAATGGAACGGTTTTCTAAGGTAACAAGGAAAGCGTGCTGATGTAGTAGATATGTTGCTCGAGGAATACGATTGGTAATGCTATGAATTGACATAGCAGTAATTTGAGTCGGTTTATCTGTAATAAACTCATCAGTTTGTATGTTCCATAGGCTTCTGTCATTGTGAACCAATATGCCAGATTTATTTCCACTAACTTGCGGAAGATAAGCGAAAGAATCGCAATTACCAATGCGATGCCAATAGGATAAATCATCGTATGAATGTAGTATTATTCCAGATGCGTTATGCAACAAACGGAAATTATGCTCCTTAATATCCGCAATGAGGATGGATGACCGATTTTGAGGTATTTGTGGCCCCACAGTGGCTGGAGTGCGAATGATGGAAAAGAAAGTAGGCTGTTCTGTTTTTTGATGGAAAGTACACCAATTCGAGAGTGGCTGAATAATTTGTACTTGTGGTGGCTTGAGCTGAAGTCCTTCCAACACGGGTTGGGGCGGGGTCAATCCAAGCTTTGAATAGGCAAGCTGTGCAAATGCGGACATCGAATTTCCAAGATTGGCGAAGTCCGTTGCTGCACGTGCGCGTATATGATGTTCATCCAGATGCACATCATGATTGGATTCATCTGATATGAAGTCAAGTACTCCATCAATAGTGTTGATTCGAGTAGTGTTTGCAAGTTTGCGAATAACTCCTCGTTGGTCCAGATTCTCATCGGGCGAATAACTGATTAAGCCTGTGGGGATGCCAAGTCCATTGGCATATATGCTGACGGATCCATTGTCTCCCAAAACATAATCGGCAGCCACAATAGTTGCCTGCCACCCTCCGTCGTAGGGAATGAGGCGTAGCCCAGCATCAATGGCGTCATGAAGCCATGTGTAGATCTGCCATTCGCCATGTCCAACCCAAATATTTGGATGCAGTATGGCTGCGATAATGTATTCATCTTGAGGTAGGCGTTGCAGCAACTCATTGATGAATTGAGGATGGGACGCAACAGATGAATTAAGATTCCAAGTTGACGAAACGACAATGATTTTGCGTGTCTCCGCTTGCAAAGCATTACGAAATTCCTGCCTATGATGAATGGAAAGAAATAAGGAATCGAAGACTGGGTCACCGATAGTTATAAGGTCTCGATGAGAAGAATACAGTGCTCTTTCATCTTCAGAAACAAGACATATAGTTCGAGAATGTTTGGATATGGAGGCTGTCGATATGTCACTATGCGCATTGTTGACGCCATGCAATGAGCGATTGCTGGTAGCTCCAGGGCCGTGAGAGATAAGAAGGAGAGGCATATCGAGTTCAGGAAAATCATCAATAGAACTTGCGATAATTCCTAGATCGAAAGACGTAGCTCTAGCTTGTTGCCATGGGATAAAAGGAAGATGCTTTTGATGAATACGCAATTCAAGATCATTGCCAAATGAGGAGCGATTATCTGGAACTGTGAAAAAGGTCTGAATGCGTATGTCATTGAAGAGATGTTGAGCGAGCTCAACTGAACGTTCCAGAGTCGTTGGACTACGTACAATCATTAAAACTGTTTTTTGATATGGGAAGGTGGCGGCTTTTTTGCCTGGAACTAGCAGTGGATTGTTACGCCAAAAAAGGTTGGGGGGGGGGTATTCGTTTGCTGTTCCTTTGGTAAACTACTCATGCTTTCATGATATATCTTTTCAGAGTTTGCTATACCGCTTCGGTGTGGTGATAACGACCGAATTCTCACGTACTTTTCTGATATGAAAGACATGGCTCGTCTCCTATGTACAATTTTCAGTTGCCAACAATAAAAACCACGACTGAAAAGCAGAATACACGACTATGCCAGACAACATCATACAAATCGACTAGCACATGTTCGAGGTCGGGATCGACTGTCTGTCATCGAGAAGATGGCAGACATCCTCAATGCAATGCTGGGTGTTGAGACTGTATTCAAGTCGGTGTTTCGTGATTAGTCCCGAAACACCGACTTGAATAAATACACTGCGGCTACGCGTGGCTGGACGCAGACACGATGGACTCCCCTGTTCGAGGCGGGGGAGTTCGTGCGCACCGTGCAGCGCGCGTAGGGCCTGCCCATCGCGATCGTGGAGGAGATCGCCTTCGAGAACGGCTGGATCACGCGCGGCCGGCTCATGGAGTCCGCAGAGCGCTACGGCAAGAGCCCCTACGGGCAGCATCTGAAGGGCATCGCCGACGGTGAGATCATGTTGGTGCCGAATCAGAAGAACTGACGAAACTGATTCTCAATGGAGCTCGTTCGCGAACATTATGCTGTCCAATGCTGAATCATCCCAAGATAAAATATGGCCTCTGAAATTCCTCATACACTTCGGTAATGAATTACCTGGTGGAATTTATTTAAAAGTTGATATGGAATTGACGGGAGAATGAATGCTTAAAATTAGAAGGCTGCATTCAGAAGGATCTTATGAGACTCCTTTCGATAAAAACATTGACGGGTTCGAAGAAAAATGGTGGTCGCAGCTAGTCTTTGATGCCATGTCTTCTAGAGATGAATTCTACAGTTTTACTAACGAGGCAGAGGAAGAAGTAGCGCGAGCTTGGGTGGATTGGCGGATTATGCTGATACCTATGCTGGAATAAATATTGATCATGAGGAATCCTATAGATACCTCTATCTTTTTGAAGTCAGAAGAGATTGTCGCGGACGTGGAATCGGCAAGGAGGCAGTTGATCTTTTATCTTCTGGATTTGATTACCTTACGCTTTTGGCTCTTCCTAAAGCTGTAGGTTTTTGGGAGAAGACCCAGTTTGTCCATTATGAGCGAATTGGTGCGCAAGATCCACGAGAGCAACAGTTGTTTGTGTGCGGCACAGACTAAGCACCGGACATTTCTACCTTGATTTGATGAAATACATCATTTTGGATCATGAAACCAGTGACGTATCGTCTTTTGCCACGTGGCCGTGGACGGTTTCGGCAGTGCAGTGCGAATGAGCTGATTACTCAGAACGTTGCGCTGTGCCCTGCCGATGGCTGCTGCTATTAGTGCCAGGGGCGTCAACCCTGAGTCAACCCCGAGCCATAGCCGGGGCTGAGAGGGGCAGGTGGGCTCGCGCCGAGCTCAGCGGTGTCTTGTGGCACTAGCCTTGTCTTTCCAAAGGACTTGTACTTGCGGCAGGTGAGTCTGCACCTATCGCACATCGGCCATAACCTTTCTCACGGAGACTGAAAAGAACACAACACGCCGTTAACTAGAAAAATCAAATAATTAAGAGTATGTTTGTTCTTCACATGAACGAGGGATGACTCGACCGGTCTTTGTGGCGTGAGGCGGTCTCCCATGGGAAGCGGTTAGCTCTTAAGAGCTATCCGCTTTTCATTTCTTAGGGAGAATAGAAGTGTCGGTCGAAGAAAAATGTTCTACCCATCAGCGTCGACGTCGAGCTTTGTCCGTCGATGAGCAATGTCAGCTTTTGGCGCGTCATGGAATCAAGTTTGAGCAGTGCTGTAGAGAAGATGCCAAGCATTTCCTCAAAGATAATACCTATTTCTTTAAACTCAAAGCCTTCGATAATAATTTCGTGCGCGATGATAAGGGAACATATCTGAATCTGGATTTCGCTTATCTGAAGGATTTATCCACTATAGATTTTGAATTCAGGGTTCTGATTCTGCGCATGACTGGAGATATCGAGCATGCCTTACGCGTACGATTCAATAATCTACTCTCGCAGGTTAACGAGGATGGTTATCAAGTAATTCGCGATTATGAGGATGAACAAGCGAAATACTATGAGAAAAACGGTAGAATTTACGATTCCGATTCGTGCTATCAACAATCTGTATATACAAAAGGGATGATTGACAAATTCCTGAAAGATAAGCCCGTCTGGCTATTTTGGGAAACCTGTACTTTCAGCAATCTTATACGCTGCTATCGCTCTTTCTTGACGCATAGACGATTCCAGGATGTTACGTATTCTCTGCTTTATGGCGTTCGCCTATTGCGAAATGCTGCATCGCATCATAATTGCTTGTTAATTCCGTCTCAGGAAGACATCAAACGAACGGAAGATCTTGATAAGCTCTTAAAAGTATTTCTGCCTGATAGTAAGGAGTCTGCGAAGACGCTTAAATTGGCCGAGACGGACCCTTTGATTCATGATTTTGCTTGTGTTTTGATTGCTCATATCAATCTGGTTCAGAGCATTGGCATGCGTTCTGGTGTTGTTAAACAGATTGAGCTTTTTATCAAGCGTATGCGGCGTCACTATGATTGGTATCACAACTCGGAAAGCGTCCATGACCATCTTACCCAGCAGTTTGATGCCATAGAGCTGTTGCTGACAAGAGCCATCGAGTTTAATCAGATGCGTGACGACGAGGTTCTTTCGGAATATCAAAAAGATTTACTCAGACAACCATACCGACGACCGGTGCGTCGTGGGCCAAGGCGGGCCAGCAAAAGAGCACGGGAAAGACAGCAGCTGCCTGCTCAGAATATTGCGCTGTATTCTGCCAAAGGCACAGAACTCAAGCAAGGTTAGGACTGAGGATAGCAGAGCTTGCATTGAATTCTGACAATGCTTTTCTTTCCGGGAGTTTGTGCTTGCGTCGGGGGCGTGCGCACCGTACAGCGGGCGCAGGACCTGCCGATCGCGATCGTGGAGGAGATCGCCTTCGAGAACGGCTGGATCACGCGCGGCCAGCTCATGGAGTCCGCGGAGCGCTACGGCAAGAGCCCCTACGGCCAGCATTTGAAGGGCCTCGCCGACGGCGAGATCATGCTCGTGCCGAATCAGAAGAACTGACTTGATGAGGCGTCTTCAAAGCGCCTCATCAAGTCAGTTCTTCTTACCAATATGCCCTAGCCCCGTTGTCCCAGATATCCGTTTTCCCATATTCAAGTGCAGTAATGATGTCTTGATTCAACTTGCT
>OKVL01001193.1_pt1 | contig 11601 bp, 10 predicted proteins | sample 1606791 | NCBI WGS metagenome assembly OKVL01 (sample SAMN03281006, study PRJEB24777) | human gut metagenome | isolation source: fecal sample PR165 from 1 month old male Malay infant, vaginally delivered...
CACTTCCGAATTGACCGTGTGATTGGTCATTATCGTAATATGATTTCAGACAGGAAATTATCAGATAAATAAATTAGAAATAGGTATAGAATTATGATGTTGAAACCCTCTATTGATAAACTTTTGGATAAAGTGCCTTCAAAATATTCATTAGTTATTTTGCAAGCAAAACGTGCCCATGAATTGGCAGCTGGTGCTGAACCTACTCAAGAATTTTCGGCTGTAAAATCTACGCTTCAAGCCCTTGAAGAAATTGAATCTGGTAATGTCACTATCCACCCAGATCCAGAAGCTAAACGTGAATTGGCACGTTTGAAAGTTATCCAAGCGCGTCTTGCTGCTGAGGAAGAAGAACGTAAAATCAAAGAACAAATCGCTAAAGAAAAAGAAGAAGGCGATAAAATTTAAAATCAAAGTCTTGCTTTGGTTTACAAGGATAGGAGGAGCTGAGGCATAGTGTCTCAGCTTCCTTCTTTATGATGAATATCACTAGCTCAGGATTTCTGGAGCTTAGGAAATCGCTGGTCCAAAGGTGAAGAGAGGAGATATATGGTGTTAGTTGCACAAATAATTGTAGATGTTCCTCTGATGCAGACGGACAGGCCTTATAGTTACCTTGTACCCGAATCCATGCAGGGGCAAATTGCCATCGGCATGAGGATTCATGTGCCTTTTGGTAAAGGAAATCGTCTCTTGCAAGGGTTTGTTATTGGCTTTGGAGAGCAAGAAAATGTAAGAAAGCTGCCAGACTTGAAGTCAATTGCGGAACTTTTGGATTATGAACCAGTCCTTAATCAGGATCAGCTGGATTTGGCTGACCAAATGCGACACACGGTTTTTTCCTATAAGATTTCCATCTTGAAGTCTATGCTTCCGGGTCTCCTTAATTCACAGTATGACAAAGTTATCATGGCAACTGATAAACTGAGCGAAGAGGAGAGGGACATTTTTCTTCAGGGGCGAGATCATATTCTCTTCTCCCAATTGTCGAAGGAACAAGGTCAAGCTATTCCGCGTCTGGTGGAATCTGGTCGCGTAACGGTTGATTACATTGCTAAGGATAAACAAAATATAAAAACGGAGAAGCATTATAGTGTTCAAAGGGGCATTTTAGAGACTTTGGATATTTCGCAACGAGCCAAGAAACGGATGGAGCTGCGCGACTTCTTGTTAGAAAAGAATGAGTCTGGAAAGTTGGTAGACCTGCACAAACTTTTTTCTCGAGATGTGGTGAAGTTTTTCATTGGTACTGGAGCTCTATCTATCACTGAAGTTGAGGTCAATCGTGCTGATAGCTACTTTGAAAAGGTAGAGAAGACGGATTTTCTAGAGCTTAATACTCAGCAAGCATATGCTGTTGAAGTAATGACAGGTCAGATTGGTCATGGTGGGAAGCCGTTCTTGTTGGAAGGTGTGACGGGGTCAGGTAAGACTGAGGTTTACCTACATCTCATTGAGAGAACCTTGGCTATGGGGAAAACGGCTATTGTCTTGGTTCCAGAAATTTCTCTGACGCCACAAATGACCAATCGTTTTATCTCCCGTTTTGGTGACTTAGTAGCAATCATGCATTCAGGTTTGTCAGACGGTGAGAAATTTGACGAGTGGCGTAAGGTTAGGTCTGGTCAGGCCAAGGTTGTCGTAGGAGCGCGTTCGGCTATCTTTGCTCCTTTGGAAAATATTGGGGCTATCATTATCGATGAGGAGCATGAGGCTACTTATAAACAAGAGTCTAATCCTCGTTACCATGCTAGAGATGTGGCCTTGCTTAGGGCTAAGAGTCATGGAGCTGTGCTTGTACTTGGGTCAGCTACGCCTTCTATTGAGTCGCGAGCGAGGGCTCAGAAAGGGGTCTACCATTTTCTTGAGTTGACGGAGAGGGCCAATCCTAAGGCTAAAATTCCGCAGGTGGAAGTGGTGGACTTTAAGGACTTTGTAGGCCGACAAGAGGCGAGTGATTTTACGCCCCCTCTCTTAGAGAAAATCCGAGAACGCTTGGCACGTAAGGAACAAGTCGTGTTAATGTTGAACCGTCGTGGCTATTCCTCTTTTGTCATGTGTCGTGACTGTGGCTATGTGGATGATTGTCCGAACTGTGATATTTCACTGACTTTGCATATGGATACTAAGACCATGAATTGTCACTACTGTGATTTTCAAAAAGCTATTCCTCATGTTTGTCCCAACTGTCAGAGTCGCCAGATTCGCTATTATGGGACAGGAACACAGAAGGCTTATGATCAATTGACGGAACTTTTGCCAGAAGCCAGAGTGATTCGTATGGATGTTGATACTACACGTAAAAAAGGGGCTCACGAGAAGCTCCTAGAGACTTTTGGAAGTGGCCAGGCTGATATTCTGCTAGGAACCCAAATGATTGCCAAGGGCTTGGATTTTCCCAATGTTACCTTGGTAGGGGTCTTAAATGCGGATACGTCGCTAAATTTGCCAGATTTTCGTTCGGCTGAGCGTACCTTCCAGCTTTTGACACAAGTGGCTGGTCGTGCTGGTCGTGCTGACAAGGAAGGGGAAGTTATTATTCAAACCTATAATCCTAGTCATTATGCCATTCGGTTTGCACAGCAACAGGATTATGAGGGATTCTATGCCTATGAGATGGCGATTCGACGTCAGTTGGCCTACCCGCCATATTTTTATACGGTAGGGATCACTCTTTCCCACAAGGATGAAGAGTTTGTAATCCGTAAGAGCTATGATGTCATGGCTTATTTAAGAGAACACTTGTCGGACAAGGTGACTTTCTTGGGACCAACACCAAAACCTATTGCCCGAACACATAACCTTTATCATTATCAGATTATTATCAAATATCGTTTTGAGGATAGCTTGGAAGAGACGCTTAATAAGATCCTCGATATGACTCAGGAACCTGAAAATAAGGATCTGCGTTTGATTATCGACCATGAGCCTCAGAATTTTACCTAATTTAGAAAAGGAAGAATATGACAAAAATAGTATTTATGGGAACGCCGGCCTTTTCAGCGACAGTGCTGGAGGGACTTTTGACAGATGAGCGTTACGACATTGTCGCTGTTGTCACACAGCCAGATCGTGCTGTCGGCCGTAAAAAAGAAATCCGCATGACACCGGTCAAGGAAGTAGCCTTGGCGCATGACTTGCCAATCTATCAACCTGAAAAGTTGTCAGGGTCAGAAGAAATGGCGCAATTGATGGCGCTTGGTGCTGATGGGATTGTTACTGCAGCTTATGGACAATTTTTGCCAAGTAAGTTGCTTGATAGCATGGATTTTGCGGTGAATGTTCACGCATCGCTCTTGCCAAAATATCGTGGTGGTGCACCTATCCATTATGCCATTATCAATGGTGATGCAGAAGCAGGTGTGACAATTATGGAAATGGTCAAGGAAATGGACGCTGGTGACATGGTCAGCCAAAAGGCCTTGCCAATTCTGGAGCAAGATAATGTCGGTACTATGTTTGAAAAATTGGCAGTTTTGGGTCGTGACCTCTTGCTTGAAACCTTGCCTGCCTACATTGCTGGAGAAATCAAACCTGTTCCTCAAGATGCCAGTCAGGTAACGTTTTCACCAAACATTAGCCCAGAAGAGGAACGCCTTGATTGGAATAAGTCGGCTCGTGACATCTTTAATCAAATTCGTGGCATGTACCCATGGCCTGTGGCACATACTTTGCTTGATGGTAAACGTTTCAAAATTTATGAAGGAGACTTAGTAGAAGGGCAAGGACAGGCTGGTCATATTATCGAAAAAACTAAGAAGAGTTTGGTCGTTGCGACTGGTCAGGGGGCTATTTCACTTAAGAGTGTTCAGCCTGCAGGTAAACCTCGTATGGCTATTGCTGATTTCCTTAATGGAGTTGGTCGCAATCTTGAAGTAGGTGATGCATTTGGCCAATGATTGGAAAAAAACAGCCCGTGGACAGGCACTTGAAGTCTTAGAAGAAGTCTTCCAAGAAGGGGCTTACTCAAATATTGCTCTCAATGCACATCTGAGCAAGTCATATTTGACTGATAAAGACAAGGCCTTGGTGACGGAAATTGTTTATGGGACCGTAGCTCGTAAGATTACTTTGGAGTGGATTTTAGCCCATGTCATCGAGGACCGAGATAAGCTTGAACCTTGGGTCTACGACCTCTTGCTTTTGAGTCTATACCAGTTGGCCTATTTAGATAAGATTCCAGCCCATGCGGTGGTTAACGATGCCGTTTCTATTGCCAAAAATCGTGGCAATAAAAAAGGAGCTGAGAAGCTGGTGAATGCAGTTCTTCGTAAACTATCTAGCCAGCCATTGCCAGATCCAAGCGAGATTAAACGTGTCAATAAACGCTATTCTGTTCAATATTCCCTACCTGTATGGTTGGTGAAAAAGCTTATTGACCAGTATGGAGAGGACCGTGCCCTTGCTATTTTCCAAAGTCTCTTTGTGAGAAACAAGGCTAGTGTGCGTGTAACGGATGCGTCACGTTTGGAAGAGATTGCGGAGGCCACTGGAGCAGAGCGTTCAGTCCTATCACCAGTCGGGCTTGTTAAGTATTCGGGTTATTTTGCTGGAACTGATTATTTTAAAGAGGGCTTATTGACCATTCAGGATGAGACCAGTCAGCTAGTTGCACCAACTTTAGGAATTCAAGGTATGGAAGAAATTCTGGATGCTTGTGCGGCACCTGGAGGTAAGACTGTCCATATGGCCTCATACTTGACGAGTGGACATGTGACGGCTCTTGACCTTTATGATCATAAGCTTGCTCTTATTAAAGAAAATGCACAACGTCTTGGTCTAGCTGATAAGGTTAAGACTCAGAAGATGGATGCTAGTCAGGTGCATCAAGTCTTTCCATCTGATAGTTTTGACAAGATTCTAGTGGATGCTCCTTGCTCAGGGATTGGTCTCATTCGTCGAAAACCAGACATCAAATACAATAAGGATCTCCAAGATTTTGAATCCCTCAAGTCCGTGCAATTGGATATCTTATCCAGTGTTTGTCAAACCCTACGAAAAGGTGGTATAATAACCTATAGTACTTGCACCATCATAGCAGAAGAAAATCAAGAGGTGATTCAAGCCTTTCTTGAGAGCCATCCTGATTTTGAGCAAGTTGCCTTGGATCATCCATGCAAGGACATCGTGGTCAATGGCTGTTTGGCTATTACCCCCGAACAGTATCTAACTGATGGTTTTTTTATCGCTCAGTTGCGTAAGAAGGTCTAGGGTTACAGAGGAGGAAACACTGACGCAAGTCAGAAAGAAAATTATGGAAATATCATTATTAACAGACATTGGCCAAAAACGGTCAAACAATCAAGATTTTGTTAATAAATTTGTCAACAAGGCTGGTGTTACACTTGTCATTGTTGCAGATGGAATGGGTGGACACCGTGCTGGAAATATTGCCAGTGAGATGTCAGTAACTGACCTTGGTCGTGACTGGATTAACACTGATCTTCGTGAGTTGAGCCATATTCGTGATTGGATGATTGCTGCCATCGATGAAGAAAATCGTAAAATCTATGAGCTTGGTCAAAATGAAGAATATAAAGGAATGGGAACAACTATCGAGGTTCTTGCCTTAGTTGATAATGCTGTGATTTTCGCTCATGTTGGGGATTCACGTATTTCCCTTATCCGTAATGGTGAGTATAAGCAATTGACGAACGATCACTCCTTGGTTAATGCTCTTATCAAGGCTGGTCAGTTGACAGAAGAAGAAGCAGCAGTTCACCCACAACGTAATATTATTACGCAATCTATAGGGCAAGCTGCTCCAGTTGAAGCAGATCTTGGTGTTCAACAATTGGAACCGGGAGATTATATTTTGGCCAATTCAGATGGATTGACTAATATGATTTCAATTGAACAGATTATTCATATTGTTAACAGTCCTGGTTTCGTCGAAGAAAAAACCAGTCGTTTAGTTGCCGCTGCCAATGAGGCCGGTGGTTATGATAATATTACCGTTGCTCTCATCAAAGTAGAAAGTGAGGAAGGATAATGATCCAAGTTGGCAAATTGTTTGCTGGACGTTATCGAATCCTTAAGTCTATCGGACGTGGTGGTATGGCGGATGTTTATCTGGCTAACGACCTGATTCTGGATAATGAAAGTGTAGCTATTAAGGTGCTACGTACCAATTATCAAACTGATCAGGTTGCTGTGGCGCGTTTCCAGCGTGAAGCGCGTGCCATGGCTGAGCTTAGCCATCCGAATATCGTTGCGATTCGAGATATTGGTGAAGAAGACGGTCAGCAGTTCTTGGTGATGGAGTATGTGGACGGTTCGGACTTGAAGAGATTCATTCAAGACCATGCTCCGTTGTCTAACCAAGATGTTGTGCGTATTATGGGGGAAGTCCTTTCCGCCATGACTCTTGCCCACCAAAAGGGCATTATTCACCGTGACCTTAAGCCACAGAATGTTCTATTAACTAAGGATGGTAGAGCTAAGGTTACAGACTTTGGTATCGCAGTAGCATTTGCTGAAACCAGTCTGACACAAACTAACTCAATGTTGGGGTCAGTCCATTATTTGTCACCAGAACAGGCACGTGGTTCTAAAGCAACTATCCAAAGTGATATCTATGCTATGGGGATTATGCTCTTTGAAATGTTGACAGGGCATATTCCTTTTGATGGCGATAGTGCAGTAACCATTGCACTTCAACATTTCCAAAAGCCCCTGCCATCGATTTTGGCTGAGAACCGTAATGTTCCTCAAGCGTTAGAAAATGTTGTTATTAGAGCAACTGCTAAAAAGCTTGAAAATCGTTACAATAGCACTTTGGAAATGAGTCGCGACCTAGTAACTAGTTTGCATCCTAGTCATAGTCGTGATTCTAAGGTAGTTTTTGATGACATGATGGATACTAAGACCCTGCCAAAGGTTGATTCAGTTCCATCAGTAGGTCCTGAGAAAAAGGTTTCTCCTAAACCATCAGAGCCAACACCGGCTCCAAGCAAACAACCGAGGGAAAAAGCTTCTCTAGCTAAAAAGAAGAAAAATCTCTTTTCAACTCTACTCAAGGTTTTCCTAGGCTTAGTCTTTATAGGAATTATCATTTTTGCCTATCTTGTTTTTACCAATCCTGACAATGTTCAGGTGCCAAATGTTGTAGGTCAAGAGTTGTCAACAGCTCAGACGAAACTTGAAAGTGCAGGCTTTAAAGTTGGCGATGTTAATGAAGTCGAGAATGATTCAGTCGATAAGGGCAAAGTTATCAAGACCGACCCTACAGCTGGGACAACGCGTAAAGAGGGAACAAGCATTGATGTCTATGTTTCTTCTGGTAGCAAAGGTTTCACTCTGAAAAATTACAAGGGGAAAAATTATAAGGATGCCATTGAGGATTTAACTTCGAATTATGGGGTTTCCGAGGATCAAATTGATATTCAACATGTTGAAGACGATGATGCTAAAGAAGGTGAAATCCTATCTCAAAGTCCGGAGAAAAACAAGTCCTTCAATCCTAAAGATAGTAAGGCAAAAATCAAGTTCCGTGTGGCAACTCCTAAGACCATAACTATGCCTGATGTGACTGGTTTAACTGTCTCGACAGCAGTCCAAACCTTGAATCGTAAAGATATTTCAAGTAGCAGTATTGAGTATCACGACTATAATACTGGTGTTAAGTTGGATAAGAGTAAGGTACCTAGTAATACAGAGGTACTTTATCAAGACCCACAAGTTGGTACTGCCGTTGATGGTACAGTGATTCTCTATGTTTCAGTTGTAACTGAGAGTTCAAGCATTCAACAGTCAAGCTCAGCAAGTACGACACATTCGTCGTCATCTACAAGTTCTAGTTCTGAAAGTACAGCTTCTAGTACCGAAACAGCTACTGAAGCTACCCACACAGAGCAATAATAAGTTTTGAAATCTTAGATATAAGAGAAAGAGAGGTTTTTTGCCTCTCTTTTTGATTCAATTGCTTGGGGATTTTAAAGTGGTTGCTTGTCAGGAATGGCAGATTCTTTTATAATGAACGCGTCACATAGAGGAGAGGCGCAATGAGAAACCGTAGAAAACTGAAAAAGGTATATTATTAGCTACGATATTGTCATGACGGTTCTATCCCTTCTTTCCATAGGGAGAGTAATTTTTGATTTGGTTGGGTTGATTACTATTGGGAGACACTCTTTTCTATTTATTAATCAGACCATTACCCTTATATTTTGCTTTAGGTTATATTATTTGTTTCTCCTTGGCACTTCGGAAGCGGATTTTTGTTAAAACGCATGTCTTGGACTTGTTGGCTATTGTTCCTTACAATGAAGTCTTCACCTTCCTTTGTTTTTCAAGGGGGCCGCTTTGCTCGTTTGGCAAAAATCTCATGTCTAATTGGTCTAAGTAGTAAACTTAAGCATAATTCAAATCGTATTAATCGTAGGAATGGTTTTTACTTTTTGCTTTCGGTTAATAGTATTATCATCCTTATCAGTAGTGCTATTATCGTCCGTGTGGAGCATCATAATTTTATAGATGCTATTTGGTGGTCTTTGGTAACAGTTCCCACAGTAGGTTACGGGGCCCTAAAACCATCGTAGGTAAGGTGATTGCTGTTGTGCTTATGTTTAGTGGAATTACTACTCTGGGGTTGTTGACTAACTCTCTTAATAATATTTTTGTATGTTCAGGTCGCCAAACTGAACGAAAATTAGCTGAGTTTGAGAAGGAGGTGGCTGAACAACATGCCATTCTTGAGGAGATCAGAAGTACGGTGCTTGCTATGAGTAGGAAAATGGATAAGAACGACGACTAGGTTTTCTATGGATTAAAGATTGTGCTTTCTATAATAGAGGCACTTTTTTGATCCTATCTCCCATAGCTAGTAAGTTCTCAAACTAGGCCTTTTTGTCAATTAGTCCAAAATTTGATAGAATGAACCCTGTATACTTTTATTTGAGAGGTCCTTATGACCAAATTTAATTTTTTCTTAGTGGTGGAGGCTCTTCTTTTAACTCTAGGCTTAATCACCATCTTTAATAATGATATTACCAGTTTTATTTTCATACTGGTTTTGACCTTGTTGGCAGTTCGCTTTTTTAACAAGGAGTCCAAGAGCGACTTTGTCTTGACAATCTGCTTGATTTCACTTTTTCTGGTTTCCATGTGGAATATCTATGTGGTTCTTGCTATCTTAGTGGGTGTGGCCTATGTCATGATTAACCATTTTTCACAGGTTAAGAAAAAGAATCGCTATGCTCTCATTCAATTTAAGGAAGACGACTTGAATCCACAGGCTGTGCGAAATCAGTGGATTGGGACTCGTATGGAACCTGTCAGTGATCGCTATGACTTTGATGATATTAATATTATCCGTTTCTTTGGGACAGATGTGATTGATTTGACCCAGGTTATCGTCTCGGGGCGAGATAATGTTGTGATTTTGCAGAAACTTTATGGTCCGACGACTATCTTGGTACCAATTGATGTTTCTGTAAAGCTGAATATATCAGCTATCTATAGCTCTGTGACCTTCTTTAATGAAGATGAATACGACCTCCGTTACGAAAGATTGACCTTGCAGGGAGCGGAGTATGAGCATGCCCATCGCACGGTTAAATTGATTCTCAATGTGGGAGCTGGACCAGTGGAGGTACGTCGTAAATGAAGAAACAGTACCTATTTTTAATCCTAACTTATTCAGTTGTTGTTTTAATTGGGGTTACCCTTGTGGTTATGGATAGCTTTAACCTAAACTTTTCGCTGGTTTTCGGTAGTATTTCTCAGGCATTTCACTTCTTTTTTAACATGTTTTTTGTGGTTCTGAGTTTGCTCATTTTACTATATATTCTTTGGGCCATTGCTAATGATAATAGTATGCGTTCGGTCAATCAGGACTTGCGTCGTATTATCAATAACCAGCCAGTCAAACGTCAGGGAGATATTGAGTTGGACAAGAATATGATGCGTCTATCTCATAAAATGCGTAAATTGACCAAGGATCTGCAAAAGACGGAAAATGCTCAGGCTTTGCAAAGTCGTGATATTCTTAAGAAAGAGCGAGGCCGCATTGCTCGAGATCTTCACGATACCGTTAGCCAGGAGCTTTTTGCAGCTAGTATGATCCTATCTGGTGTCTCTCAGATGGTGGGCCAACTAAGTAAGGAAGATTTACATAATCAGATTCAGGCAGTCGAGGCCATGCTGACAGATGCTCAAAATGATATGCGTGTCTTGCTTTTGCACCTTCGTCCGACAGAGCTTGAGAACAAGACCTTACAAGAAGGCTTGCAGATGATTCTTAAGGAATTAACCGATAAATCCAATATCCGTGTTGTCTACAAGGATATGGTTAAGAAAGTGCCCAAACGTATTGAAAATAATCTCTTTAGGATTGCCCAAGAGTTTATCTCTAATACCCTTAAGCACGCCAAGGCCAGCCAAATAGAGGTTTACCTCTATCAAAATAGTCAGGAAATTCAGTTAAAAATGCTAGATAATGGTGTTGGTTATGATTTGAACGCCTCGACTGACGAGATGAGTTATGGGCTAAAAAACATCCAAGAGCGTGTTGATGAAATGGCGGGGACTGTGCAGTTCCTATCAGCTAAAGGTAAAGGGACGTCTATTGATGTTCGTGTGCCAATATTAAGAGGAGAAGACAATGTCGAATAAGATTAATGTGATTTTGGTAGATGACCATGAAATGGTTCGTTTAGGCCTTAAGAGTTTCTTGAATCTCCAAGGAGATGTAGAAGTGGTGGGAGAGGCAGGAAATGGTCGTGATGGTATCGATCTTGCCCTGGAGTTGCGTCCAGACGTTGTTGTTATGGATCTTGTTATGCCTGAGTTAGATGGTGTTCAGGCGACTTTGGAATTGCTCAAAGAATGGCCTGAAGCTAAGATTTTAGTTTTGACCAGCTATTTGGACAATGAAAAAATTTATCCAGTCATAGAAGCTGGCGCCAAAGGCTATATGCTTAAAACGAGCAGTGCAGCAGAGATTCTAAATAGTATCCGAAAGGTTTACCGTGGAGAAGAAGCTATCGAAACTGAGGTGGACAATAAGATTAAATACCACGATAGTCACCCGGACTTACATGATGATTTGACCGCGCGTGAACGTGATATCTTAGCCCTCTTAGCTAAAGGCTATGACAATCAAACCATTGCTAACGAACTGTTTATTTCTTTAAAAACCGTCAAGACCCATGTGTCTAATATCCTTGGGAAATTAAATGTTGATGACCGTACTCAGGCTGTAGTTTATGCCTTTAGACATCATCTGGTTTCACAGGATGATGAATAAATCTATTTTAGGAGTTGGAAAAGGTTAATTATGGCTGTGCAAATTATCTCTTATTTTTCGAGTCAAAGTGTTTGACTTTATTTCTAGCAACATATATAATTAAATCATCCTAAAACTTTTCTTTTTTCATATGAGGTTGCTTCAACCTCGAATCATCAATCTAAGGTCACTTAGATGATGAAATCTCCTAACACTTAGCAATCGGTTATGCCGATTGTTTTTTTGAAAAAAAGTTAAGAAAAGTATTGACAGCCTCCTGATTTTTCTGTAAAATAATAAGAGTCTTTTGGGGTATAGCCAAGCGGTAAGGCAAGGGACTTTGACTCCCTCATGCGTTGGTTCGAATCCAGCTA
>OKVL01001195.1_pt1 | contig 11580 bp, 10 predicted proteins | sample 1606791 | NCBI WGS metagenome assembly OKVL01 (sample SAMN03281006, study PRJEB24777) | human gut metagenome | isolation source: fecal sample PR165 from 1 month old male Malay infant, vaginally delivered...
GGAAGCTGGATGGTGGTGCACGGTTCGCTGACGCTCGGCCAGCTCACCAGCTTTATGATGTATCTCGGTCTGATGATTTGGCCGATGCTGGCGCTGGCATGGATGTTTAACATTGTCGAACGCGGCAGCGCCGCCTACAGCCGTATTCGCGCCATGCTGGCTGAAGCGCCGGTGGTGGATGACGGTACTGAACCGGTGCCGGAAGGACGCGGCGAGCTGGCGGTGGCGATTCGCGAATTTCGCTACCCATTGACGGCTCAGCCAGCGCTGGAAAACGTGAATTTCCAGCTCAGACCCGGACAGATGCTGGGCATCTGCGGCCCGACCGGCGCGGGGAAAAGTACGGTGCTGTCGCTGATCCAGCGTCATTTCGATATCAGCCAAGGGGATATACGTTTTCATGATATCCCGTTATCGCGCTTACAACTTGATAGCTGGCGCAGCCGGCTGGCGGTGGTTAGCCAGACGCCGTTCCTGTTTTCAGATACCGTCGCCAATAACATCGCGTTAGGACGCCCGCAGGCCACGCAGGAAGAGATCGAACATGTGGCGCGTCTCGCCAGCGTTCATGAGGATATTTTACGTCTTCCGCAAGGCTATGATACTGAAGTGGGCGAGCGCGGTGTGATGCTGTCCGGCGGGCAAAAACAGCGAATCTCTATTGCCCGTGCTTTGCTGTTGAATGCTGAAATTCTGATCCTGGATGATGCGCTGTCGGCAGTAGACGGCCGTACCGAGCATCAGATCCTGCATAACCTGCGCCAGTGGGGCGAAGGCAGAACTGTGATTATCAGCGCTCACCGTTTATCGGCCCTGACGGAAGCCAGCGAGATTATTGTGATGCAGCATGGGCATATTGCTCAGCGTGGTGAGCATGACGTGTTGGTGCAGCAGCCAGGCTGGTATCGCGATATGTTTCGCTATCAGCAACTGGAAGCGGCGCTGTCCGATGCGCCAGAGATAAACGGGGAGGCGGCTAATGCGTAGTTTTGGGCAATTATGGCCGACCCTGAAAAGGCTGCTGAAGTACGGTTCTCCATGGCGAAAACCGCTGGCGATAGCGGTAGTCATGCTGTGGGTGGCGGCTGCGGCTGAAGTCAGCGGCCCGCTGCTGATTAGCTATTTTATCGATAACATGGTGGCGAAAAACAACCTGCCACTGGCGATGGTCGCCGGGCTGGTTGCGGCGTATGTGGGATTGCAGCTACTGGCGGCGGGTCTGCATTACGCGCAGTCACTGTTATTTAATCAGGCGGCGGTTGGCGTGGTGCAACAGTTGCGCACCGATGTCATGGACGCAGCGCTTCGCCAGCCGCTCAGCGCCTTTGATACTCAGCCCGTCGGGCAGCTTATCTCCCGAGTGACGAATGACACAGAAGTGATTCGTGACCTGTATGTGACGGTAGTGGCAACGGTTCTGCGCAGTGCGGCCTTGATCGGCGCGATGCTGGTGGCGATGTTTAGCCTGGAGTGGCGTATGGCGCTGGTCGCGATGGTCATTTTCCCGGCGGTGCTGGTGGTGATGGTGATTTATCAACGCTACAGCACACCGATTGTGCGCCGGGTTCGCGCTTATCTGGCGGATATTAACGATGGCTTTAACGAAGTCATCAACGGCATGAGTGTTATCCAGCAGTTCCGTCAGCAGGCGCGATTTGGCGAGAGAATGGGCGAGGCCAGCCGTTCGCACTATATGGCGCGGATGCAGACCCTGCGACTGGATGGCTTTTTGCTGCGTCCGCTGCTTAGCCTTTTCTCGGCGCTGATCCTCTGCGGTTTATTGATGCTGTTCAGCTTTACCTCTGGCAGTTCGATCGAGGTGGGGGTGTTGTATGCGTTTATTAGCTATCTCGGGCGGTTGAACGAGCCGCTTATTGAGCTGACGACCCAGCAGTCAATGCTGCAGCAGGCGGTTGTCGCCGGTGAACGTGTGTTCGAATTGATGGATGGGCCACGTCAACGCTATGGTGACGATGACCAGCCGCTAAAGAGTGGGGATATCGAGGTAGATAACGTTTCATTTGCTTATCGTGACGACAATCTGGTGCTGCAAAACATCAGTCTTTCCGTGCCTTCGCGTAGCTTTGTGGCCCTGGTCGGGCACACCGGCAGCGGCAAAAGTACGTTGGCAAGTCTGCTGATGGGATACTACCCGCTGACGCAGGGGGAAATCCGTCTTGATGGGAGACCGCTGTCTTCGCTGAGCCACGGGGTATTGCGTCAGGGCATCGCGATGGTGCAGCAGGATCCGGTGGTGATGGCGGATACCTTCCTGGCAAACGTCACGCTGGGCCGCGATATCTCAGAAGCGCGGGTATGGCAGGCGCTGGAAACCGTGCAACTGGCGGAACTGGCGCGCGGCCTGAGCGAGGGAATTCATACCCGGCTGGGCGAGCAGGGCAATAATCTCTCCGTTGGGCAGAAACAGTTGCTGGCGCTGGCGCGGGTGCTGGTTGAAACGCCGCAGGTACTGATCCTCGATGAAGCCACGGCCAGTATTGACTCCGGCACGGAACAGGCGATTCAGCAAGCGCTGGCGGCGGTACGTGAACACACCACGCTGGTGGTGATTGCGCATCGCTTATCGACGATTGTCGATGCGGACACCATTTTGGTACTGCACCGTGGACAGGCGGTTGAACGTGGTACGCACCAGCAATTACTGGCGGCGCGAGGCCGTTACTGGCAGATGTATCAACTGCAGCTGGCGGGCGAAGAGCTGGCGGCCAGTACGCAAGAGGATTCCATTATTGCCTGATAGCTGAGACCAACCCGGTTTCGTAGGCCGGACGGCAATCAACAATCTGGTGCAAAAATGTAACGCACTATGCACCGTTATAGTGCGTTTTTTCTTTTTCTCTCCCCACTCCCCTCGGCTGGCCCGAATCATCCTGCTTTTTCATTCCTGGCACATCCCTTGCAGTATTCATCTGGTGTATCTGCAGCCATTACTGAATTCTGACTGGAGGGGATCTATGAAGCTGGTTACCGTGGTAATCAAACCGTTCAAACTGGAAGACGTCCGCGAAGCCTTGTCATCTATTGGTATTCAGGGGCTGACCGTCACCGAAGTGAAGGGGTTTGGCCGACAGAAAGGTCATGCCGAGCTGTACCGTGGGGCTGAATATAGCGTCAATTTTTTGCCCAAGGTGAAGATTGATGTGGCGATTGCCGATGACCAACTGGATGAAGTGATCGATGTCATCAGCAAGGCGGCCTACACCGGAAAAATTGGCGACGGCAAAATATTTGTCGCCGAGCTGCAACGCGTGATTCGTATTCGTACCGGCGAAACTGACGAAGCCGCACTGTAACGTCTGACACACAGTGATAGGAAACCAAAAAATGAAGATAGCAACGATGAAAACAGGTATTGCTTCACTGGCGCTGTTGCCGGGACTGGCGATGGCGGCACCGGCGGTCGCGGATAAAGCGGATAACGCTTTTATGATGATCTGTACCGCGCTGGTTCTGTTTATGACCATTCCTGGCATTGCGCTGTTTTACGGCGGTTTGATTCGCGGTAAGAACGTGTTGTCGATGCTGACTCAGGTGACGGTGACATTTGCCCTGGTGTGTATTTTATGGGTGGTTTACGGCTATTCACTGGCCTTTGGCGAAGGGAATAATTTCTTCGGCAACTTCAACTGGGTATTACTGAAGAACATTGCGCTGACGGCGGTCACGGGGAGCTTCTACCAGTATATTCACGTTGCTTTTCAGGGCTCTTTCGCCTGTATCACCGTTGGGCTTATCGTTGGGGCGCTGGCTGAGCGTATTCGCTTCTCGGCGGTACTGATTTTTGTGGTCGTGTGGTTAACGCTGTCTTATATCCCAATAGCCCACATGGTCTGGGGCGGCGGTTTGCTGGCTTCTCATGGCGCATTGGATTTTGCCGGCGGGACAGTTGTACATATCAACGCGGCGATAGCCGGTCTGGTGGGGGCTTATCTGATTGGCAAACGTGTCGGTTTTGGTAAAGAAGCCTTTAAGCCGCATAACCTGCCGATGGTCTTCACTGGCACCGCCATTCTCTACATTGGCTGGTTTGGCTTTAATGCCGGTTCTGCGGGCACGGCGAATGAAATCGCTGCGCTGGCTTTCGTCAATACCGTGGTCGCCACCGCTGCCGCCATCCTCGGGTGGATCTTCGGGGAATGGGCGTTGCGCGGTAAACCGTCTCTGCTGGGGGCCTGTTCTGGGGCCGTTGCGGGTCTGGTTGGCGTAACGCCTGCATGTGGTTATATCGGTGTCGGCGGCGCGTTGATTATTGGCGTGGCAGCCGGTCTGGCGGGCCTGTGGGGAGTGACGATGCTGAAGCGTTTTCTGCGCGTGGACGATCCGTGTGACGTGTTTGGTGTTCACGGCGTGTGCGGCATTGTCGGCTGTATCCTGACCGGGGTTTTTGCCGCCAGCTCGCTGGGGGGCGTGGGGTTTGCCGAGGGCGTGACCATGGGGCATCAGTTACTGGTGCAACTGGAAAGCGTAGCAATCACCATCGTCTGGTCCGGCGTGGTGGCCTTCATTGGTTATAAGCTGGCAGATATGACGGTTGGTCTGCGCGTACCAGAAGAGCAGGAACGCGAAGGTCTGGATGTGAACAGTCACGGCGAGAACGCTTACAACGCCTGATTTCTCAATATGCCGGATGGCGCTAACGTTTATCCGGCCTACAACGATATAGCCTGTAGGCCGGATAAGACATCAATTACGATTACGCATGACCCCTTCCTGTACGGTAGAAGCGACCAGCACGCCATCCTGCGTATAAAATTCCCCTCGAACAAAGCCCCGGGCGCCGGAGGCGGAAGTACTTTCGACGTTATACAGCAGCCATTCATTGATATTGAACGGACGATGGAACCACATTGAGTGGTCAATGGTGGCAATCTGAATCCCTTTTTCCAGGAAACCAATCCCGTACGGTTGCAGCGCGACGGGCAGGAAGTTCAGGTCAGAGGCATAACCCAGCAGATACTGATGGACGCGCAGATCGTCTTGCAGTTCACCGTTGGCGCGGATCCATACCTGACGGGTCGGAGGTGCGACATGACCTTTTAAGGGGTTATGAAACTCCACCGGGCGCACTTCCAACGGACGATCGTTGATGAACTTTTCTTTCAATAACGGTGGCAGAAGATGCGCCACTGAGCGGGCAATTTCTGTTTCTGATTTCAGCTCATCGGGACCCGGCGCATCTGGCATGGTTTTCTGATGTTCGAATCCGTCTTCTGGAGCCTGAAAGGAGGCGGTCATATAAAAAATGGGTTTACCATTCTGGATTGCGGCAACGCGGCGCGCGCTGAAGCTGTTACCATCACGCAGGACTTCTACATCATAAATGATGGGTTTTTGGCTATCGCCGGGGCGTAAAAAGTAGCTGTGAAAGGAGTGCACCAGACGTTCTTCCGGAACGGTTTCTTTCGCGGCATACAACGCCTGACCGACAACCTGTCCGCCAAAAACCTGACGTAACCCTAAGTCTTCACTTTGGCCGCGAAAGAGCCCTTCTTCAATTTTTTCCAGATTTAACAGTGTCAGCAAATTTTTGAGTGCCAGACTCATAGGAGCTCTCCAGGTGATATCGATGTCGCGCGAGTTAGGCAGAGTATAACGCAATTTTAAAAGTGGTCCGATGGGTGCAATTGTCTGAATTACTGGCCTATTACAGGCAAAAACAGCTGTCTTGTGCCACACTTAATCACGTTATGTTTTTGTTAACCACTCTTCTGGCGAGGAAAGTTCTCGCTGGTGCATAGATGATAAGGAGAATTTAATGAAACTCGTGCACATGGTAAGTGGTTTAGCGGTTGCAGTCGCTCTGGCGGCCTGCGCCGATAAAAGTGCAGATATTCAGACACCTGCGCCAAGCCCTAATACGTCAATTTCTGACACACAGTCTAAAATTCAACAGCCGAATGTATCTGGTACAGTATGGATCCGCCAGAAAGTGGCCTTGCCACCGGATGCTGTGCTGACCGTTACGCTGTCGGATGCGTCGCTGGCCGATGCGCCATCAAAAGTGTTGTCGCAAAAAGCGGTGCGTACTGAAGGCAAGCAAGCGCCATTCAGCTTTGTATTACCGTTTAACCCGGCAGATATTCAGCCCAATGCGCGTATTCTGCTGAGTGCGGCAATTACGGTGAATGGCAAACTGGTCTTTATAACCGATACCGTTCAGACGGTTATCAATCAGGGCGGGACGAAAGCCGACCTGACGTTGGTTCCCGTGCAGCAGACCGCAGTCCCGCTTAATGCTGGCGGCGCAACCACCACGGTGCCTTCGACTTCACCAACCCAGGTGACTCCGTCTTCAGCCGTTCCTGCTCCCACGCAGTACTAAAGCAGTCGAACCCTCTCCATGAGGAGAGGGTTAGTACACCCAGCGATAGCGCTGTAAATCGATTTGCCCGCTGCCGGAAACGACAATCCCTTCTGCCAGCAACGCCTGACGTTGTCGTTGCAGATCGGGGCCCGTCAATGAAATAGCGCCGTGGCGATTGACGACCCGGTGCCAGGGCAGGGAACTACCTTCGGGGAGACGCTTAAGTACGCCGCCCACCTGGCGCGCAGCGCGCGGCGATCCGGCAAGTCTGGCGACATCGCCATAGGTGGTGACGAATCCTTCGGGGATTGACGCGACGATTTGCCAGACGCGTTGGGGGAAAGTGTCTTGTATATCCATCATTTATTCCTGCGCTAATCCTTCAGCATAATCCTGAATGGCGAGTGAGTGAAGCCGCATTGCGCAAGAAAACAGCATCCGATGCTGGATGGGTTGCATTTACAGGGTACACCAGTGATAATGCGCCTGCGCGTTGGTTAACAACGCTCTCAATGGGGGCTCTGTTGGTTCTCCCGCAACACTACTCTGTTTACCAGGTCAGGTCCGGAAGGAAGCAGCCAAGGCAGATGACGTGTGTGCCGGGATGTAGCTGGCAGGGCCCCCACCCAATTCTGCCGTCCGGCAATTTCCTTCTGCTTATCTTCTTTTTCTTTGTCACTGTATTGTCATTTTATTGTCATCAAATGCTGTCAATGTGTTTCGGGGATGTTGTTTGACGCTTTTACCGTCGCCGATCACAAGGACTTTTTACAATGTCGACTGCTGTACTGAATGTCAAAATTGATGAAGCGCTGAAAGAAAAACTTCGTCATTACGCCGAAGTGCATAATGAAAATCTAAGTGTCGCGACGGAAAAGCTGCTGCTGATCGCCTTTTCCGCCGTTGAAGAGGCGGGAGTCTCCGCTGAGGATATCGACAGCCAGCATACGGAAGAATCCGTCGTTGATGCACTGACTCCTAAAGAAATCAAAGCATTGCGCAGATTACTGAAGAAGAAAAAATGAAACAACAATCGTTCTCAACCGCCTGTAATTACAGCGAAGCCTGTGAATTGCTGCGATCTGGCTATGTGAAACATGTTCGCCTGAGCTGGAATGTCGGCAGCGATGAGTTCTTCCGTATTGCTTCCGACTGGTGTGATGCCGGGGCAAAAATTAAGAAGGACGGTGAGAATTTTGTGATTTCCCTGAAAGGTTTTCCGGTTCCTCCGCAGTTGTAATTGTGCCGGGACGTTGTTGTCCGTCACAACATACAAAAGCGGGTCCTTTGGCCCGTCGCTTAAATTATTTTGCGCATTTTTCCGCTGCTGGCCTGCAAACGCAGGTTATCCCAAATGGGTTGCAACACCCTGAAGGCGGCGCGTGCTGTATCATCCGGCAATGTGAAGGGCATGCGCAAAAAACGATCGAATGCGCCATCGAGGCCGAAGCGCGTACCGGTTCCTAACTGAATTCCCGCGCTTTCGGCGCGCGCAGCAAAGAGCGTCGCCAGCGTATCGGGTAGTTCGACCCAGAAAGAGAGTCCTCCTTGTGGTTGGGTAAACTGCCATTCCGGGAAATGTGTATGCATCAGGCTGGAGCACAGGTCGCGCTGCGATGCCAGCAAGCGTCTTCTGTCAGGCAGAAAGCGCCCGGCGTTATCCAACAACCAACGGGTGGCGAGTTGTTCAAGTACCGGAGAGCCCAAATCGAAAGTGTCGCGGGTTTGTACCAGGGCGGCAATTGTTCGTGACGAAGCCCGAATCCAACCCAAACGTAATCCTCCCCAAAAGCTTTTCCCTGCCGAACCCAGTAAAATGATTGGGGCATCGCGATTGAACGCGGCAAGCGGCGGTGGTGGCGGGGCGTCGTACCACAGGTTCACCATCGTCTCATCGACGACCAACGTCGTACGTGTTCTTTCGGCAATATCCGCCACGACCTGGCGGGTTGCGGCGTCCATACAACGCCCGGTCGGGTTGTGAAAGTCCGGCATCAGGTAGGCCATTCTGGGCGCCGTTTGCGCGATAGTGGCGACCAGACCCGCCGTATCCCAACCCTGCCCGGGTAGCGACACGCCAACGGGTCGACAGGATGCGCCCTGAATAGCGGCAATCGCCAGTGGATACGTGGGGTGATCAACGACGACGCGATCGCCAGGACCTGTCAGCAAACGCAGGATGAGCGCCAGACCGCTGACCGCACCATTCACCACCATTATTTCATCGGGCTGCGTTGGGAGTCCGCGCTCGCAATAATGCCGGGCGATGGATTCACGCAAAGCTGGCAGCCCCTGCGGCAGATACCCGGAACTCAGCAGATGCTGCGGCATCGCGAACAACGCTTGCTGATAAGCCTGATGAATTTCGGGACCGGCACTGAGCGCTGCCGTGGACAAATCAAGCGCTGTGCCAGTGCTGGTTCGCGTTGGCACATGGCGAATGTGTTCCGGCAGAATCACCCGCGAACCGCTCCCATGACGGCTCTCCAGATAGCCTTCTTCACGCAGTTGCGCCATCGCGCTGGCGACGGTGGTTCGGCTCACCTCCAGAACGGCAGCGAGTTCACGCTCGCCGGGCAAACGGCTATCCAGCGCCAGCCGACCATCGAGAATCAATAGACGTAGCGCTTCTGCCAGCTGTCGCCAGAGGGGCGTTCGCGAGGGGCTTTCCTGCCAGTGGCCGAGCAGGCGCTGCAAAGACTGACTTCCATAACGGCGAGATGACATAGCAGTCCACTTTTTGAAAACTGGACGTTAATCATAGTGCCAATTGCGGGGAAGATGAAAGCTATCTGAGAGTGAGAGGGGAAAAAGCATGCTGCGTCGTTTACTTCAGCTGTATATCGGTCTGGCGCTGTACGGTGTGTCGACGGCCATGTTTGTTCGCGCCGATTTAGGGGCCGATCCGTGGAACGTGTTTCATCTGGGGGTGGCCAATTTACTGTCGATGAATATCGGCGTGGTGATCATTGTCGTAGGCGTGTTGGTGCTGCTGGCGTGGATACCGCTACGCCAGCGTCCCGGATTTGGCACCCTGAGCAATGTTATTATGATTGGGCTGGCGGCAGATGCCGCGCTGGTGGTGATCCCGGGATTCGAATCCCTGCCGGCGCGCAGCGTCCTGCTGGTGACCGCGGTGATCCTGAATGCATTAGCCACCAGTTTATACATTGGCGCTGGTTTTGGCGCGGGTCCACGGGACGGCCTGATGACCGGTATTCACGCACGTACCGGCTGGCCAGTACGACGCATTCGCACCACGATTGAAGTGTCAGTGTTGCTTATTGGTTGGCTGCTGGGAGGAACCGTGGGGGTTGGCACGGTATTGTATGCGCTGGCTATTGGGCCGTTAATTCAGATTTGCCTGCCGTGGTTTCGCCACCAGCCACAGTCGCGTATCCGAGTCAGGAGTGAACCTGGGGCACGATCGCCTGCTGGCGACTAAACTTAACCTCGACTGACGCGGCCAGAATCGGCTTGCCGCGCAGTACACTTCGGAGGTTTTTCTCATGAAGTATGTTGATGGTTTTGTCGTTGCCGTACCCGCTGAAAACAAGGAGGCGTACATTGCGATGGCGGCGAAAGCAGCTCCGCTTTTCAAGGAGTTCGGCGCATTACGCGTGGTGGAGTGCTGGGCAGATGATGTCCCTGACGGCAAATTAACTGATTTTCGCATGGCAGTGAAAGCGCAGGATCATGAAGAGGTGGTATTCAGTTGGATTGAATACCCTTCCAAAGAGGTCCGCGATGCGGCGAATCAGAAGATGATGTCCGATCCCCGTATGAAGGAATTCGGTGAGTCTATGCCATTTGATGGCAAACGAATGATCTACGGCGGATTTGCGCCCATTATGGACGAGTGATGTGACTGGCTGTGCGGCGTGCCGCCAGCCATCTCAACATCAACAGCCATGTCACAGCCGTTTTTCAGCCCACAGAATAAATTCCGCTTTTGGCAGTGCTTTACTGTAAAGCCAGCCCTGACCGTACTGCACGCCATGTTGGCGTAGCCAGGCTGCCTGATTTTCAGTTTCGATACCTTCTGCCACCATTTCCAGCTTCAGCGTCTTGGCAATCTCAATGATATGCGGCGTCACGTTGTTGTACTCCAGGGCATCAACAAAGGATTTATCGATCTTCAGGATGTCCACATCCAGATCCTGTAAATAGCTCAGGCTGGAATAGCCGGTTCCAAAATCATCGATGTATATTGAATGTCCCGCCTGACGATATTTAGCAATAAACGGCGCGCTGTTTTTCGGATCGGCAAACTCGCGTTCGGTCAGTTCCAGCGCGATTTGCGCTGGCTTAAGCTGCCAGTGCTTTACCTTCTGGCCTAACAGCGCGGGAAGCGTTTCAGAAGCCAGATCGGCTGACTCAAGATTAATGGAGATATGCTGATCCGGGTGTTGGCGCAGCCATTTTCCTAAATCGTCAAATACGCTTTCAATTATCAAACGCGTGAGGGGTTTTGTCAGTCCGGTCTCCTGCGCCATCGCGACAAAAATTTCAGGCGACAGATAGCTCCCATCGGCCTGCTGCCAACGGGCCAGTGCTTCTGCCCCGACCACTTTTCCCGTTGTGAGCGAGATAATGGGCTGGTAATGGACCTTGATATCCCGATGCTGGATAGCATCCTGCAACTGGTGATGGGGGGACTGTAAGCGACGCAAAATGCGCAGAATAAAGGCGGCGGTAAGCAGGCCGATGATAATCCCGGCCGGGAGCCAGATCAGGGCTTGTCGGTGCCAGGTTTTTTGTAATGGTAGGGTAGATGCCCAGGTGACGATCGTGATGCCCAGTTCAGGAAAGGGGCGGGCATTAAAAATATTGCTATCTTTCTGAAAATGAGTGATCGAATGTTCTTGTTTTACATGCTGCAAAACGTCCGATGGCAGCGCGGCGCTACTGGCAACCACCACGTTGCGCGCGGTGCCAATGATAGTGACTTCGATTGGCCATGAGCCAAACGGGATGACATCAATAAAGGAACCCGGATCGACCATCACGACATAATGCTCGCTACCTAAAGCTGCCATAAAACGCTTGATGCCCAAATCATTTTGCGTAGTAAGCCATGCGCGATATCCATCCGGCGTGACTTTCATTGCTGGTGGAAATGCGGCAGCCTGGCTGTTTTTTTCCAGAGATGAACATTGTGGAACATTGTCTTTGAGATACAGCACTTCCTGAATATAGCGATAGCTATATGACAAGCGACGCATTTCCAGCAGATGCTCATCACTACAAGGCAC
>OKVL01001207.1_pt1 | contig 11478 bp, 10 predicted proteins | sample 1606791 | NCBI WGS metagenome assembly OKVL01 (sample SAMN03281006, study PRJEB24777) | human gut metagenome | isolation source: fecal sample PR165 from 1 month old male Malay infant, vaginally delivered...
GATTATCAGGCGCTGGCTGACACGCTTAAGCGCGCCTTCAAACAACTGGATAAAACTTTCCTTGATGATTTGTAATTCACTACGGAAAACGCATATAAAAGAAGGCGCATGATTTATGCGCCTTCTTTATTTCACGCCCTACCGTGCTACAGGAGTCACAACATGGAAATGACCAATGCGCAGCGTCTGATTTTATCCAATCAGTACAAAATGATGACGATGCTCGACCCGGATAATGCGGAACGCTACCGTCGTCTGCAAACCATCATAGAGCGTGGGTATGGGCTACAGATGCGTGAACTGGACCGCGAGTTTGGCCAGTTGACGGAAGAAACCTGCCGTACCGTTATTGATATCATGGAGATGTACCACGCGCTGCACGTCTCCTGGACCAACCTGAAAGACGCGGCGGGTATCGATGAACGCCGGGTCACCTTCCTCGGATTTGATGCCGCCACCGAAGCGCGTTATCTCGGCTATGTGCGTTTTATGGTCAACGTTGAAGGCCGCTACAGCCATTTTGACGCCGGTACCCATGGCTTTAACTCGCAGACCCCGATGTGGGAGAAATATCAGCGGATGCTGAGCGTCTGGCACGCTTGCCCGCGCCAGTATCATCTGAGCAGTAATGAAATTAATCAAATTATCAACGCCTGAGGGAGGTGCCCGTGCAGTGTAAAGGTTTCCTGTTCGATTTAGACGGGACGCTGGTGGATTCCTTGCCGGTGGTGGAGCGTTCATGGTGCAAGTGGGGGGATCGTTTCGCCATTGACCATGATGAAATTCTCAGTTTTATTCACGGCAAGCAGGCCATTACCTCCATTCGCCATTTTATGCCGGGGCGCAGCGAGGAGGATATCCAGGCCGAATTTCGCTACCTCGAGCAGATAGAAGCCACTGATATTGAGGGTATCGTCGCGCTGCCGGAGGCATTAGCCCTGCTGAATACGCTCAATGAGGCCGGGATCCCGTGGGCGATTGTCACCTCCGGCTCGATTCCGGTTGCCCACGCGCGTCACCGCGCGGCGGGCCTGCCGATGCCTGAGGTGTTCGTCACCGCCGAGCAGGTGAAACACGGCAAACCGGCGCCGGACGCCTATCTGCTGGGCGCCGAGCGGCTGGGTCTGCCTGCCGGGGAGTGCGCGGTGGTGGAAGATGCGCCGGCGGGGCTCCTCTCCGGACTGGCGGCCGGCTGTCGCACTATCGCGGTCAACGTGCCCGCCGATGCCCCTCGCCTGGATGAAGCCGACCTCGTTCTGAGCAGCCTGGAAGATCTGGTGGTTGAACGCCAGACTGACGGCGTGGTAAATGTGCGTCTTAAAGCGTAAACCCATGATTTCGCCCCGCGTCGTCGGGGCTTTTTTATGCCACTATGTCGACTCCCACTTGTGACAAGGAAACGTTGTGAACGGTGAATTGATTTGGGTTTTATCCCTCCTGGCCATCGCGGTTGTGCTGTTTGCTACCGGCAAGGTGCGCATGGATGCTATCGCCCTGATGGTCATTGTCGCCTTTGTCCTCAGCGGAACGCTGACGTTAAATGAAGCTTTTTCCGGATTCAGCGATCCTAACGTGATCCTGATTGCCGCCCTGTTTATTATCGGCGATGGCCTGGTGCGCACCGGAGTCGCCACCAAAATGGGGGCATGGCTGGTGAGCGTGGCGGGGAACAGCGAAACCAAAATGCTGATCTACCTGATGCTCACCGTCGCCGGTCTGGGCGCGTTTATGAGCTCCACCGGGGTGGTCGCCATTTTCATCCCGGTGGTACTTAGCGTCTCGGCGCGGATGAATACCTCGCCATCGCGGCTGATGATGCCGCTGAGCTTCGCCGGGCTTATCAGCGGGATGATGACCCTGGTGGCGACGCCGCCCAACCTGGTGGTCAACAGTGAATTGCTGCGCGAGGGACTGCACGGCTTCAGCTTTTTCAGCGTCACGCCGATTGGCCTGGTGGTGCTGATCCTGGGCATCGTCTATATGCTGGCGGTGCGCTTTATGCTGAAGACGGATAATGGCGACTCCGCACGCGATGGGCGAAAAAGAAGCACCTTCCGCGATTTGATCCGCGAGTATCACCTCACCGGCCGCGCTCGCCGGCTGGCCATCCGCCCGGGTTCGCCGATGATCGGTCAGCGGCTGGATGATTTAAAGCTGCGTGAGCGCTACTGCGCCAACGTGATCGGCGTTGAACGCTGGCGGCGGTTCCGCCGGGTAATTGTCAACGTCAACGGGGTATCGGAATTTCGCGCCCGCGACGTCCTGCTGATCGATATGTCCGCCTCCGATGTCGATTTACGCCAGTTCTGCGGCGAGCAAATGCTTGAGCCGATGGTATTGCGCGGCGAGTATTTTGCCGATCAGGCGCTGGATGTGGGGATGGCGGAGGTGGCGCTGATCCCGGATTCAGAGATGATTGGCAAAACGGTGCGTGAGATAGCCTTCCGCACCCGGTTTGGTCTCAATATCGTCGGCATGAAGCGCGATGGCAAAGCGATGGATGGTTCGGTGGTCGATGAGCCGCTGCAGCTCGGCGATATCCTGCTGGTGGTCGGCAACTGGCGGCAAATTGCCCTGCTGGCGAAGCGCGGCCGGGATTTCGTGGTACTCAATATGCCGGTTGAGGTCGATGACGCTTCGCCGGCCCACAGCCAGGCTCCGCATGCGATTTTCTGCCTGGTGCTGATGGTAGCCCTGATGCTCACCGATGAAATTCCCAACCCGATTGCCGCGATTATCGCCTGTCTGCTGATGGGCAAATTCCGCTGCATCAATGCCGAAAGCGCCTACAAGGCGATCCACTGGCCGAGCATTATTTTGATTGTTGGGATGATGCCGTTTGCCCTGGCGCTGCAAAAAACCGGCGGGGTGGATCTGGTGGTGAAGGGACTGATGGATGTCGCCGGAGGCGAGGGGCCTTATCTGATGCTCGGCTGCCTGTTCATGATGTGCGCGGCGATTGGGCTGTTTATCTCAAACACCGCCACGGCGGTGCTGATGGCGCCTATTGCCTTAGCGGCGGCGAAGTCAATGGGCGTCTCTCCCTATCCTTTTGCCATGGTGGTGGCGATGGCGGCTTCGGCGGCGTTTATGACCCCGGTCTCCTCGCCGGTTAACACCCTGGTGCTTGGCCCTGGCAAGTACTCATTTAGCGATTTTGTCAAAATAGGCGTGCCCTTTACCATACTGGTGATGGTGGTCTGCGTCCTGCTGATCCCGGTACTGTTTCCGTTTTAAGATATTCTGGCCGGGTAGAGCACAACCGCCGCCCGGCCAGAACCTTACAGCGGCGAATCCTGGCTAATTTCGTCCAGCGACAGCTGGAAGCTTGGGACGAACACTTGCATAAAGTAATCCATCTCCGCGCTGCGCCGCGATGCCAGGGTCTTTTCCAGCCGACCTTTGGCCAGCAGAAATTCGTTATTGCCTGCAGATAGCTCTTCGAGGCACTTCAGGTAAGCGCAGAGGGCGTCAGCCTGTTTAACGATCGACTGCTCTTCCTCACTGTAGTGATGCTCATCAATCAGCGGCTCGAAAATATCGCGCAGCTCGTCAGGGACCATATCCACCAGCTTTTGCTGAGCAATTTTTTCAATCGCCTTATATTCCTGGGCAATCTGCGAATTGAAATATTTCACCGGAGTAGGGAGATCGCCAGTTAGTACTTCCGAGGCGTCATGGTACATCGCCAGCAGGGCGATACGCTCGGCGTTGACCTGGCCGCCAAATTTGCGGTTTTTAATCGCCGCCAGCGCATGGGCGACCATCGCCACCTGCAGACTGTGTTCGGAGACATTTTCGGTGCGCACGTTGCGCATCAGCGGCCAGCGGTTAATCAGTTTCAGGCGGGAGAGGTGGGCAAAGAAATGACTCTGACTCATAGGGACCCTTAATCAGTGACAACATCGGGTTCCATTGTGCGCAGGGATCGCCGCCGGATGCAAATGCCGGCGGCGGCGCGATTAAAGCTGATGGTAGCCGGAGAGGAAGCGGCCAAAGCGGGAGATAGCCATCTCCAGGTCGTCTTCGCGCGGCAGGGTCACGATGCGTACGTGATCCGGCCACGGCCAGTTAAAGGCGGTGCCCTGCACCAGCAGGACTTTCTCCTGCAGCAGGAAGTCGAGCACCATTTTCTGGTCGTCATGAATATTGAAGCGTTTGGCATCGATTTTCGGGAACATATACAGCGCGCCTTTTGGCTTCACGCAGGAGACGCCCGGAATATCGTTGATAAGCTCCCAGGCGCGGTTGCGTTGTTCATACAGGCGTCCGCCGGGGATGATGAATTCGCTGATGCTCTGATAGCCGCCCAGCGCCGTCTGGATAGCATGCTGGGCCGGCACGTTGGCGCACAGACGCATTGAAGCCAGCATCTCCAGCCCTTCGATATAGCCCTTCGCGTGTTTTTTCGGGCCATTCAACACCATCCAGCCCTGACGGAAGCCGGCAACGCGGTAGGTTTTCGACAATCCGTTAAAGGTCACCGTCAGCAGGTCCGGCGCCAGGGCGGCAATAGAGTGATGCTGGGCTTCGTCGTAGAGGATCTTGTCGTAAATTTCATCGGCGAAAATGATCAGATTATGCTGACGAGCGATCTCCACGATCTCCTGCAGCAATTCTTTGGAATAGACCGCGCCGGTGGGGTTGTTAGGGTTAATGATCACGATCCCGCGGGTGCGCGGTGTGATTTTTGCGCGGATGTCGTCCAGATCCGGGAACCAGTCAGAGGATTCGTCACACAGATAGTGCACCGCTTTGCCGCTGGAAAGCGACACCGCCGCCGTCCACAGCGGGTAGTCCGGGGCGGGAACCAGCATCTCATCGCCGCTGTTTAACAGCGCCTGCATCGCCTGCACAATCAGCTCGGACACGCCGTTGCCGATATAGATGTCTTCCACCGTGACATCGCGCATACCCCGGGCCTGGTAATGCTGCATGATAGCTTTACGCGCCGAGTACAATCCTTTCGAATCGCAGTAACCCTGGGCGGTAGGCAAATTGCGGATGACGTCGACGAGGATCTCGTCAGGGGCCTCGAAGCCGAATGGCGCCGGGTTGCCGATGTTCAGTTTCAGAACCTTATTGCCTTCTTCTTCAAGACGTTTGGCTTCTTTCAGAACCGGGCCGCGGATGTCATAACAGACGTTCTCTAACTTGCTGGATTTTTCGATGGGGGACATGAATCTTGACCTTTTAGCTGTTATCGCCACTCCCTGCCGTGGAAGTCAGCACGGAACAATGTACTCCCCCTCCCCGCTGTTTTGAAGGCTTTGCAGGAGAAGATTTTGCTAACGCCGGATTTTAAGCGCAATTGATTTATCTACCGATTGCGGATTTGGTCTGTGGCTTATGCCTTTTTATGTCGATTTTTTGGTCGTAAATATAGATTTAGTAGCGATTTTGCCATCATTTATCTCGTTTGTTTGCCCGGTAATATGGGGAGTGAGAAGGGGGAGTCGCTAAAAAACGCTATCCTGCATACAAGCGCGATTGGCTTGTAATTTTGATGTTAAATAATTTTAATAAAAAACAGCGTGCGACCACATTATTATTATTTTTAGCGGGTAATAATCTGAGGTTTGTTAATTAATATAAAATGTTGAAAAAAATTTAAAATTGTCTCAGTTAATCCTTATTAAGGCTTATAAAAAGGAGGGGGATAGGTTAGAATATCACCGTTAATATCCGTGTTAACCGCCAAGAACTGCGGTTGCATTGAGATTTAATATATTGTTATTACAGGATTTTATTGTTCCTTTTCTGCCGGAAAGTTACGCCAGAAGAGCGATTTTCTCAGCATCACTGACCGGGTTCCCGCGGCGACGTATGGCGCCTGGCTGGTCGTGGTAATAAATAATAATGAGAAATACGAACAATATATTACTCCGCAGTTCTGCGCATTTGCCCAGACGAGTACTTTGGCATGTAATAACGTTCGTCCAGTTGTTTATCCGCCGTTAGACGGTGAGCACGAGGCTCAGGGAATAGCCGGAAACCTGGCGTAAAGCATCAACAAGGCAGGTCAGCGTTAGCCACCTGTAAGTGAAGAAAGATGATTAATACAACTCGTCCCATACTCAACCTCGATCTCGATCTGCTGCGTACCTTTGTCGCGGTCGCTGATTTGAACACTTTTGCCGCCGCCGCCGCCGCAGTGTGTCGTACTCAGTCCGCGGTCAGTCAGCAAATGCAACGCCTGGAACAGCTGGTGGGCAAAGAGCTTTTCGCCCGCCACGGCCGCAATAAGCTGCTGACCGAGCAGGGGATCCAGCTGCTGGGCTATGCCCGCAAAATTCTCCGTTTTAACGATGAAGCCTGTATGTCGCTGATGTATGGCAGCCTGCAGGGGGCTCTGAGCATCGGCGCGTCAGAAGAAACGGCTGACACCATCCTGCCGTTTTTGTTAAACCGCATCGGCTGTTTCTATCCCAGAATGACGTTGGAGATCAAAGTTCACCCCCATGCCGCCATCATGGAGATGTTGGCCGAGGGGCTGGTCGATCTGGCGTTGACCACCCATCAGCCTCCCGGCTTTACCTCTTTTACCCTGAGAACATCACCTACTCTCTGGTATTGTGCAGCGGAATATGTGCTGGCGAAGGGGGAATCTATCCCCCTGATCCTGCTCGAAGAGCCAAGCCCATTCCGCCAGGATATTATCGCCGCGCTGGAAACTGCTCGCGTCAGTTGGCATCTGGCCCACGGAGCTTCCTCGCTATCGGGCGTGAAAGCGGCGGTGAAGGCCGGGCTGGGCGTGACGGCGCGCCCGGTCGAAATGATGAGCCCGGATCTACGCGTGGCTGGCATCAGTGAGGGGTTACCGGCGTTGCCGGACACCCGGTACGTCGTCAGCTGCAATCCGCGGACGGTGAGCGAACTGCCGCAGGCGATTTTTCAGTCTCTGAGTCAGGAGATCCATCCCTGGGAAACGGGCACAGCACTTACTCCGGAAGAGGGAGGGAATACCTTGGTTTTGTAAGGGTATTCTTGCTAACAAAGATCACAAAAACTGGTAACAGAATGTAAGTGCCCAAAAAGAGCCTCAGGAGTTGGTTTCCCGCCTGGCGGCTCTTTTTTTTGCACTCTTATTGATGTTTTGAATCTTTTTTGTATTTCTTTGCAGAAAAATCAGCGTATTGGCGTGACAAGGCGCTCAGCTTGTCGACTTTTCCCTGCACTTTCAACACTTCCTGCTAATGTTAAAAAACCGGATGGATTGTTGCCGATTTCCTGGGGTAATTAACAAAACCGTGTCGCAGATCAAGAAAATACCCCTCTTTGGGGGGAGGAATCGAGGCTAAATCCTGTCAAAATAGAAGGGATTTTTGATTTACGACGGAAACGGACACGATTCAACAACACTAAAACCGAACAGTATGCAAGGTTATTTCGCAGAAAAGGGCATTTAATGTTAATGAAAAGATTCCAATGTAAATTAATGTTATGAAAACTTTTGTTAAAGTTGACAAAAGGTTAAAGAAAGGGGTAAAAAGCCACGGCATCTGGGCTTCTCACATCGACCAGGGACGCTTTTTTGCACGGTTATTTTTTATTCCTCCCGTGAAACGCTGTGGCGTTCATCTGCCAGTAAGAGCAGAGGGTTTTGGCGCTACACTTTTTTGGTTAAGCAATGCGTATGTCAACATCCACTGAAGTCATCGCTCATCATTGGGCATTCGCTATATTTCTCATCATCGCTATCGGCCTGTGCTGCCTCATGCTCGTCGGCGGCTGGTACCTTGGCGGTCGCGCGCGCGCGCGTAGTAAAAACACGCCGTTTGAATCGGGGATCGACTCCGTCGGTTCGGCCCGCTTACGTCTTTCTGCGAAGTTTTATCTGGTTGCCATGTTCTTCGTTATCTTCGACGTGGAAGCCCTGTATCTCTACGCATGGTCGACCTCTATCCGCGAGAGCGGCTGGGTCGGCTTTGTGGAAGCCGCAATTTTCATTTTAGTGCTACTGGCTGGTCTGGTTTATCTCGTTCGCATCGGCGCACTGGACTGGACGCCCGCGCGTTCCCGTCGCACGCTGGTTAACCCGGAAACAGACAGTCCCACTAACCGTCATATGCAGTAAAAGCGAGGCAATAAGATGGATTATACGCTCACCCGCATAGATCCTAACGGTGAGAACGACCGTTACCCCCTGCAGAAACAGGAGATCGTTACCGATCCTCTGGAGCAGGAAGTCAATAAAAGCGTGTATATGGGGAAACTCGAACACGCGCTGCATGACATGGTGAACTGGGGCCGTAAGAACTCAATTTGGCCGTACAACTTCGGCCTTTCTTGCTGTTATGTGGAAATGGTGACGTCATTCACTGCGGTGCATGACGTTGCGCGTTTTGGGGCAGAAGTTCTGCGCGCCTCTCCGCGTCAGGCGGACCTGATGGTGGTCGCGGGAACCTGCTTTACCAAAATGGCGCCGGTTATTCAGCGTCTCTACGATCAGATGCTGGAGCCGAAGTGGGTGATCTCCATGGGCGCCTGCGCCAACTCAGGCGGGATGTACGACATCTATTCCGTCGTCCAGGGCGTGGATAAATTCATTCCGGTCGATGTGTACATCCCGGGCTGCCCGCCGCGTCCGGAGGCCTATATGCAGGCGCTGATGCTGCTGCAGGAGTCCATTGGTAAAGAACGTCGTCCGCTCTCATGGGTGGTTGGCGATCAGGGCGTTTATCGCGCCAATATGCAGTCGGAACGCGAGCGTAAACGCGGCGAACGTATTGCAGTGACCAATCTGCGGACGCCGGACGAGATTTAATTTGCGCCTGCGGGCGGGAGAACCACTTCGCAAATCAATCTACAACAGCGCGAAGTCTCGCCGGCAGTCACCACGGACCTTTTGCAATGGTGAACAATATGACCGATTTAACCGCGCATGACGCCGCACCAGCCTGGCAAACCCGCGATCACCTTGATGACCCGGTGATTGGCGAACTGCGCAACCGCTTTGGGCCGGATGCCTTTACCGTTCAGCCAACCCGTACCGGCGTACCGGTGGTATGGGTGAAGCGTGAACAGCTGCTGGAGGTGGGTGATTTCCTGAAGAAATTGCCGAAGCCTTACGTGATGCTGTTTGACCTGCACGGCATGGACGAACGTCTGCGCACGCACCGCGATGGCCTGCCCGCCGCGGATTTTTCCGTTTTCTATCACCTGATCTCCATCGATCGCAACCGCGACATCATGCTCAAGGTGGCGCTGTCGGAAAACGATCTGCATCTGCCGACCTTCACCAAACTGTTCCCCAACGCCAACTGGTATGAGCGTGAAACCTGGGAAATGTTTGGCATTACCTTCGATGGTCACCCGAACCTGCGTCGCATCATGATGCCGCCGACCTGGGAAGGTCACCCGCTGCGTAAAGATTATCCGGCGCGTGCCACCGAGTTCGACCCGTTTGAGCTGACCAAAGCCAAACAGGATCTGGAGATGGAGGCGCTGACCTTTAAACCGGAAGAGTGGGGCATGAAGCGCGGCACCGACAACGAGGACTTCATGTTCCTCAACCTCGGTCCGAACCACCCATCGGCGCATGGTGCGTTCCGCATTATTCTGCAACTGGACGGCGAAGAGATCGTCGACTGCGTACCGGATATCGGTTATCACCACCGCGGCGCCGAGAAGATGGGCGAGCGTCAGTCCTGGCACAGCTACATCCCGTATACCGACCGTATTGAATATCTCGGCGGCTGCGTCAACGAGATGCCGTACGTGCTGGCGGTGGAAAAACTGGCTGGGATCACCGTACCGGATCGCGTGAACGTGATCCGCGTGATGCTCTCCGAGCTGTTCCGCATCAACAGCCACCTGCTGTATATCTCGACCTTTATTCAGGACGTCGGCGCGATGACGCCGGTCTTCTTCGCCTTTACCGATCGGCAGAAAATTTACGATCTGGTGGAAGCGATTACCGGGTTCCGTATGCACCCGGCGTGGTTCCGCATCGGCGGCGTCGCGCACGATCTGCCGCGTGGCTGGGATCGCCTGCTGCGTGAGTTCCTCGAGTGGATGCCGAAGCGTCTGGACTCCTATGAGAAGGCCGCCCTGCGCAACACCATTCTGAAAGGCCGTTCCGTCGGCGTGGCAGCCTATACCGCCAAAGAGGCGCTGGAGTGGGGCACCACCGGCGCAGGCCTGCGCGCCACCGGTATCGACTTCGACGTGCGTAAATGGCGTCCTTACTCTGGCTATGAAAACTTCGACTTCGAAGTCCCGACCGGGGGGGGCGTCTCAGACTGCTACACCCGCGTGATGCTGAAAGTAGAAGAGCTGCGCCAGAGTCTGCGCATTCTTCAGCAGTGCCTCGATAACATGCCGGAAGGCCCGTTCAAAGCGGATCACCCGCTGACCACGCCGCCGCCGAAAGAGCGCACGCTGCAGCATATCGAAACCCTGATCACCCACTTCCTGCAGGTATCGTGGGGCCCGGTGATGCCGGCCAACGAATCTTTCCAGATGATTGAGGCGACCAAAGGGATCAACAGTTACTACCTGACCAGCGACGGCAGCACCATGAGCTACCGTACCCGCGTGCGTACGCCGAGCTTTGCGCACCTGCAGCAGATCCCGTCGGCGATCCGCGGCAGCCTGGTATCCGACCTGATCGTCTATCTGGGTAGTATCGATTTTGTTATGTCAGACGTGGACCGCTAATTATGCACGAGAATCAACAACCACAAACCGAGGCTTTTGAGCTGAGTGCGGCAGAGCGTGAGGCTATTGAGCACGAGAAGCACCACTACGAAGACCCGCGTGCGGCGTCCATCGAAGCGCTGAAAATCGTTCAGAAACAGCGCGGCTGGGTGCCGGATGGCGCGATCTACGCCATCGCCGATGTGCTGGGGATCCCGGCCAGCGACGTGGAAGGCGTGGCGACGTTCTACAGCCAGATTTTCCGCCAGCCGGTTGGCCGTCACGTGATCCGCTACTGCGACAGCGTGGTATGCCACATCACCGGCTATCAGGGTATTCAGGCCGCCATTGAGAAGAAACTGAATATCAAGCCGGGGCAGACCACCTTTGATGGCCGCTTTACCCTGCTGCCGACCTGCTGCCTGGGTAACTGCGACAAGGGACCGACCATGATGATTGATGAGGATACTCACAGCCATCTGACGCCGGAGGCAATTCCTGACCTGCTGGAGCAGTACAAATGAAAACCGTAATTCGTACTGCGGAAACGCATCCGCTCACCTGGCGCCTGCGCGACGACAAGCAGCCGGTGTGGCTGGACGAGTATCGCAGTAAAAATGGCTATGAAGGGGCGCGTAAAGCCCTGACCGGGATGGCCCCGGATGAGATTGTCACGGCGGTAAAAGACGCTGGCCTGAAAGGGCGCGGCGGCGCGGGCTTCTCCACTGGTCTGAAGTGGAGCCTGATGCCGAAAGACGAATCCATGAACATCCGTTACCTGCTGTGTAACGCCGATGAAATGGAGCCGGGCACCTATAAAGACCGCCTGCTGATGGA